>Ga0247757_10000375_pt1 | contig 37566 bp, 45 predicted proteins | sample UWRJL126311R4_FD_180929 | JGI IMG/M metagenome (GOLD analysis project Ga0247757, IMG submission 180929) | Plant litter microbial communities from Arlington Agricultural Research Station in Wisconsin, United States - UWRJ-L126-311R-4 | ecosystem: Environmental > Terrestrial > Plant litter >... | reverse complement strand
CCTTCTCTTGCTCTGTGGTCTTAAGGTCGGCCCAAGCGATCGCCAAGTTGTTGTTGATGTCGTCGACGGATCGCTCCAGGATCTCCTTCTCCTTCCTCTCGGCCGCGAGGGCAGCCTCGAGCGTGCCTTTGGCAACTGCGAGGTCTGTCACCTCCTTGCGGGAGTCGGCGAGCTCCTTCTCAATGGCCTTGATGCTGCGGTGGGCCTCCGCAAGCTCCTTCTTCTTCGCTTTGGTTTCGCTCTTGAGCGATTCTGCTTGCTCCTCGAGAGCGACGGAGCGGTCGTACTCTTGCGCATCCATGGGGGTGAGTTTGGCGCGCAGTGCCGTGATGACACTGCGCGCCACGCGAAGCTCGCCTTCGCTCTTGGCAAGACGCATGTTCACGTCACGTGATTCCCTCTCCAGCTTCCCCAGCTGGGTCTGGAGGTTGTTGTTAACCTCCCGGAGGTTGGCTTGGAATGACACTTCCGTGCCAAACGTTGGGATGGCAAATTGGTTGGACATTTTGCCGTCAGAAATGAAGAGGGTGTTGCGTAAGGAAGAAGAAGAGGAAGAGGAAGTGGAAGAAGAGAAGAGGAGCTGGAAGAGAGTTAATCAAACACGCACACACATTCTTATTGTTATGTCCTTATAATAGCCAGTTGAGCAACTCTTGGTGACGCGCGTTGCCATAGCATTGTTAGGGAGTGACTTCAACTGCCCCAGCGTTAGGTGAAGGCGTGAAGACAGTGTTCAGCCAACACTGGCTCCTCACTGCCGTGCTAGCGAGTAGCTTGAATGAAAACAATAACAAACAATTCGGTCCTATATAAAAAATTGCTATAGCAGTACTAAAATGTATGATTCACCAAAGATCAAATAATGCTATGGACATCGACTGGATCATCAAGAAACGTGGCTAACTTTGGAGGCATAATTTATTGATCCAGCAATAGACAAAATTATTCCCTTCGTCCTTACTTCGTACATGTTAACCTTTTGCTATTCAGCGCTCTTTGCGCTGTTTCTTCTTGATTTCTTTTCCGCTGGTACTTTTGTACCGTCCTTTTCAGCCTCCTCGTCACCCATCCTCCTGATATCTGCCTTCCTCTTCTTCCCTGATCGCATCTTGGGCTGACGGCGCTCTTCACTACGAGCTTTCAAAAAGGGCGAGGGCATTTCTGCGTCACTACTATCATCCTCAATAGGTGCGGATGCTCGATGCAAGGATCCTGTCTCAGCTTCGTTCAGTCAGTATGTGTGACCAATAGAGCGACCCATGTTGACAGAAGTATTGGGAAGAGAACACACTTCAGGCACATAGGCATTCAGAATGAGCAAAGTTGAGGTATGGGTGAACGGGTGAGGTTGAGAATGCAGCGCGGGAATATTTAAAGATTTGAATTGGATTAGGAATGTGTGCATGGGAGGCAGGAGAAGCGAACACGAGCAAAAACAACAGCTGTGAGCATACGTACCTGTATTACCATCCGTTACCTCTGAGATGCCAGTTTGTGGTCTGGTGGATGGGCCTTGGTTCTGGATGTATCGATTCAGAGCTGCTAGGCTATAAGGCGACTGTGGCTCTAATGGATCATCCTTTATATTCGCTGTGTGACGAGCTGCCTCTTCTTCTTGGGAGGTACTGCACTTGGTTTTGCCTACTAAGGCATGATCCCTTTCATCCTGTGGCGTGACAAGACTAAGCGAACTAGGAGATTCGGGCTGGATATGTAACTGATGAACATCGTTAAATCTATCTTTACGTTGGCTGGACGAAAAACTCCGTCTCATTCTAGACTGAGACTCCCAATCTTCTTCTGCTGAATACGGGCGGGTATCGTTATGATCAGGAGGTTTGACGTCCATTGGCCTCGAGATATCCATTGGAGACGTACTGCTCTCAGCAGGCGCATCCAAATTTCTCTCCCTTTCCTGGGGCGGGGCTCCGCTATGTGAAATGCCAGGCCTGTCTGGAATCGTATGCGATGGTAAGCTGTATCGAGGATCATGATCTCGTGGCGATGCGTTGTTTGGAGACTTTGATGCTCGTCCGCCTTGACTCGGCTCACCGAACAGCTTGTTTTGGTGATGCTCATATGAAAGGGGATATGGCGATGATGCTGTCAAGGAATCGTTGAAATAGCGTTCGCGCGGTGAGCGAATAGGCGGGAATATAGGGGCGGGAAGTATATTGCTATACTGTCTCTGAGCCGTAGGATTGTCGGAAGTTCGCTGATGAGGCTGCACATGCTGAGTAGCATGCAATGCCGTGTGCGTAATAGGTGAGTACAAGTGGGTTCGTGCACCATCTCGCTGATAATGTGATTCTGGCGTTCGATTTGGAATATTTATTGGCTGCCAAGCCGGATACGTCTCCCCCACTGGTTTCTCCGTTGGGCGAGATGTTTCGAACCTTGATTGGGAATGTGGACTCAAAGGATCCCGGGACAGCAATGGCCGTTGACCTGGTGCTGGCATCGTTGCTTGAGAATCTAGCCGAGCAGATGCTTCAGGAACAGACTGGTGGTTGTGAGTTTGACTTGAATGTAAGTAAGGAGCAGGCACCCTCGACGAAGGGAAGGTCTGATGATGATGATGATGGTGGTGGTGATGGTGGTGGTGGTGGGAATCGTCTACGGCGGGCGAGTGAGGTTCTGTAGCTGAGCCAGGAGCACTAACGACACGGAAGCTATGCGGCGGATCCTTACTAGATACTGATCAGCAGAGTCGATACTGAGGCAGGCTTAACTTACTGCCGTTCTAAATGCCGCTGCAATAGATCTGCTCTGAAGAAAACCTTTCCACAAAGCTCGCAGCGTACTTGATTGGGTCCATGGTTTTTCTGGTGGCGACTACGAAGGGTCAGCTTCCTGTGCTTGGTTGGTAATTGGTGGAGAGAGTATCCTACCGCAGATGCTCAGCCCTGGTAAACGACTAGGGAGTTGTCAGCGCCGGTGTATTTGGAAGGAAAGTGCATAGAACGTACTCTACCACACTCTTCACAGACATGGACCTTGAGTCCTTTCTTCGCTTTTGAAATGCGGCCAGTTTTGGTGTACACAACCGGGCCGTTCTCGGATTGGCCTGCTTCGCCCTCGAGCTCGAGGCTATTCTCTTTGCTGTCTTTACCATGGCTGGGCGACCTTATCTCATTTGCGGTGTCAAACCTGACTGCGGACGGAATGGTGCTGCTCAATGGGGGCAGCTGCCGGTGGTTTCCTCGTCCCAGCGGTTCCGAGGAGATGGTGTAAGCCGGCGAGGCGGTAGCGTAGGGGGTGTCGGGCGCTGATCTGGGGGTGTGTATACGGTGCGGGTGGTGGACATCCTGGAGAGTGGGGTGAGCCTGGGCATCATCCTGTGTTGGTTGGGGTGGTGCTGAATCAGATATGGCGGTTGACAAGCGTGGAACCTCGGTTCGAGCCTTGGGCGTTACTGGCTGCGGTTTGGGGGCGAGGTCTTGCGAAGGAGGGGTTAGTTCGGGCATGGATGTGGCGGCAGACGTGCTCTCGTGGTGGATGACCATGTTGGATTCAAACTTGCGACAAAACCTCCGATAGAGCTTATGGACTCTGTTTCGGGGAAAGCGGCGATTTGATTCGGCCCCCAAGGATTGTTGAAGCAGCAGGATGCGCTTCAGCAACGTGTGGACATGCGTGGCGCACTGGACAAGTTCATCGCTCGTCACGTAGTCGCCGTCGTCATCAGTCACGGTATCGTCGCTATCAGAGGGCGCGGAGCTGTCGGTGAGGGCGCCGGCCACGGCCATGGCGGCGGGCTGGTCTCTCTCGCGCGGCGGGCCATGGGGGTCAGCACCTGGGAGCGAAGAGTTGACCATGAAGTCAATAGTGGGCACGCGCATTGCTCCGAATCAAGACAGCTGGGACGAAGCAAAAGCAGAGGAGGGTCATGCGCAGCGCGACAGCAGCACGGCGCTGGACCACATTGATCGCAAGCGGGTGCCCTCGCTACGGCGCCGCTAACATGCCGCGGGCAGGCGCACAGCTCCGCTGGGAAACGAGCAAGAAGGAGCGGCCGTGAAGGGAGGCAGGCGCGAAGAGAATGGGCGATGGAAGTGGCAGCAGTGGCAGTTGTGGGGTGTGCGGCGGCACTTGGTTGTGATGATCCGGTCTGAGGCTGTGCGCGTCTTGCGAGCCGGCGTTCCAGAATGTGTGGCGCATGCTGTACTTGTATGTACACGCACTCGCGCGCCCTCGCTGCACATCCCGCCAGGACATTTGCCGCATCCAGCGAGTCCGCCGCTGGGGGGGGAGCGCCCACGAACGGCGTGAACGGCGGGGACGGGGTCAACCGTCGCCGTGGGCCGTCGCGAGGGGTCGAGAGGGTCGAGGGAGGGCACGGCAGACGTATAAAGACGGGCGTCGCGTTCATTTGTGCGAGAGAGGAAGGAGACGTGCTCCAGGCTGCATCACCACCACCACGTCAAATTTTCGGACCCCACGCGAAGCCCGTTCTGGAGCTGCCCCCCAGCCCGCCCAAGGCCCCTCTGTAGCCCTCGAGTGCCTATCAGAGGGCATCCTGTAGCATCCTGTAGCATCCTGTAGCGTCCTGTATCCGTAGCCAGCCACCACCCCACCGATCCCATCGCGAGCCCGTCGAGACGTGATGGCCGAGCACCCCAACAGCGTCCGTCTGGCAGGGCCCGGCCACCCGTGCTTCCGCCTGCTCGGGCTCGCCATCGCCTTTCAACCTCAAACCTCATCATTATTGCAGAAGACGGCGTCCAGTCCCCGCCCGCATGCTCTGCAGCATGACCCTCGCCGGCGTTTGGAAACCCCGCTTTGACGACTGAAGCATACAGGCCCGGTTCTTCGCCCTGCCGTGCACCGTCGCATGTCGGACTCGGGCTCGGTCGAGTGGCCTCGCTCATGGTCATCTCCACCTGCACCGAGCCCTCGAGGCATTATTGCTCGCTGTGGTCGCCGAGGATCGTCGTCGAACCTCATGCGGCCACTATTGAAAAAAGGCCACAACAATGCGCCGAACCTCCAGACGAGAAGATGCCAAGCTCGTCTCTTTTCTCTATATAGCCTCCAGCTTCCCGCCACGTCTCATGCATGCTGGCGCGTGGGAGGAAAAATCTGTCGTCTGGAAGTAGTGTGACACTTGCTAGACTGTCCCAACATCACTTGCTCCAACCTCCCCGTTCTCGGCCGAGTCGATTACCACTGGAGTCGCATGCATCATGTCAATTGCTTGTTAGACTCTTCACGTGACTTCTTATCGCTACCGGGTCCACTCTATAATAATCACCGGGTAAAGGCCTGAACTCCTTGGCTGCTCCAGAGACCGGGCTGTCGAAGTAGTCGTGTTCCTACGGAGATACGCGGAACGACACCACTGCCGCATTCATGAAGCGAGCACCGAACTAACGTCCATATCTAGATTCATGATGCTGAACTCCCTGCCTTTGATCCAGGGTTTCCTTGATGGCGACGGTGTCGTATGACACAACAGGAAAATCCGCCATGCACATCGCACGCCTGAGATTCTTTATTCCCAGGATGGGTCCAATACCCGGCTGGTGTTTCCTGCCGGAAAAATCTTTGAATATGCGATACGTTTCGGAGCCAGAACGGTCAGAATCCTTCGGATGTTGATTTTTTGATAGTAAATGAATCCTTCGATTGCGCAACCTAAACTCTGCCCGCTTTAGCTGAGAGCTAATAGTTTTAATTCCGCAAACCTCGACCTGCTGCATGCTCCTTTTTCTCGATCTCACAATCGCATCGCACCGGTTATGTTATTTCACTCAATCTGATGACTAAATATGAGGTTCAGCTTTAAGTTACACTCTGCATTACCGACTTCTGGTTCGCGCGCCACATGTCCCTCTCCTGCCTTAGAATTAAGACGATCTAATATACTCATTCGCAGCAGCCTACTTATCTAATATCCAAACCATCATTGTTTTGATGGTGAGTTACCTAGACAGCTGCAGAAAAGAACAAACGGTGCTTTAATCTACCGCACGACGCATGGCCAGAACAGGACAAGGCCCAAGCAAATGTAAATCCAGTGGAATCGCTATGTTGTCGTGTTGGATTCTACGAGATTTAGATTTTTTGATGATTTTTCATACCTTCCCGGGCGTGCACTTACCAAATCTATTTTCTATAGTTATACGAGTTGTGGTGGTGTGAATCTCACCAATAACTTAAGGCTGACGGTACCTTGACGATCTCCGACGCAGGATCCTCGCGTATCGCCGTTTAACGCGGCGTGCTAGTTGTAACATGTGATTATCGGTAAGATGTGATTTTAGCTTGCCAGCTAGGGTTTCGGCTTCGATACAGCAAAGTGTGAGCTATTGTAAATCTGACGTCACTAGGAAAGCTAGACAGTGAGCTCTCAGTGATGAAAGCGGAAAATATCTACATGTTCTAACATAACCTTCAAGACACGCTCGTTTTATTGACGTCTTTCAACGTCCTCTGCATATTTGGTAGCGTTGCATTCGAGGTTTACCGACGTAGTGTTACCCAACTACCATCATCAGCAACAGAAAAAAAGTGAATTGGATATCCAGCGAACCGAGGAGAGCCAGATGAATCAAGAGCAGATTGATGAGCTTAAGAAGCTTTCCAATTAACCCAACGAAAGCCAAACAAGCTTGCAACCAAGTAAAAGCGAGCAATGGAATCGACATCATGAAAACGACGCGTTGAACACGCTTTCTGGTGGCGTTCCATTCACCAATGGCATCAAGCAAATGCACAGCCATCACCAAGAGCAAATCCATCATAAACCTCACCATTATTAAGAAAGCGACAAGAAAAACGACTTTTCAATCTAAAACGCATGGAAACGATGTGATCGTGACCAATATTCGACCAGTACTAATTACCAGGGAGCGCAAACCATACGTTGCTGGGCCCGACAGCAAGCTCCATAACGCTGGTAAGTTGCTCAAAAAATTGTTTTTTTAAAAGCCAACATACTAAGTCCCCCTAGGTACCGCACGCGCAAACATTGCAGCCACGGAAGCCAAGCCTGAAGGGACAACGCACAAGGAATGGGACCAGAACCACGCCCATCAAACCGTTCTGCAACAGCACTGCGACTTCTTCGATACGGATCACGACGGGATCATATGGCCCCAAGATACGTTCAGCGGCTTCCACAAGCTCGGTTTCGGCATCATCCTCTCCCTTGTCGCCGTCTTTGTGATCCATGCCAACTTTTCCTATCCTACGCTGCCTACCTGGCTTCCTGACCCCTTTTTCCGCGTGTACATCACCAACATTCACAAGGATAAGCATGGCTCCGACAGCGGGACCTACGACCACGAAGGCCGCTTCGTGCCGCAAAAATTCGAGGACATATTCGAGAAGTATGCTGAGGGCAGGGATTACGTGACAATCTGGGATGTGAGCAACATGATGAAAGGACAGCGCTGCATTGCCGATCCGGTCGGGTGGGGAGGTGCACTCTTCGAGTGGTCGGCCACGTACATCATGCTGTGGCCGCAAGATGGCAGGATGATGAAGGAAGACATTCGAGGAATCTACGACGGAAGCATCTTCTACAAGATCGCAGCGAGGAGGGCGTCGAACAAGCAGTATGGCGACTGAGGATCTATTTTTTTGAGGTCGGATATGCCTCCCGGTTGAGTCAGTGTTGATGCGATAACTAGTGGAGGCGCAGCAAATTAAAGCGAAATTACAGCAGGATCATGTCGTTGAGCTGTGCGCATCTTCGACTGTGAAAATTCCGCTGGTATTGGAAACATTTCGCAGTTTCAAAACATGATCTATGCAAGTATCAAATATAGGCTAGTGGGATACCCTGGTAGGATCTTGTTGAGTTCCGTTCGTGGATGTATGTAAGCTTCAGTCCGTGGGGTTGATCAGTCACGTGTCCGTACGCATTCTAATCTATCACTGATAGTACCAGCCCCACTCGACCGGAAGACGTTGACGGAGAGTGTTTTTGATACTTGTGTTCCTGAAATGGTGATGTCAAGATCTAGGAACGGAGCCAAAAGCCACAAGGTATGGATGATCTTCGACCCACCCATGGTGTGACTGTCGTGCAATTGACATGATCCTCACATGGGTTCTACATATGTAGACCCACAGGGTATGGACGACACGCATTCCTGTGGGCGCAGAGTGACAAAGAGCGTAAGCGTCAGCTTTTGGCGTACCACTGCAGGGTATTCGGACCTATATCGGCGGCGTCAGAGTAGAAGCGTACTGGAGGAAATAGCTAATCGGGGTTAGATGAGGACCCGACGGATCCGAGCACTCCGCCGCATGTTGAGCATCTCACCGGCGATTTTGCTTGTGCGTGCTCGGAGCCAAGCGCGCGGTAATAAATTTGAAAACGAGCGTGGTGCATGGTGAATCATCTCAGGGTGTCAACTTTGAACGCACGAGCAGTCCGAGCGCTTGCTATGGCATTGTAGTGTCGTGTGCAGAGAAAGTTGCATACTGTGTACATATGTACAAACTTGGTAGCTCCTAAGGGCCAGAACCAATCGACGGCCCTTGGTCCTTGTCGCATCCCAAGCGTGACCACACACTAAACGTCTCAGTTCTCCGAGATTCTGGCATTATGGCAGCAGTGGGCTCGTGTAGTCGTAAGCGGCAGAAGGCCATTCGCTGGTGCCTCAGTAAGCTAGGCATGCAGCACAACGTAATCGCAGACGGCGGCTGATGCAATTTAGTGTTGAACAGAGAGCAAGTAGCCGCTCGATAGGCTGGATGGGCTCGAAACCCGCGTCTCGTCGTCAGTCTGGACACATGGATCTGCGCTTCAGCAGGAACGGCGCACGCTTGCGTGCCCGCAGCCGGTTCACCGTCATTGCACCTTCTGGAGGGGAGGAGAATAGAAACGGATGCAGGTTCGCTTAGCTTTTTGATTTCGTTGTTGCTGTATATGTCTCAGCATGCAGGTGTGGGAGGGCGCTCAGCCTCCACCGGATGCAGTCCTGTGGTGCCGAAAGCAGGGTCTTCGTGCTCTTCAGTCGTCTGAGGCTTGGGCACGCTCTCCGCGCACAGAGATGTGCGACGTTAGAAGCCAGGACAAGGTGGGCGTAGTGCATGCAGTATACAGAGGCCCTGGTGCAGGTGAGTAATGGTGCATAGGCCAAGTCGGGGGCCGTGAACGCCTCCCAGCCGGCTCTACCGGTAGACCCAGTTTGCCAGCTCAGGCTCGACCGCTGGCCGGCCGAAGCATGTGTCTTGCAATATTTTAAAGGCCTTGGATGTCCGCTGGGCTGGGTGTTTTCTCCTGGACAGACATCTACAAACAACAACCACAGCTAACAAACGACCTGCACTCTGCACTGGCCTGCACTCCTTCCGCGGCCACTCAACGCCTCGCCAATCATCCCCTGCCAGAGACACGCCCGAGGCACCTGCAATCCCACAGCTCTTAGGATCCCATTGGCCGTTCGTCTGTCACGCTCCAAGGCACGCCAACTCCACCACTGCCGCCCACCCAGCTTGGACTACGGTGGTTTTGCTGCATCGTGCACCAGGGCAAGCTTCAAGCCAAGCGACCATACCCTGCGTCCTTGGTATCCTAGAAGCTACATCATCGGGCATCACAACTTCCTTGCGCCTATATTAACAACCTAAGTACTCCCCTCCGACCCGGAACAGAATTAGCTTTCCAAGGCGCCTGCAACATCTTCATCACCGTCACCGACCCTCCGCTGCTCAACCTGCGCTCTCCACCATCACCTAGAACCATCTTCACCACTACCTTTCTCTCTACCACTCCACAATGTTCTCCTGCGTCAACTACGAGCGCGGCTGCCGAGGACGCTGCAATGCTCAGGGCGGTCGCTGCGACTCCTGCATCACACTCAACCTCCAAACCATTCGCACCAACAGCTCATCGTCAATATCCTCCATCAACAATCGGCCATCAGCTGCATATTCCGCAATGACGTCGTCGTTCGCATCGCTCGCGCAGGTCTCTGGCACCCGAGGCCGGTAACGTTTAAACCCCGAGCGCGACACAAGCTCCAACAAGGCTTATCACGTATGCCGCCACGACCTCAACGAACATCAACGACTCAACCTTAGCGAATGGCGTTTCTAAGGACAACGAAGCGCTCCTTTATCATTCTCAACACCTCATCTACCATCACCCTTTACCAGCGCAATCTGGGCTTGGCTGTGGACGGGGATGCAGCTAGGGGAAGCATCTCGGGGGATCTAGTTCAGCATTTACATGGATTTAGCGACGTTCTCATTTTCATCTGCTTCTATTGTACCATATACCACTATTTCTTTTTCTTCCTCACATTCCGGGACTTGACGCAGGCGTTTGGCGAGCACAGAATATGGGCGGATTCGGCGGCTGCAACAACATCGCAGCCAAGCCCATTTTCATTTCAATCTTACCTGGGCGGAGGGTCATGTCACCTTTTGCGTTTTTGTAGAATAAGCCTTCTGCCTCGCCGCCACACGCGGTTTGCAGGCACAAGCACACGTTGGCGGCACAACAGGGTCAGGCTTACACAGTTTCTCCGTTTCTCTTATATTATTACCAATCTTGATAGAGTAACACGCGCATGAATGAACCTCATACGTTCCCAGCGCTCTGGTGCACGTACATTATCTTACTACACAGCATGTCTCTCTTGCAGAATTTTGCAGTGTGTGCTTCCTCATGTAGCAAATCCTCGCTCCGCGTTTCCCTGCATGGCAAAAAGCCCAAGCTCCGGTGATTGCACCGCGTTGTATTGAACATATTGCATTGCAGGCACGTACGCTCGGTCGGGACCCTGCCGCGCTCTTTCGCCCTTTCGTCGCCATTTACCTCGCGAGCGCAGAGGCCGCGGAAAAAAAGAAAAAAAAAAAAACCACGGTTGACACTGCGAGATCACTACGGTATTCCTAGATCCTCAACCCTGCACGCCCTTTTCCCACAAAGGGGAACCATGATAATTTTTTTTTTCCGTCAAGTCTGACTGCCGCAGCGGCACATGCTCCACCCGGCGCCCCACCCGTGGGCTTCCAGAACCAGCTCGAGCCCTTGGGATGCCTCTCCGTGCCCGTTCTCTCCTCTCAAGTAGCGAGCACATCATCACCATCTCAGCGTGAACACCGTCCGTCCAGGGTAACAGACAGACCAAAAGCCCCGAAGCCCGCATGTGAGCACCCGCTCCGACCGCAAACCGCAGAATAGCCTTCCGTGGCCACCAGGGTCCTAAATGCCACCTTCAAGACGGGCAGATAGCACAGGCTGTATAGATCGAGGTTTACCTGGGGGATCGGGCCTGGAGGACGTTGGTGGCCCGCTGCACGGTGACGACTGTGGCTTCTACCTATGCGGAACGAAAGTTTGATGCTGTTTCGAAGGTGGGGCGGGTCTCTGGCCTGGACGTGGGCGGCTACACGCTGAAGCGGGGCAGACAAATGGGGCGGCCAGACCAGCTGGGGATGCGGGAATAAGACCGCATTGTGCCGAGTTGCTTCACACGACTTCTCAAGCTGGGTTTGATGATTTGCTGTTTGTTTGCTGCGTCGCTGCGGTGGTAGCTTGGCTGAAGAGGGAAGTTGAGGGGGGAGCAATGCGTGAATACTGCGTGCTGCACAGTGCATCGTATGTTCCAACACTGCACGGATTCGTCGGCTGCACAGTTGCCAGGGGCGACGTTTGCAAAGATGCAGCAAACTCCAAAAGATACAGATTACACAGTACATACATCCTATGTGCAGGGCGCCGGACTCACCTTCCGAATGGCTGGCTGAATGCGACTGGTTGCTGGTTCACATGATACACGCAAGCAGGCAGGTCGTAAGGCAGGTCGTAAAGCCAGCAACTTGGCCTCCACCGCTACAAGGTATGTCGGCATGTGTCTTCCGAAAGCGTGTTTGGAGTTGCAAGTGGCGTATGGACCCCATGTATGTCAGACGAATATGGAGTCTGGAGAGCATGTTTGATCAGCAGGAAACAGGAAAACGGCGCCTTAAGCGAGGTGCATCGCCCTCTTCTTCGATATATTGCTGCAGCACTATAGATTGCCGACGTCTATTCCAGGTCACAATGTTATTGATGGCCATACGCATTTCCTATTGCATGTTTCGTATACAGGTTATGCCAAAGTGCCAAACTGCAGCCTGACCTTCGTTCAGCATGCGGTTGTCAAGTCCCATTATGCGCTAACGTAGCTATTTTTACGGTGATATTGCTCGGACCCCACCTCAATGTGGAGGAGCTGGCTACGTCATTCTGCGAAGTGACAGGTCTGTCATGCAGGGAAATATTGAAGCAATTCGGGATTTCCCGCACATATCGTGGGGTCGGCTTTGTATGCCGGAGCCTGCCAAATTCAAAATGGAAACCCGAAGAGCGACTGCGGGCGGTGCCATGACGTCTGGGGCATTCCCTCAGCCAGAACAGGATGGTATGGATTATACAGTTTTCGGCCTCCATGTCCTATCCCTTGATCCAACTAACCAGAAACCAGCTTGCCAACGACACCGTCAGCGCAGTTATGATTGCAGCGTTTCCCGTTCTTGTGAGGGCAAGGTACGACGCAACACCGACAATGATCTCACAGCGTCTGGCAGCATCTCGTCTGGTCCTCCATTGCGGGTTGATCGGAAAAGGGGGTGTAGAACGGATATCTTCCGCGTCCAAAGGTAAAGGTTGCTCATTAATGTGAACAACTAAAGCGACTGGTCGATGATCAGATGTAGATTGGATCGGGAGCGCTGTGTACATTTGCGGCTCAAGGCTCGATGTTGACACAGGGCTAGGCAAGTATAGTATGCGATCACACCAGCTTGGATATCGATGAGTAGCCCAGTCCCACTTGACTTCATCGCCTGGAGATGTGCGTCCACGAGATTTTGCGTCCTTTTGAACCAAATACTTGTAAGTAGGAGGAAAGTCGATTGGGAGCTCGTGAAGGCCATGGAGAGTTCTCTTTGCGCTTCGTTCTCGGTTAAGCTGATCATTTTCCAGCCAATGTAAAAAGTGCTCTGGCGACCCTCTGGACGCTGATAGCTTGGGATATGATGTGTAGGCACGAGGCCCTGGTGCAGTGTCGCATGTTCTGTAGTTGAGATCTCCTGCAAAAAAAAGATGACTGCCAGGGCAGAACAAGCCAGTAGGTACTGTAGGAGCTTGTGCTGAGGACCATAGCGGTGCTTCTTCGCTGAAGCTGTATGCAGAGTCATCATCAGCAACGAAGACCAAGTTCCGCACAAGATCTTCCCAGTCCTTATTCCTCGCCTGGACGTTCCATTCCATGGGCGCAAAATGGGCAGCAGTGAAGCCTAGTATCAATCCCTCCTCTGATCGTGGGCTCGAAAGACCTATGCGCATTGCAACAGCACCCTTGTTCCCCATGTTCCAAACACCTACTCCTGCGCCTGCTGCCTGCACCCATTGTATTCTCTCCGTAATCCGAGGCTTCGCGAAGATCATGAGGGCCGTCATTCCTAAACTACGAGTCGCAACGTGTTCAAGGCGTTCGCTACCATGGCTGTGGATGTCTGTAGCGAGGTGTACCGTTGTTGTGATACGATCGAAATAGGGTTTCAGATACGAGCCGCCGAGGAATGAATATGCGCTGGGTGCAATCTCTTGCAAAGAGATGACTATGATATCAGGTACAGCAGCAGCTTTTGGGAGGGCATTGAAGAATGACGGTGCGAGAACGTCCGGGTTAACGAGGTGTCGAGCGCAATTGAAGGTCAACAGATATGCTTGGATCATTTTGACTGGCTGCGGGCTTCCGGTAAGTATGCATTGGTATGAACACGGATAAAACGCTTACGTAACTCAGGATCGGCTTAGGATAGCCGGATGCCTTCTGGGAGATAGCAAGCCCTGATGAGCGGATTGCAAAGCAGTGTCTAACTGCGGGGACTAGTGCCAGGCGTGGACAACGACAAGAACACAGCGGGGTGCGGATTGCGACAGATGACACACAATGACGGAAAGTCAGCGGCCTAAAGTAAAGAGATTCGCAAAAAGAGAACCGAATCCTCCTATCGTGAAGACGTGTGGACGGCACGAAGGTGTTGGAGATCGGTGGCCAAAGCTCCCCCCACGCAGCATGACCGAGTCCTGTGATAGGTACGTCATCAGTCCGCCGAAACAGTGGAGAGTCTGCACAGCTTCGGGCGTTGAACTCTGTGGCTTTGTGGAGGAGCCGTGGCGAAAGGCTCCCTCACTCTGCTGCTATCAATTGAGCTCATCTATCTATTGTTTTATTGCTGCACATAACTGTGCACGTTGCGCACAAAGTCCCACCGCTCTAGCTCCACGCGGCAAAGCTTATTCATGCCCAATTGAGCTCACGATAGCTCATCCTTCCGTTTCCCGGAGCTTTTCAGTTCCCTCACAAAACTTTCTCTAGTCCAACACGTACCACACATCATGTTCAGGTCTCAGGCAATTCGACAGGCGCTGCGCTTCGCACGCGCGCAAGCGCCGCGAGCTACTATCAAAACACCACAACCAATTGCCTTCTCGACGAGACAATTCTCATCTGCTTCTACTCGCTTCAGCAAGGACTCGTCGCGAGACGATGGCAAGGCTGCCACCACATCTGGCGAGCCTGGAGAAGATGTGGGACACGAAGGACAGTATGCACGAACGAAGGACAACATCCGTGTCGAGTATCCTGAAGAAGACGACCTCCCCCGGTCGCACCCGATTCAAGGCAGAGGTGGCTTTCACTTCAAGCGGACCTTGGCTTCCTTTTCTTTGGAGGGTCGTGTGGGCGTTGTGACGGGTGGAGCAAGAGGCCTAGGTCTGGTCATGGCCCAGGCTTTAGTGGCCAGCGGAGCCGACGTTGCACTCGTGGATATGAACCGAGACGAGGGTCAGAAGTCGGCTGAAGGCCTCATTGAAACCTTCAAGGCTGAGAATCCAGGAGCTGACAAGTACGGAGCGTGTCTTTTTACATTCTTTGCACTGACACAAAGACCAGGGTCCCAAAGGTTACAGCTCACTTCTGCGATGTATCCAGCCCAACATCCGTCAACCAGTCCTTGGCCGAAATCATAAAGACCCATGGCAAAGTTGACACTCTGGTGACTTCTGCTGGCTTCACTGAGAATTATAATGCTACTGATTACCCCTACGACCGCATGCAAAAGCTTTGGGGAGTTAATGTGGACGGCACCTACCTCTATGCCGTTGCAGTTGCGAAGCACCTGATGGAAAGAAACTCTCCGGGTAGCATCGTCATGATCGGCAGCATGTCTGGCTCGATTGTGAATGTACCACAGCCACAAGCCCCGTATAATGCCGCCAAGGCTGCTGTGCGCCATTTGGCCTCGAGCTTGGCTGTTGAGTGGGCTTCAGCAAATATTCGCGTCAACTGCATCTCTCCTGGCTATATGTTGACAGCTTTGTACGTACAATCGCCAAGCGTCTCCTGCAGTGCTGATTGTATATAGGACGAAGAAGATTCTTGATGACAACCCAGAGCTGGAGAGGCAATGGACATCCCTGATTCCGGTGGGTAAGATGGGTCGGCCGGAGGACCTCATGGGCGCAGTCACCTTCCTCTGCAGTGATGCGAGCCTCTATGTAACGGTATGTACACGTCGTACTGGTCTTCAAGTTTTAGGCTTTACTAACAGTTCCATCAGGGTGCCGATTTGCGGGTGGATGGAGCATACACGTGTACATAAACATTTGCTGTTTCTTAAGTAGTCATGAGGAGTTAACTTCATGGATGTATTGCTCGCGGGGCCATCTTGGTCAGCGAAACAATTGGCATTTCCTAAATATTAAATGGACAAAATTGCTTGGGCCGAGAAATATACAATTCTTTCTGAGGATGTCTAGCTACGATAGTCGCTGTATATTGTTCGCCATCTAAGATGTAACATAAGCGAGAGAAGCGAAAGCTCGCCTTTAGTACTGCAGCAGGGTCCGCGGGAGTTTGCGTGTGGCTTAACGGATGAAACACCTTGCCAAGCGTTCGGGCCGTGCGCTGGGAGCGCCCGCAACTGCGACATGCACTCCAGCTCAGCCCTACGATATCTCCCCGATGCAGCCCGGTAAAATCTGCGCTCTCTGCTGGGTGATGAAGCAGGGACCAGGCTAGTTCTACTCATAACTAACCACCCTTGCAATTTCGGCCCTCGTACCTACCAGCCATGTTCAACATCTCCAGCTTGGTGCAAAAGGCCCAGCAGTTCATCGAGCCCACTCTCAACATCGCCGGGCCCGCAGCCTCCTCCGATCGACGCCCTTCTAAAGCAAACCTTTTTCGTCACCAATTCCGCCTTCCCGACTCCCAGAATCCACTCCAAGAGATCACAGCCGAGCTTACCCTCTCCCCGCACCATTCAACGAGGAGTTCTGGTGAGGACACGTCCTCTGAGAAAGAACGTGGTCAGGGGAACCATTATGTGGGGAAACTACACCTCAGCGAGCAGTATCTATGCTTCTCGACCCAGGGCTCAAGCTTTATCAACACAGCCAGCTTGAGCTCTTCCAGCAGTTTTACCGGCCAGACCCATGGTGCAGGGCCTGCGGGAAACGGATTTACACTCCCATTATGCGCCATTCGTAGAGTAGAGCGCCTGCACAGCCAAAGCTACATGTTCGCTTTGGCCATAACGACATGGAATGGCAGCCCAGATCCGAAGGGGAAGCCTCCCAGCGGCCAGAAGCTGACCATTCAGCTTGCTGGCACCCGGCCAGCATGCGAGCGCTTCTGTGATGGTCTAAAAAAGGGTCTCAGAGAGGGCGTGAAGGAAGTTGAAAATCTCCGGGCTGTCGTGCGCGATGCCTACTCAGAGTATCTGATATTGACGGATGGCGAGTCCAATCCAGAGAAGGAGCATCCAGACACTGGGTTAGGTTTAATATTCAGGTATCCCGGAAATGCCCGGAAACTAAGGGACGCTACAAAGATTCGGCTGTGGAAGGAGTATCTTCGTGGTATGTTGGTTCGCCAATTTGGTACCACGTCTAATAATAACTACAGAGAATGGACGAAGTGCCACCCTCATTCGACAGCCTACATTCCACAAACTCATTCGAGTCGGTCTTCCGAATAGGTTGCGCGGTGAGATTTGGGAATTGGCTTCTGGGTCTTTTTTCCTTCGTCTTCAAAATCCTAAGCTGTACACGGAAACGCTTGTGAAATACTCAGGCAGAGAATCCTTGGCAATAGATGAGATTGAGAAGGACTTAAACAGAAGCCTGCCGGAATATCCTGGGTTCCAAAGTGAAGAAGGTATCGGCAGGCTCCGGCGGGTTTTGACGGCATACAGCTGGACCAATGAAGAGGTTGGCTATTGCCAAGCAATGAATATCGTTGTGGCGGCACTTTTGATGTATGTGTATCCTTTGGTTTTTCCTTTAACAAGATATCTAATCAATGCAGCTATATGTCGGAAACGCAAGCTTTCTTTCTTCTTTCTATTTTATGTGACCGCCTTTTACCAGGATATTACTCTACAACCATGTACGGCACACTCCTCGACCAACGTGTTTTCGAATCTCTCGTAGAAAAGACCATGCCCATACTCTGGGACCACCTGGTCAAATCCGACGTTCAACTATCTGTGGTTTCTCTGCCTTGGTTCCTTTCCCTCTATATCAACTCAATGCCTCTTATCTTCGCTTTCCGTGTCCTGGATGTCTTCTTCCTAGAGGGGCCCAAAGTTCTATTTCAAATTGGTCTGGCTATTCTAAGAATAAATGGAGAGGAGCTTTTAGATGCCTCAGACGATGGAACTTTCATATCGGTTCTGAAGTCATATTTCGCTCGGCTGGACGAATCCGCACATCCCAAATCGGAGAATCCGAAGCTACGAGCCGTTACAAGGTTTCAAGAGCTCATGGTCGTTGCATTCAAGGAGTTTGCCGGTATCACACAGAATACTATCTCCGAGCAGCGGGCGAAGCACAAGGATGCGGTGCTAGAAAGCATAGAGAGCTTTACTAAACGCACTTCGATTAGAAATCTAGGTCCAGAGAGCAAAAAGTTGAGTGTCAATGATTTGGGCTTTTTGTACGACAAATTTTATGCTGTTCTCTATGACCGGCAACAGAGGGCGGAGATCATGCAACAGGAAGCAGAGAGAAAGGCTAAAAACAGTAGAGCTAAAGCGAGTGAAGTTGTATCCGGCTTTTCTAGCTCAAGTATAGAGAAAGGTAGAGTTGCCCTTGGTCCAAGTCCAACACAGATGGATTACAACGCTTTCCGAGAATTTCTAGCAGGTAAGATTTCTTTGAATCATTTGTCGAACAAAGCTTATGCATAGCCAGGAATCGCGAAATGGGCAATTACAGACTCACCTAGCTCGCCGCCTGAGACTAATGGTACTCAATCCTCTCACTCATATTTCGGTAACAGCACGAGGAATCGGCCGCCAATGTCGCCATGGGGTTTGGGTCCTGAACCCGCTGAGCATGACTTCCTACGGAGGCTCTTCCGACGTTGGGATGTAGACATGACTGACTCGTTATCCCTACAAAATGTCGTTGCAGGCTTCGCGGCAGTGAAGGGTTCTAAAGATATCATGTCGAATATCAGTTACTTTTTCGAGCTTTACGATGATGATGGGGATGGCAGAGTTGATCGGGAAGGTATTCTCAGGATATCTGAAGCGCTACTGTTTCTATCTCGTAGAGGATTTGACGGTTCCGTCAGTCCATCACGGTCGACTACAGACCTGCGCGCTGGTGGCAGCCCAGAACGAACTACCCGCGACGAACAGTTCTTGAGCAGCGTCTCTGCTTTCATACGAAGATGCTTTGAATATGCAGACCCAGACCATCCATCAAATCAATTTGGTCAAATTGTCGAACAGGCAAAAGATGACCTCGACAGCTTCGCGATTGGAGGTGACGATGAAGACGATCTCATCGATTTTGGCTCGGAGCCGACTACCCCGACAGCAACGAAGGCAACGAGCCCAACAACATCAAAAGATCACGATAAACATCCTTTGTCCCCAGTGACGTCAAACACCGATCCTCTTTCCACAACAGAGGGTGAGATTCAAAGCGACGCAGATTCTTTGGAACGATCAGAAAAGGCCAAGGCTGCAAATGCCGCTCTTGACCCAAACAAGCCTCTTTACATCACCTTACCTACCTTCAGGATGGTTATCCTGGCCGATGAAATTTTGGAACAATTTTTCGAGGTTGGTTTCTCGGCCTCCTTCCGCCTTGCCGATGCTCCGCAGTCCTCCCAACTTTCGGTCTCAAATCTCACCACGTTCTCCAATATCGGGCAGCAAGCTGCGGCCGTTACGTCAGGTATCGGTGGTGTCGTCGGCGGCGCAGGCGCAGGTGTCGTCCCTCCTGGAAAAGGTCTTCGGGGCATGCTGGATAACATTGTCAGCGATGGTATGCGCGTGGCTGCAGAGGTTAAGAGAAGGATGGATGAAGCTCAGAAGGAAATGGACAAGGAAGCAAGACATGGTCGCGATGAAGACGAAGAGGATGAAGATTCTGGTCACGGAAAAGATGCGGACTTGCTTGAAGGAGCTGAAACTGCTGATGTGGATACCTCCAAAGCGACGGCACCAGATCTGTTAACACCCGAAGTCACGGCTGACGCTGGTGAGATCAAGCCAGGAAGGAATCGCTCTGCTAGTGATGCCAGCAGACGTGTGCTAGAATTCGAGAGGTAGTTTCTGGATCATTTTCTTAATGTGTGCTCCTGTACGGTTTTGGCGTCTGGTATCCTGCGCAGCTTTTTGATATCATCCGGTCATGAATTGCTTAGCATTTGTGTCACTATAATCTGTCATGTCCTATCGGCTCTGACAATTGATATTTGGCCATTCAAGCTCTTGTTTCGCTATGCACTCGATTTCAAACGTGAGAAACAGTCGGTGGTGAAGCTACATGTAGCAGCTCTGTCTAGCCGAATCTATGCGCGCGGGGCATTCCCCACAGCATGAAGTACGTGGTTGCGTAGAGCCGTCAAATTATCCGCGTGTTATTCGGCAGGGATATCGCAAGGATTGCAGTTGTTACTTCTAACTCCGATGGCTCTCGTTCCTGCATGATCACCCTGATTCCACCGTTACACTCTTGGCCACCCCGCGTGATCCCCATAGTGGGCCTCGGGTAGCTCCGTCGAACTAAACCGTAACCCAGTTTCCGCTACCGTAAGCCCCAGAATCTTTCAATCGCCTCAACTCGATGAGTTCATGCAGTGGCCATGCACCGACAGGTATTAGCGCGTTCATGGAATGTGTTACAGCTATCACGTAGGGTTTCTTCTGCGCAGCGAGGGTTGCTGACCCAGGCGTATGCTGAGGGTGCTACCGAGGTAAGCCAGCACTCCCGCTTACTTGGGCTCCTGCATTTGAACCCTACAAACTAATGGGGGTCTCTTCATAGCCACCACTACTAGATCAAACAGTACCCCAGAACTTCAAGGGAATTGTAGGCAAGTTCGGAGATCGGAACGCGTGAGTGTAGAGCTGGGGTAGTTGTTATGCGAGGGGCGTGCTAATATTTAAGCAGTGTAATATCGCACCACCAGAAGAAAATTTTAACATATGATGACTTGCACCGCGATTCGGATCAACTGGGTAGAGGATTGGAAAAACTGGGAGTGAAAAAGGGGGATCGTGTTGCAGTTAGCCTTGGGAACAATGTCGAGTTTGCTACACTAACATATGCGCTTTTTAAACTGGGTGCTATACTTGTAATACCAGTTTGGTGAATGTGTACTGAGAAAGAGTGCTGACTGGGAACTTTAGGTGCCTCTAAACCCGGCCTTCAATGCCCCGCAGATAGTACACGCACTCAGCCACCTCGATGTTGCACATCTGATCATCGGCGCGGAGGCGAATGCCTCACACAAGCCTCCAAGGCCGAATCTTCCACTTTTGGAAACTTTGATTCCAAACCTAAAGCAGTCGAAGCTAGAATCTGAAGTTGTGCCTTCGCTACGTTCGGTTGTGCTAGTAGATAACTCGTATGGACGCATAGATATGTCCGAATACAAGAGCATCATTTCATACGGTGATATTATGCATGATGGAACCAGCGGAATAGACTTGGAAAAGGTGGAGTTGCACCCCGATGAAGTGGTGAACATCCAGTTCACGAGTGGCACAACTAGTCTGCCTAAGGCGGCACGCTTGAGCCATAGGAGCATATTGAACAATGGCAAATCCATTGGAGATCGTATGCTATTAACCGGAAATGATATCGTGTGCTGTCCTCCGCCATTATTTCAGTAAGCTTTCTTCACCTCCCAATGTATGCGAATGTCTCTAACTTGGATGAAGTTGCTTTGGCTCCATTCTTGGATGTATGTGTATCGAGCCTTATCCATGCAACTGACCTTAATACCACGATAGACATGGCGACTGTAACTCACGGATCCTCCATTATATTCCCCTCGGAAGCCTTCAACCCCCTCGAGACCCTGCGATCAGTTCAAGCTCATAAAGCCACCGCCCTCTACGGCGTCCCCACCATGTTCGTCGCAGAACTCGATCTCCTCGCCAACAAAACCGTCCCTTACGAAGGTTTCCAGCATTTGCGCACCGGCATTGCCGCAGGCTCCTCTATTCCCGCCGAACTCATGCGTAAACTGCATAAAGTGCTGAACCTCACCGGACTGACCATCTGCTACGGCATGACAGAAACAAGTCCCGTGAGCGCCATGACTGCAACCGACGACCCGATGGAAAAACGCCTCGAAACCGTGGGTAAGCTGTTGCCGCACGTCACAGCCAAGGTTGTAGACCCGGCGGACCGCTCGCGCATCCTCCGCCCCAACGAGCGTGGCGAACTCGCGGTCTCGGGCTACCTCGTCATGCGCGGCTACTGGGACGCCAAACGTACCGCCGAAGTCATGGTCCCGGACGCCAAAGGCGTTTTGTGGATGCATACGGGCGACGAGGCGTCGATCGATGAGGAGGGCTACGTACGCATCACGGGCCGTATCAAGGACCTCATCATCCGCGGCGGCGAGAACATTCATCCGCTTGAAATCGAAAATTGCCTGCTTGCTAACGAGAAGGTGGGCGATGTCAGTGTCGTGGGACTTCCGGATGAAAAGTATGGAGAGTGTGTGGCGGCATTCGTGATCAGGGCCGAGGGGAAGGCGCTCGAGGCTAGCGAGGTGAGGGATTGGGTTAGGGAACGCTTGAGCAGTCATTTGGGTAAGTTGTGGAATGCGTGCTGGGTGATGCGTGAAGAGCTAATCGTGTTCGCTTGTAGTACCCAAGTATGTCTTCTGGGTAGACAAGTACCCTAAGACGGCGAGTGGGAAGATTCAGAAAGTGAAGCTGAAGGAGATGGGGGTCGAGCTGTTGGGAGAAGGACTGGGCCAGACATGAGCTAGGCTATCATTCCATCTAGGTCAAAGCCATCGTATGCGAGGCACTTAGAAAGAAGATAGGACAGTGAATGATATAAAGAGATTTGCATTGCATACTATGTAACAACATTCACACCAAGAACGCCAATCCATGTGTTTCATCACAGCCAAGAGATACCGATCAGTAGAGAACCAACGTAACTGAATGAGTGACTAGGGTGAGTATAGGAAACACAACGAGAACAATGAAAAAAAAAGGAGATAATGGTGAAAAGCGGGTATATTGGAGTGATCCCATGAGAGAAATCTTGATGTGACAGGGTATATCAAGAAGCGCTGGTCGTGGGTCGTGAATCATCAAAGGTAAAAAGAATGTGAAACATGTTTTTGCAGTTGTGGATATAGTGGATATAGTGGATATGAACCAGAATAGGAAAAGAAAACAAGAGCAAACAGAAGTAGGAAATACAAGAGCAAAAGGCAATCATGACTCATCGTTGCAAGATCAAGGAAACAACGCTCTTGTCATAAAAAAGGGTGGATCATAGAAGAAGACTTCGGAACAGTTCCACAGCTGGACCCTCATCTACGATTCGCCTGCGCGCCATCCGCAATTAGGGCAGAAATCGGGGGTAAGGTCGGAATTTGCAATCTTGCAGCTTGGACAATACCAAGCCCCTGGCTTTGTAGGAACTTGGGTGTATGGGCACGTCGTTTGTAGTTGGTAATCGTATTTGTCACCAGAATTCTTGCAGCAACCCGGTTTATAGCATCGATCGTGGTGGCAATATGTGCACCTCACTGTATTTTGAACGACATAATTATGTCCACACACTCCACAGATCCAAATATCGCGTGGGACAACAGGGGTGTATATGTTGTTCATTTTGAGAGACTGTGTTTGTGTAGTCGCGAGTAAAGTGTGGACGGAGATAGGGCTTAGAACTCTTGACTCGACGGTATGCTTTGGCGTAGTCGTTCTCACCAGTCTGGCTGGGACCGGCGTGTGGGTAGTCCAGTGGGTGCTGGGGGGCCGTGGAGTAGATCAAGTATGATGTTTGATCGGCAAGGTGAGGAATTGTGAGGAATTGTGAAGATTTTGTGGTAGGTATTCTCAGTGAATTTGTATTGCTTGCGATGCTTGTGATGCTTGTGGTGCTGCTTTGAAGATTGGCACGGAAATTGATTCGATTTATACAACGAAAGGACGAGGGAAGTACCCCATCTCTGGAACGCTGCCTTCGCTGAGTGAAGGCTAACAAAGGGGCAAAGGACGAAGCAAACGATGCAGTACTGGCCCTATTCCTCCGCCTACAATGTTTTTGCCCTTTCAGCAGCAGTGTCACTGCTACACAAGATCCCTCGTGCGTCGGCGAGATTCGTCGCTTCATACTTACACGGGAAACCCTAAACAAAACTTTGTATATTTGTGTAATGACCTTTTGCATCATGAAACGACCCTGCCATCATTCAAAGAAAGGGCAAATTTACATGTGCAAATTCCATGCCCTTCCCCGATCCTCCATAATCATCATATCAAGCTAGACACGAAGCTTGTTTCCAGCCTCACTATCAATCAGCTCAACGAGGAGTCATATAACAGATGATGTAGCGGTGAGAGCAGGCGGAGAGGACGATGCAGAATACTTCTCACGTCTGCAGGTTGGTTGGTATACAGGGGCACGCTGTGGATATGCCCGCCTCTCTTTCGTGGCGTGAGTTGGAACCAAAACTTTCTGCAAGCAGAAGGCGTAAGCGCCCCATCCACGGTAGACCCATTTCAATTTTAGAAGGCAGTCGAAGATACATTTGGGCAAAGAGGAAGTGTGTTACGTTCTTCTATCTGAGCATTCGCCCTGGGTAGCCGCCGGGTGAAGTTGCGATTATGGGTTAGCCTCATAACGTGGACCGCCTTACCAGGCTGTACAATAAGGCTACTTCGGAGTTGGCCGGTACATATAACCAGTTTGCCTTGCATGGTGCGCGCCTCGTGTTGCCTTCCTCTTCATTCGACGATGTTAACAAAACGCGGTGTGCCCGTCTGCGAACGCGGTGGCCGTTGTACTCGTGACATCCGAAGGACTTCCCCCACTGTTGACGTGGAAGGGCCACGATGTCCTCTTTGAAGCCGAAACCACACCAAACGTCACTTGACTGCGGAAAAGGAGGAGTGAGGATTGGCAAAGAAAGAGAAATGGATCACATGTCTTTTCGCAGGACGGAGAGGATTATCGTGGGAAAGCAGTATTGGTCGATGGAACCAATGGAGCATGAGGATGGAAGCGACTGGAAGGTTTCCAATGCTAATCCAAATTAAGGAGCGGTGCTCGTGGCCGCGGTCCTCTCTAATCGAGGCAGAGCGACGTATGATTTCAGTCTGGCATGCACACGACGTAATTGACGGGCGGCAGTATTCGACCGAGTAGGATCCCTGCACAACTCAAAGATGCAATGGAAGGAAAGAACACAGGTGGGTCTGCATGATGCTGCTCGAAGCGAACATGGTGTTCCTGATCAATGCTTCCTGCTTACTGGTCTTTCATCGGGGCATGCTTCAGCACAACTACTGGGTCATCCGGGACGCAATCAATCACCAAAATCAGACAAGGAACCAAGGCAAGAGACGTAAGTTTGGAGGATCCAAAATGAAGGTTTGCAAATTCTGTACCGCCCTAGGGACGGAGCTTCTGGAGTAGGGTTGCTACAGAAGCCGTGGTCATCTCCTCGTCAACCAAAAGAAGCAGCCATGCGGGTAAAAAATCGCTTAGAATAACCAAGAAACAAAGGTCTTGTAGAACCAATTATTCTTCTTGCCACCGCCTGCAGCCTCTTTCGCAGCCTTTGCGGCGAGGAACGCCTCTTCTTCGCGGTCGATTTCGTCTTTTCCAGTGTAGAAATCGGCTGGTTGGCGGGTTAATATTTTTACTGTGAACAGGCGGTTTGTACGTACCTTCATGCGCTCGGACACGTCTAGTTTTCATAACGATCTTGTAGCCAAAGATGCAGCTGGAACGGGTTAGCTTTGGGGCTCATGAATTCGAAGCGATGATTTAGCTTACCCAAGATACACTGGGATACCAAGATATCCCGTGATGAAGTTCTTGTAGTCAAAGTCTCCGTACTTGCCCCTGGTGAAGACGTTAAAGTTCTTCGTAAGTGCAATCAAGCAGCAGAAGAACAAAGCGAAGTAGGAGCCGGCCAGGCCGAGTGGCGCAACATATGGCTAAGAGGAGATCAGTATACAGTGCGCAGGCATCCGACTTCAGACGCGACTTACCATTTGTTCATCAGTAATTCCCTGAGCCCTGCGGGCCTTAACGAAGAAAATGTGGGTCACCAGAAGGGAGATCCACGCCATCAGACCGAAGATAGTCGTGAGATTGACAAAGTAACTGAAGACAGTGGCAGAGTCATTCGCTGCGTTCATGAAAGCACTGCAGCAGAACAGTGCTGAGACGAGCAGAGCGGGGACAGGCACACCACTCTTGTTTGTCCATTTGAAAATCTTGGGAGCGTGTCCACGTTCGGCAAGTCCGAACAACGTACGAGACGCAATGTATAGATCGGAGTTTGAAGCGCTGAAAGTGAACAAGAGAATGCATGCATTAAGGATACCAGGAAGGTGTTGGATGTGTGCGTTCTTGACAGCCAGAACGAATGGAGAAGCTGCGGCACTGGCCTTCCTGCTGTTAGCCTTCAAGAGTTCTGGGTCGTTGTACTTGATAAGCATGCCAAGGAAAAAGACACTCAAGCAGTAAAAAAATAAGATCCGGTAAAAGGTTAGCTTGATCGCACGTGGGATGGTCTTGCGCGGATTCTGTGCCTCTCCTACAGTTACCCCGATAAGTTCAGTACCTGTTGTTTGTGAGCGGGTCGCACTGGTTTTTCGAGTCCTAATACATACCAAGGTAGGCAAACACGGCGTTTACGAAAGAGCTCCAGAAGCCGTAGAATTTACCAGCCGAACCGGTGTCAATGTACGGGGCGAAAGCACCAGGGTTCTTCCAGTATCTGAAACCAGTCGCCGGGCCGGGCCCTACACCAACAGCGAGAAGGAAAGATAGGAGGATTACGCCACACTAATGGTTACATTAAATCAGATGCAGAGAGATTGGAGGGACTCCTACTCACAATTACGACGACCTTGACGGAGCTTAGCCAGAATTCCAATTCGCCAAAGAAGCGAACGCCGAAGTAGTTGATGGCTATGATAACCACCAAAAACACAGCAATGAAGATTCCAGGGTTCGCTTTTTCCGGAGAGCACCAGTATTGAATAATTAGGGCAGTTGCAGTCAGCTGGTTCGGTGTGGTAATGATATATTTGCACCAATACGTCCACCCAAGGGCAAAACCAAGGGCTTCGTCACAGAACCGAGAGGCATAACCAGAAAAACCAGAGGCGTGTGGGAGCCAAGCGGCCATTTCACCAAGAGCGCACATGACGATGTAGACAATAAGACCGGTAAATGTGTACGAGATCAGAATTGAAGCGGGTCTGAAGCGATTAGTGCTGCCGGACGTGATTTTGGCCTCGGTCACACTCACCCAGACTGAGCCAGCGCTTTTCCTGTACCGATGATGAGGCCAGTTCCGATGGCGCCGCCAATCGCAATCATGGTGATGTGACGCGACTTCAATCCACGGTGCAAATGGGAGTGGTCACTGTAATGAGCGACTCCATCCTCGCTGATGACTGGGATTTCATGAGTCGCATAGTCCTTGGTGGGCACGGCAGTCGAGTATTCCTTGTTGGCTAGCTCAGCGTTCGCGCCGTCGGACGACGAGTTCGAATGCCTGTTGTAGATGGCCATGATGGTGGCGGGGTCCAAGCCAAAGCCCCGCAGGGTCGTGGGAGCCTTTTAACTTGAATAGACAGGCGGGGAGAGGCCCTCTTCCACAAACAGAGCGAAGATTGCGAGGCACGAGACTTCCAATACGCAGACTCGGGCGCAGCAACTGGAGCAAGGTGCTGATTGCGGGCGTTGACCGGTAGTTATACCCACGAGGCGGAATCCAAAGGGCAGGGCTTGATTGATTGGCGCCACCGCACACCCAAGAAGCCAAGAGCAAGTACAAGGGGAGGAGTGGGCGTTGGGCAGGCGGGCAGGCGGGCAGAGCGCGGAGGCATTCTATATCAGTGCAGCTCCAATCGCCTGGTTACGAGCCCACGGCTGGATTGCGCTGCGCAGAGACATGCAGCTTCCTGTAGGGGAACAGTGCGATGGATGTGCCCCGTCTGTGTCCTTCATGGCGGTGGTATTGGCATTGCTTGGCGTTTCTTGTGCTTTGCCTCTTTGGAGCTGATAAGCTGCCGACGAAAAGCGAACCCACGCGAGCATAGTGGTCTTCCCGCCAGAAGACCAGGCCTCTGGGCCGCCCTGGAGTGCTGGAGTGCTGGAGTGCTGGAGTGCTGTCTGTTTGGGTCCGTGGCGCGCAGGCGACGACCGTTTTAGAAGGCCTGGGTGGAGAGGACATGGGGGCTACGTCTGGGAGACCTCACGTGCGTGGTCGTGGGCCTGGGCCGTTGTGGTGGGTGTTGGCTGACGGCCGAATGCGGTTAGCCCCAAAGCGCCGTAAACTCTTATCATCGCGTCCTCCGCGACCACGAACTCGGAAAGCTGTCTTCTCAGCTCTCTCTCCCCCCATTTGTAAATGCTCCTCCGAGCGGCATTGGCAGTGTTGTTGATTCATCTATCGCACATATACGATGCCCTTTGTTCTCAGAAAGAGACAACATGTCTCCTGTGCTCTATTGGCTGATGGCGTCATCATCAAATAGTCTTAGCTCTTTGCCACCAGTGCACCAAGCAACCTCCAAGCCCGCTTCTTACAGCCATTGATATCGTGGCAAAGCCAGTCCACTTGCTCCCGCCCATCAGGCTTCGATACCCACTGCACGTCTTCTAGCGGGGCTCTTGTGAAGACTTTGCTGTGACATAAGCTACCCTCGCTAGGCTTGTCCCCACAACACCTGTATGGTGGGCTGTGGCCCGCTTCATCAACCAAGCATTGTCTCTTTCTTGTACAAAACACGTTCCTTCCCCTGCGTTGCTACTTCAACGCAAATGTTCTTAGGTCTGGCTTCGAGGGGCTGGATTCTGTCGAATTCGCGCACTTCGATACGGGCACCATGGCCAAGAATCCTAATCTCAATAGTCAAGCTGGGAACCCCCGGCCGCATGCCTCTACAGTATCTTGGAAGACAATGAATGAGCCCGAGCCATGCAGTCGCGCGCCAGTCAGAGTCTTCTGGTACTGCATTATTGAGCCAACCCCGGGTAAGCAGCGCCGTTTTGGTATCGTGCCATGTGGTTGCCGTTGTTAAGGTCCTTGCCGAGGGAGCGACGCTACATGGCCCAAGGAGAGGGGCCTGGTCGCCGCATAAACAGTATGCATCACACACGTGCATACAAAAAGGTACATATGCTACCGGCAGGAAAGGGGTCCATATGTGGAAACTGATCTCAACTTATGATGGTCATGTCCCTTACCCAGGGGGAGGCCGTTCATTACTTAAGCCGTGAGCTGTAAGCGGAGTAGGAGATAGGTGGAGTGAAGATCGACCATGTCTGTGAGACTGAAGGACAAAGGTGTCTGTTCCTAACTGATCGTGATTCTGCGTCGATGACCAACAACATCCCTTTCGTCTCGTAGTGTACAAGATGCAAAGGCTGCAAAGGCTAAGGCTAAGGTTCAGTACGCTGCTATCATTCATGATTCCTAAACAAGCGGCGGTGACAGCTCTGAATCATGTTTCGCATGCATAGCCTGGACAGCGGGTCTCGAGGCATGCGCCTCCGAGGTGGTGCCTGTCCTCTCGAGCCACACACCCTCGCCTTGCGTCTTCGAGCAACGATGCGATGGAGAGGCGTGCCCCTGCGATGCAAGAGGCGGCAGTCGACTGGATTGTCCTCGTCGAGCGTGTCTGGGTCTGTGCGGGTTCGACGATATGTCGCGCAAAAGCATCCAAGGCGCCGGGAAAGCGGCCACACAGCTGGATGCGAGCAGCATCACCACCTGGAGACGTGCACAGCCATCGACCAGGCATCGAGGCGCTGCGAGGCAAAACACAGGGCACTCTTACGTGCTACGCAGTAGATGCAGCCCTCCGGCTACGGCCCCGCTGAAACGCCGCCAAAGCCCAACGTGCGTGAGCCTTGGCGTGCATGGCCTTCTGGGAACCTGCCGAGCAGACATTGACGGGCAAACCAAGCTGTACTCACGCTCAATCGATCCTCGCCCATCCTGCCGAACACACCACGTCGTCTTGCCCAGCGCGCCCGAGCAGTCACTCGCCACCGTCCGCTTTCCCCTCTGACCTGCTGATCGGCAGCTCTCCAGCCCCAGGGCTCCCCGCGACGCCAGCGCACGGCAGGGCCCAGCGAAGGCGACCCCACAACCAGCGCCGCTCAGCCCTTTCGCGAGCGTGAACTGGCGCATGCGACAGCGCAGAGAAACCCCCTCTTGGCCTTCTGTTCGCTGCTGAATAAGTCACCCCCGACCTGGGAAATTGCGCCCACCACGCTCAGCTCGACGGGGTCGGCCATGCTGCCCACCAACACCTGCGACGCAGCCTCGTGAACGACGACAACACCCACCGTCGCCCCTCTACGCCGCGCACCCTGCGAACAGCCCCCATCATGTCGTACTACGGCAACGGAGCGAACTACTACAACCCGAGTATCCCGCCGTCGAGCTCGGGCCAGTATCACAACTCGTATGAAAGAAGGACAGCAGACAACGGCGACAGTGCCAATGGTAGCGCTCCGGGGTACGGCTATCCCGGCGTGGACAGGCGCAATAGCCTTTCCCAACACCAGAATGACGAGTTGTTCATGGGAGAGAATAGTGCCGCGCAGCAGCCCATGTCGCCCACCACTACGGGCTACAGCAGCAGCTATCAGTATCAGTCACAAGTACAGTCCCAGTCCCAGTCCCAGCAGCAATACAATCCGCAAAACTATGGCTCCTCTGTCGTCAGCCAGCCAAATCCCCAGCATTATGGCGGCGTCAACAGGACTTTCGCTCCTCTCCACCAGCCTTACAATCCTGCCCTCTACGTAGACAACAATAACAACAGCAACAACAACAACAACAACAACCTGGGTAGGACCAATACCGTGAGCCATCCTTATGGCTTCTCCCCTACCTCACCCTCCACTGCGTCTTACCCATCCCCCACATTCCATCAGCAGTCACAGTTCGGCAGGACAGCTTCCGTTCAGCACGCCAGCCGGTCAGCTTACTCTCCTCCTGCCCCGCCTCCATTGCCAGTTCCCCCCGGAAGCGCGCAGTCACCGGCGGATGATTGGGGGAATTATCCAGCTCGCCGGTTATCAACCGCATCGCACTCATATCATCGGACCTCTGATCCTTCGCATGCGCCGCTCCCTTCACCACCTGGTTATAATAATGGGTACGCTTCACAAGAGCAAGTACATCGCTATCCCTCGACCTCGAGCCATCATTCGAATCCTCTCCCTCCCACCCCTGAGGTCCCACCCCATCAGACTCTGCAACGGCAGGACACGTTAGGACGAAGGCCGCTTCCACCCCCTCCACCTGTCAATGGTTCTGACGAAGATAGTTATTTCGCAAACCAGAATGGAGGTCGCTACAACCAGGACGACCTGTTCACCCAAGTCGAAAACATGGCTACAGGGGCTGGTAGTCCCAACATACATATTGAGCAAGCGAATGGGGACAACTTTTACAATCGAGCTGGAAGCCAAGGCTCTGTGCGGAACGGAAGCCGCGTGAATGGAGGCCATCTCGCACCATACCCTTCCCAAGAAGTATACACAAGCGATAGCGACGTCGAGGCAGCAGCTGGACTGGCTGCTATGCGCATGGCTGAGGAACAAGACCAAGCAGATGAAGCTCGAAGAGCAAGCGGCGGTCATGGGTTTTTCAGCCCTTATACTTCTTTACAGTCGCCCCAACTGCCTAGCAGCACGAATACAAACCAGCCAAAAGATGATGCGCCCAGTGATAGTGACTATGTGCCCGTCGACGTCGGGCTCTACGGAGGTAATTTCGAGCCGCACTTTACCTACGGGGGTGGACCGGGCCAGCTAACTTCTGGTACGAACACTTTCGACTCTAATAGTCATACCGTGTCAACTTCTGGCTCACAGCGCCGCTCTGAAGCAGCTAGTGATGACTATGAGCCTCTGCATCCATTCCCACCCTTTGCCACGAATGCCCGTGTGGATACTTTCGGAACCGGAGGCCTTGAGGAGCCAAGTGCACGTCGACGAAGCTATGACGAGGGCGATGAGGCTACATTGATGGATACATCAACGGCGATACCGGGAGAGCCACCGGACATGTTCTATCACCCAGGTATGTCGACAGCCCGCCCGCTACCGCCTCCGCCAGCGAGCAGCCGACGCGTTCACCACGCCAGTACCAGTTCTACTGGATCATACGAGTATTGGCGGAACTCGCAGTCATCTCGTGGATCGTACCCTGCCGATCCAAACTCAATGCACATGGTGTCACCAACTGGCACGCTGGTCCCCCGTTCCACATCCCTTCTTCAACATAGCAATACACCTCAAACGGTACCCCTACCCAGATCAAAAACGGATGCCGAGCAAGGGTACAAGGTTCGACAGCAGGCGAACCGCCAAACCTTCTATGGTGGGCCAATGGACAGTGACAGTAATACCTTAACGCCGGGGAGTGCAGATGCGGTTGCCATTGATTTACCAACTCTACCTGCCGGCAGGCGATTCAATCCAGCAAAACTTTCAAGCAACGACTTCAAGAAATGTACTGAACCATGGGCGTTGAGCTCCATCATATCGTGGCTCAAACACATGACTGAGGGCGAAAATGACTTGAAGGAGGGACCCATCCAAGAAGGCCTAATTGCGCTATTCACACACAAAGTGCCTACGCTGAACATTGCTGATGCCGAAACGTTAGCAAGCCGAGTGGTAGCAGAGATGTACAAGGCCGGTACCTTGGTCCACGAAGAAGAATGGCTGAAATTCTCCTCCGAGGTACCGACTGGCGTTATCTATCAATTAACTGGTGCCGGCTGCTATGCACAGAAGCTACATGCCCACAATTCACCTGGACGATGCTATTCCTACCACTGTCAACGCACCTTGAAGAAGTTGGACCTGCAATCCCACTCGGGGGCTCCGCGGTCTGAGGATTGGGCAACATTCTACAAGTTGACCAGGGAGAGCATTGATGTTGCTGATAAAAAAGAAGTTGAGCGCCAAAACATTCTACACGAAATTGTTCAGGGAGAAGAGGCCTACATGCAGCGACTAGAGGTTCTTCGCACACTTTATCGGGATCGGCTCCTTGCCGCACAACCGCCAGTTGTACCCCCAAAGAAACTAGCGAAGTTCATCAAGGATGTTTTTGGAAAGGTAGATGCGGTGAAGAAGGCGAATGAAGAACATCTTCTCCCACAGATGAAGTACCGACAACAAGAGCAAGGCCCATGGGTCGTTGGATTCAGCGATATCTTTAGAGAGTGGATCAGAAAGGCGAAGCAAGCGTACATTGAGTACTCTTCCTCATTCCCATATGCCAATTTCCTCGTCCGTCAGGAAGCGGACAAGAACATGCTTTTTAGAACTTTCTTGGATGAAGCTCGGCAGAACAAGGCGGCTAATAAGTTGGATTGGAACACTTTTTTGAAGGGCCCAATTACGAGGTTGCAACATTACGGTCTTTTGATAGACACGGTGCTGAAGAAGTCGAAGGTGGATAACGAAGAGAAGCGAAACCTCCAGATTGCAAGAGAAGAGATCAAAGCTGTTACGATGGAGTGCGATACTCGGGTCGCAGAGATGACCCGAAAGGTCGATTTGACCGATCTCCAGGCAAAGCTCATCCTGCGTCCAGGCATGCAGCGTGTGGAACTCAATCTGGATCATCTTGGGCGTGAACTTATTTTCAAGGGTGACCTGCTGAGAATGGGTGGGAATCGATTCACCTGGTTGGAAACACACGCCCTCCTGTTCGACCATTACCTCGTCCTAGCCAAAACCGTGTCTTTCCGTGAGCAAGATGGTGTTACCAAGTCAGAAAAGTACGACGTATCCAGGCTGCCTATACCTATGGACCTTCTTGTCTTGGAAAGCGAAGACGACGATCCTGTTGTTAGGTCCGCTGTTAAGGGAATTGTCGCTGTGACCGCTGTAGCACAGAATCGCGGATCAGATTCCCGCTTAGCTCGTGGTGCTGTCACGAATAGCCCAGCCCCCGGTGCTTTGGTGCATACGAACACATCGAACTCACTTTCATCACAAGCCACTAATTCTTCGGGCAAGACTATCGGCAACACCGTGAATCCCGAAAATGGAAGAGATGAGAAGATCATGTATCCATTCCGCATCAAACATCTCGGCAAAGAAACTTATACACTTTTTGCGCCATCCGCGCAGAACCGAGCTGAATGGTGTGATAAGCTCATAATTGCGAAGACGAAGCATGCTGCAGCCTTGTTTTCTCAGAATGCTGAACCTTTCCGTCTACGAGTCATGGCAGACGCCGCATTCGCATACGAGAGTGCAATGCCCTCACAAAAGAGTATCACCATCAAAGGTACCCCCCTTGACCGATCCATCGATGAAGTCGAGAAAATTTATGCCAACTCTGGTCGACCTGTCCCTATATGTCGTGCACGCGTGAATTGTGCCACTGCTTTCAACCAACCTTATGGGAAACATATGGTCGCAGTTGGTACCGATATCGGGGTCTTTATTTCTGAATACAACGATCCACGTGGCTGGTCGAAGGTAAGCAAATTCGACCTTAATTGCTTGCATGAAGCTGACAAAGAAAAGGCGATCCAAATTCCCAAAGTGACCCAAGTAGCAGTTCTGGAGCAATTCAGCCTCATGCTGCTTATCTCGGATAAGTCGTTGATTGCATATCATCTTGACGCGATCTGCCCTGCAAGCGGTGTACCACCATCCAATGACTCTACTCGAAGAGCACCCCAAAAACTGTCAGGCGCACGAGATATCGGATTCTTTGCAACCGGCGTAATGAAAGATCGAACGCTCGTCTTCTACAAGAAGCGTGAAGGGTTATCGTCAACTTTCAAAGTCTTAGAGCCTGTCTACCAGAAATCCACAGAGAAGAAATCAAGAATATGGAAGTCCGGACGCACTGAGTTCTTCCGCGAATACGATGAATTTTACATCCCAACCGACTGTTTCGGTATTGACCTTTTCCATTCTTCTCTTGCCATCTCCACTGCGAAAGGCTTTGAAGTCCTTACGCTCGACAAGAAACAACCCTGGTCTGTACCAGATCTGAAGCAACAACATGTTGCTACTATTGCATCACGACTCACAGACCAGAAACCGCTTGGAATGTTCCGACTATCTGATCAAGAGTTCCTACTATGCTATCAAGAGTGCGCTGTATATGTCAATAAGCTTGGCGACATCTCCCGCTCTGTTATCATGGAGTTTGTCGGTAAGGCAAACAGCGCAGCAATGTTCGGGCCATACATTCTATTATTCGACAACGACTTTGTCGAAATCCGCAATGCGCAAAATGGACGCCTCAGGCAAGTTATATCAGGACGAGACGTAAAATGCTTGGATGATGGACTAAGCGGCGGGTCGTCCCACAACCGCACTATCAAGCTGAGCTTGCAGCACCCGCAGCAGGAACGCTGCCAGGTTGTCGTCGAGCTGGTACTGAACGAGGGCCAGAAGGAGTGATAATATTGTATACATGGAGCTGTCGATTTAGATATATGAGGTGGGTGGGGGTACATCATGTACGCCCGGGCATGGGTAATGGGCATATGTGTGCAGCTCGGGGAGCTTATATGGGGGGGAGCCGCTACATGGAATGAGACATGAATCTGGTGACGATTTGCCTGGCATCGATGGTCGAATTACAAGCCATCATTTTTCTCTAAGTCTTTGTGTTTTTGTTGGGTCGCTTTAGGATACCTTTCCGATTCGTTGGTGGATAATTTAGGCTAGTTGTAGATGAGTTATGATGATGGCGAATGTGAGTACGGTTGTTGTTTTCGAAGGCTTTGGCTCGTGGTGTTGACTTGTCTGGAAGGTGTGACTTGGTACGTTTTTAACACTTGGGTCAGAAGCACGTCACGGACGTAAACTGTTCATGGTTGGGTGTTGGATAGCATTGTCCCAGTGGAAGACATCATGCTCTATATAAACAACCAAAGGCTGTTTGGGATGAAGATACCGGCCACGCTAGCTTCATGGCACCTGAAGGTATTTCAGCACCAAAGACAGCCAAAAGACGGGTTAGCAAACAATTAAAGTTGACACCATCAAATCGCATACCCTAGTAGCAATGTATAAGTGAATTATGTTTTTTTCAAGGAGAAATTCTGCTCTATCGAGTGAAGGTGCTGAGTTAATGGTTGTACCATCAAAGAAATCTTAGCTATCGTACTCTTGTGAATAGTGTACATGAAATACTAGTTGCGAGTTTTGCATTTTCTGTCCCCTTGACCTCAGATGAACAGGACACCTGCTCTACGAACGTCCCCGTCTAGTAACCTCTCATTGCTACCGGGCTCATACCCCAGCTCAATTCCTCAGGGATGGCACCGAACGGCATATCCCGCTTAGAAGCGGCCCGCCTAGCGCAGGTTCCGCCCTTTATCCTGGAAATACTCTCCAGGGGCTTGCTGACTCTCTCCCCTAGCTTGCTCACCTGCTCTGCCGACATCTGCCTGCGCGAGTCTGCCGCCTTACCAATCTTTGCAGCATCCATGACGGCAAGCGGCGCCAGCACGATGCCGAAGATGGCCAACGGTAGATTGTCCTTGTCCTCCACGATACTCTGAATCTCGAGTGCGACGTCACCCAGCGTACCAATGGTGGCTAGGATGCGGCCGACATTGGCGAGAGCGGTGACGGCGCCGAGGACCTGGCCGGCGATGGGCAGGAAGAAGAAAAGAGCGGACAGGAAAGCGAGAATGATGTTCTTGCGCTTCTCTTCTTCCATGTCGTTGACCGTGTCGATGATGTCCGACATTTGCTTGACTGCGTCCTTGACCATAAGGACTGGCAATGCAAGACTATCGACCAAGTCGCCCGTGTCAACACCATAGACACCAATTTTAATCTGGTTGATAGCTCGGTCACTGTGACGTATTCGTTAGCATGAGCCGGTTGATCGGGGGTGACTTCAAAACGTACAGATCAGACCCTAGGTTCTTCAGGTTGCCGTAGGCTTTTTCAACAACATCCTTGGGATCAATGACATCTTCACGATCGTAACCTGATACAATGGGATAGTTATAATCCCACTGCCTGTCTGCGCAGTGTTTATCGGTAGGAGCGCAGGAAGAGATGCGGTGAACGTTTCCAAGCTTAATGCTATCTTGTCCGATGCCTGTATTGGTGTAAAGGTCCGCCCAGAACTTGTCGTTTTTGTCATTCCTCATGTGCCAGTAAACCGAGTTTGCATAGCCATCAGCAGGCTCTGGTCCGGCACGCAGGGAGTAATCGGGTGGGCACTTGTCAGTAATGTTTTTATCTGTAAGGGTGCACTAGTCAGCAAAGAGATGAACACTCAGTTGACACGAGGAGGACTTACAGGTTGTTGGAACTTCACCACACTGGACATCCGGGTTGTCGCAAATAGTACTCCACCCTCCACAGCTCCCACCGCAGTAGCGGCATTGTCCATCTTCCACACCACTGTAGTAGTGGTGGCACCAGTCGCAGCAGCTCACGTCTTCTGTCACATCGCACCAAAAGTAGTCGTTGCCATGGTCATGCATGAATTTGTCAACCACAGACTTTCCAGACTTGACAACTGCATCGGCGTAGGTCTTGAACTTTTTGTCGTAGCCACCGTTCATCAGCTTGTCGTAATCGGAGATTGCCGTACTGTGCATCTTCTTGAGCACTTCGACAATATACCGGTCTTTGCAGTGGAAAGGAATGCTCTTGCTCGCCGTTTCGATGGCATCGATGCTGTCGTAAGATCCCTCGCATTTAGACAGTGCCGGTGGCCATTCTTCATACTTGTCCCAATCATTGTTTCCTTCGTCATCCAAGAACTCGTCGTCAGTGAATGCTTGTAAATCAGTAGCCCAGTCGATCGTCCCATGGAAGTTTTGACCTTTCCAGAGGTCACGTCGCGTCTTCTTGGTAGTCGGCGTCATGTAAGCAACCCATTCGGTGTCCTCGTAAACAAGCATGTCGGAATTCGAGTCAAAATCGTGCCATTTGTCGACTTTAGTTCCCGTTGCGATGATGTCGTCGATCTCGGCGTTGGAGATGTAACCCGCTGTGTCGGTGCACATGCCCTTTGCAGCGTTCGAATTCGAACGGTC
>Ga0247757_10000374_pt1 | contig 37576 bp, 41 predicted proteins | sample UWRJL126311R4_FD_180929 | JGI IMG/M metagenome (GOLD analysis project Ga0247757, IMG submission 180929) | Plant litter microbial communities from Arlington Agricultural Research Station in Wisconsin, United States - UWRJ-L126-311R-4 | ecosystem: Environmental > Terrestrial > Plant litter >... | reverse complement strand
TTCGACGATGGGGTCGTGTCGCGTCGATGGTGGTGGTGATGGCGGTGAGTGTGGTGTCGATGCGAATGGGAAACCCTGTCTTCACTGGGCGCCCTCCGCGACGGGCGGTAGTAGTCTTCCCTCGACGACCCTCGACTGCGCCGACGGGGGCGCTCGCGGCTCGCACTCCTGTCGCGAGATGGCGGGCGGGAATGTCTCGTAGAGGGACGCAGGTCGTCGTCGTCGTGGGTGCCTCGTCTGGACTCCCTCGCCGCGCGTGGCACCGGTGACGCAGCGTCGGGTTCAACAATGCGCTCGCGCGGCCGCTCTCTGTTTCTATCTCTGTCTCGAACAGACGGATCCTCTGGTCTCCACTGGTCTATTTCCTGGGCCCGGCGCAACCCAGCCATGAAGACAGAAATGTCATCAGAAGTGAGTGGTAGATGGCGGCAATCCCAGGTTCAGAGGTCTGAGTGTCAGGGCGGCTAGCCGAGAACTTCAGACGGTGCAGCCCCTCCTGAGCCTTGCAAGCGGACAAGTGTGCGGTAAGAAGATCAAAAGAGGATGCGGGCCCTTTGCCAACCTCGACGCGCCGTGGACAGATGCGCTACCTCTGCCTTGCTCGTGATGGTAGGTTGCTGATCGTGCCGCCCGCCTGCGTGTGCGCCTCGAGCCTTTTGCCTGTCATGCCAAGACCTGACGACCTCCCATATCATCGTGTGCGCTGGAGCTTCTGCGCAGGCCGCAGCCCCCCAGATGCTTGGGGCTTCCTGAGAAAACTGCCTCTTCTGGATACTGTTGGCTCCACGGGTATCCCGTTGCCCTTCCCACATTCATGTACTGAGCGCATGCGCTGCTCGCGCACGCGAGGCTGTGACTTCACGCATCTATCTACAGACAAAGGAAACAAGATGACTATTCAGAAGGCCGGGTTGTGCAGCGGCCAGTGGCAGCGTCCCGGGCACTGCACGAAAGTTGCTGATCGAACACGACAAGTGCAATGGTGAAGTGGTAGTGTTTTGCCATGCCAAAAGCCGGCCTTGGGGTCCCGTTTGCGACACATTCCCGTCCATTGCCTCCCTGGGAAGTCGTCATTGTGCTTTGTCGACATGCCTTTCTTGTCCCTGTGTTTGGCGGCGATGCGATGCAGGCCACAATTCATCAAGCTTGCTGGGTGGGATTGAGTATCAAAGAATGAAGAATCGGAGCATGCAAGCCGACGACGGGGCTCGGAGACGGCGAAGTGCCCGTGGAGGCTTATGCCACGCGCCACGTTCTCACGGCTATTACCTTGGAGCTCAGCGTACCGTGGAGCAGCAGCAGCGAGCATAAGAAGACGGTGTGCCGGGCGGAAGGCCATCGTGGCCATTTACATGGGACAGCATGCTGGTAAGCACCGACCGAGACGGAGCATCGGAGTGGCCGATAGCGTCCCAGACAGCAAAAGGCCATCTGGAAAGACATGGAAGACTCACGGCGCAGGACGCCGTCCTCGGACGCGGGGTAATTCGGACCCGGGACCCTCCAAGTACGGAGGGAGAAAACGGATGGGGCGCATCAGGCTTGTGATGCTCCAGGTCGCACGTCTGCTTGATAGCGCCCTCAGCGAAGACGCCGGGGAGTTAGGCGCAAGCCGTGGCAATGTGGTGAGTCTTTGAGCAGCGCGCAAACGTGAGAAAGAGAACAAAAGGGCAGTAGTCCACTGCTTGCCAAAATGCCCGAACCCCGACCCCGATGCACACCCGTCAAGTGTGGCCCCTCCACAAGCAACGCCCTCACGCCATCTTAGCAATCATCGTCCTCCAGACAAGCGTCGCCGAAAATCTGCCTGCAGGTCATTTGGGATAAGCGACTGTTGGAAAGTGGGTGCGGTGGGACAAGCGGGGATAGCAGTCGAGACGAGCGAGAAGCCCATTCTCACGTCGGGAAGCGCCTGGACGCCCATCCTGGCCACGGCGACACGACGCTCGGCATCGATGGCGAGCGCAGCAGAGACGGACGCAACAGTGCCGGTCACGATGGGATGGAGCTGGGATAGAGCTGGGGGGAGGGTGGTGGATGCGAGGTGGATGGGCAGAGGTCTGGTTGCTGGCTGGCACGGAGGCTTGGTGTTCAAGAGCACGGGACAGCCCTCGGGCCGACTCCAGCCGGGAGGGCGGCCATTCCAGCCCTTTGGCCCTGGGCGGATTTCGGGGAGCGACGTCAACCGGCGGCGGAGGTCCTGGCGACACTAAGACATTCCCTGCGGGCGAAAGTTTGCGCAATGCAGTCATCCCAGCGACGCCTGGATTGCTTAGCTATGCGCACAAACGGTTGCTTCCCGCTTGCAGTATAGATGCTATTGGACACGCAAACCATTTTCTTTGCTCCTCTACCAGTATATCTTAACTCGCCCCGCCATGGACTCCCCGCCTCTGCGACCGAAATCCATTCCTACCCACCTTGCCAACGAGCGCTCACCCCTCTCCAGCTCAGACAAGATGCGCGACCGAAAGGAGCGAGACAGCCTCTACACTTCCATCCAGGCCTCCAGTCGCGGCCGCCAGGTTGTCGACTTCGACGGTCCAGACGGCTACTTTCCCAAAGCCCCAACGAGCGCCGACGTCAACGGCCACGATACGCAGAACGAGTTCGAGCTGGTCCACGGCGGTATCGATGTCGAGGGATACATTGATGACACAGCTGCGAAGACTCCCCTAGCAACCAGTCGCGCCCACAGCCCGTACACGCAGCATCCCACAATCGACTTTGACGGCTTAAGCTGGCCCAGTACGTGCTATTGCGCCACCCTTTCTTTTTAGCACTGCTGACGCGCTACAGGCAAGGGCACTCGCGAGCGGAAGGAGGCAACCGAAGAGGAGAAAGAACAGCGTCTGACGAAGCTGTCGGGCGCAGTGCGGACCATTCTAGAATGCATCGGCGAAGACCCTGATCGTGAGGGCTTGCAAGCTACCCCAGAGCGATATGCGAAGGCCCTACTGTTTTTCACAAAAGGATACGAGGAAAATCTGCGCGAGATCGTAAATGGTGCTGTCTTTCACGAGGACCATGACGAGCTTGTCATCGTCAAAGACATCGAGATCTTCTCCATGTGTGAGCATCATCTGGTGCCTTTCTTCGGCAAGGTTCGTGTTCAGCATGAGAAAGCTAGGGTGAGATACTGATCCCAACAGATGCACATCGGATATATTCCCAACCGTCGGGTTATCGGACTATCCAAACTTGCTCGAATAGCCGAGATGTTTGCCCGCCGACTGCAGGTCCAGGAACGCCTCACTAAACAAGTGGCCCTCGCTTTGTCAGAAATGCTCCAGCCGCAAGGCGTCGCTGTCGTCGTCGAATCGAGTCATCTCTGTATGGTGACACGCGGAGTTCAGAAAACAGGGTCCAGCACGACTACCAGCTGCATGCTTGGTCGCATGCGTTCGACTGCCAAAACTCGGGAAGAGTTCTTGAACCTCATCAACCGCAGATAGCCTGTGCACAATCTCCCATTCACGACTGTACTACTACTTCCAGGTCTACGAAAAAGGTCATCGGGCGTTCGCGGCGGTGTTCATCCACTCACTAGGGGCGGCTGGTGGTTATTTTGTTGCATTAGACAAAATGCATGGCCTTCAACAGGCGCCCATGAAATTATTTTTTTTACTTGCATGTGGGGTTTGTTCTTTCAGTCTCGTTTTCCATCACTACGCTTTGGCCGGCCAGGTCCGTTTCGACTCCACGGGGACAGTGAATTCTACAAAGGCTGCTCAAGGCCACCAAAGGGGACTGAAGGTGGCGAAAGTTAGTCATATAAAGTGTTTTGGATATTTCAATGAGAAAGTGCAGAGAAGCTGAGGTATTGAAGGGTGCTCATTACAATGATTGCGAGACTAGCCTACCGAAGTGGGAATCTCAGCTACGTGTTGAGTAGAGGTCTCTCGCTCCACCTTTCTTTCACTCTTTTGTTTTGTGTATGCTTTTATTGCGCTCTAGTGTTGCCTCAGCGATACCAGACTGCCCCCAGGTATAAATATCAACTTTACAGTGCAATCCGTTCCTTCCTTGCCCACACTCCACTTCTATTACTTCTACGCTTGTTTCCCTGTCGTGCCTTGACGGATTTGACGCCATGAGTGATAGAAACCACATAGACGCCGATTTGAGAAACGAGAGCGCCAACGCACGGCGTTTCGTCTTTTTTAGCAGCGGTCTCCCCACTCCACCGACACCCTCTCTCGCCGACAACCCTCCTCTTTCACGAGCCATGGCGTCCAACTTCAAGGGCAAGGGCAAAGGCAAGCGGCCTGCCATGGAGATGGAAACTGACGACGAAAACACTGGGCCCGTGTTCTCTACCGTTGTGGCAGAGGCCCAAGGCACAGGCGCAGCGTTTGAGACTGACTACCAAAGTCACCATCGTCATCACAGTGTTGCAGCTACAGTCTGGGGGCCGTACTTGCCAGGCTCCAATACCCCCCAGCCCTTCAACATCTACAAGACAATCATTCGAAACCATCATTTCTTCGCCCACTTCGTGTCTCGGCTTCCTATATCATCGCTCGTCGACCTCTATGCCATCGACAAAGAGTTCCACTTCCGCTTCAACAGGTGCAGCACCTCACTCCTAAGCGATTTTGTCAAGGAAAATGCTTGGGAAGCAGCACAAATCTTCAGCTGGGTGCTCGCGCCTGAGCTTTGTATTTCGGATCCGATGCTGCGCCCTATGGACGGTCGCCCGCACCTGGCACGCGACGTTCCCACTATACGCTGGGCAAAGATGGTGATGTACCGGGACGCTATCGTGTACCACATCCCGACTCTGCTCGCCCTGGATGGTCTTCATGTCCCACACGATGTCCCCATCGTGCTCATGAAGTTCTGGCTTCTGATGGAGATGCGTACGAATTCCCTCCGCCGCGCATTTATCAAGGACAAGCACGTCTGGAGTGACCAAGAGCTTCTGCACTTTCTCCTCTTCTTCGTCAAACTCGACATGCGTTTCAGCCACCCTGTCCGTGGTCTCGGCTTTGGTGAGCTTGGCCACACGATGCTCACTCAGAAGGGCCTGACGCCGCTGTTCGACCAGCTCATAGGCGACGCATGCATCGACTACGACGACGCTGTACAAATGCTCGTACGCACGTATCCAATAACGCACTTGAACGTCGACCACTTCGTGTGGCTTGCAGATGAAGATGACACAGGTGTTCCGCGGGAGCAGAGGGGCGCCATGTGTCGTGAGGAATGGAACGAATATGGCGTGTACATGGAATCCGCTGTCAATACCGTCATCAAGGAGGCCATCAGGCGAGACCTACACCCAGAGAAGTACCTCGCCGACTTCATGACATATGGTTTCGTGGACCGGGCTACTCAAGAGAACATTCCTAATCTGCAGAGACGTATCCGCCTGCAAAATAGCTGCGTTAGAATGAGAAGTGCGTGGCCATCGGGCTGTCTGGGAGAAGACATCCTTGATCGTCTGGACGCCAACTTCGCGACGGATTCAATGGAGCTGGATGGGAATATGGTCATGGTCATGAAGAGTTCGCGAAGGCGCATTATCGTTCACATCCCAGTGCACGACTTGACTGCCCCACCCCACTTCTATGATGACGAATTCATCATGTGAATGAAGGTAATCTTTAGATATCTATCATTTCAACACCATCTAACAATATTTAGCCGGTTTTATACCATTACGCTTCAGTTGGAAAAAGTGCGTGTGGGACGACATGGATGATTGGCGTCACGAGACGGGTCATGTAGCAGATCAATATCTGTCTGTTGGTACTTGGACACCCTAACCACCTTCAATAGCCTTTTATAGTGCATATATGGGGTGTAGAGATGTCCTGTCCTACAAATGAATGTACTCAGAATCAACAGACTTTCCTCCTTAGCTCTTACTCACAGAAAACATTGACCTTGTGATTTCCTAATTTCCTGATTCTCAAGTTTGTTAATTCTGATATCGATCGTGCCTAACAGAATACAGAGCTACTACTTTGACAGAATCAGAAAGCCACGTCCACCTGCTTGCTCAGTGAGCATTGGAACGCAAGACCCTCCATACCCTTACTAGGGCTATGCCTATGACAACGAGTCTCCGGTGTCTCTAAGTTATGAATCTGATTTGCGATCCAAAACTCTCAAGACAAATGTACAAACCCAAGTCAGGAAACCCCCGCTCTACTCCATCAAGAACTTCCACAACCCATCGCCCTCCACATAATCCCCCCAGATAACATTCACAAGCCACAAATCTTTTCTCATCTCACCTAGTAACCTCGCTGTCTGTGATTTACTCGGATAGATCCGTTGCCACTCGCGCCAGATACTCCACGCCTCATCACACCAGCTCCTAAAACTCACCGCCTCGATGATAGTCGGTGTCACAATCTCTTTACCCGTGAACGTTCCCCACGTAACAGGATTCACCGCACTTTCGTCACTTGCGTCGAAGTCGCCCGACGCGTTACCTGCGAAATATGTAATCTGATCATGCGCCTTGAGGCGTGGTTGGAGAGCTATCCAGTCGGCCGACGGCAGGAAGAACTCGACGAAGGGTTTCTGGAAGACGAAGCCGTTCTTGGGGCCCCAGCCAAATACTTGATCTGTTGATTTGACGCCATTAACCGCAGGTTGCGAAGCGACGGTCCACCAGCCTTTTGTGTTCAACCCCAGGAGTTCTTTGCTGATAGTGCTGGTCTCGGGACTCAGACCCTGCTCGCTCCAAGGTATGGCTTCCAGGTCACCTTCGATGTGCCGTTTGAAAATTTTCGAAATGTCGTCTTTGTCTACGGGGTGGCCCCAGAGCTTCAATGCCTGCGGCGTGCTGACATGTAGTGTTGGTCCGTAGCCATCAATCTCGCCAAATGCTGGAGAGCGTGCATCACCCCATCGACCGTTGGGGAAGTCATCCCAGGTAGCCTCTCTTCCTAACGAGCCCTCACCCTCCGAGATCGCTAATGTGTTTGCCCGGGTGTTGACAGGCCCCATGAGCATGCCAGCCTCTGTTTCCGGTGCTTCATACGAGTGATTACTTGACTTGGAATGCGCAGGCCGAGAAGTGATCACGCGGTTACGTGGGCCCAAGTTGACGGAAGAAGATAGTCGTCGTCGCTCCTTAGTCGGTAGGGCGCCGGCTGGTGGAGTGATGTCGTTGTTCAAGCTGATCTCAATCGCTTCATCTTCGAATATTGTCTGTGGTATTAGACCACAGTTTTCTAAGATGTGTGAAACTGCCTTTTCCAAATTTAGTGTGTAGAAATGGAAACCTCGATTGCCCGGGCCGGGACGGCCCTTCAAGTGGTTGACTATCTCGCTTATGATTGTGATACCAACTTGCTTAACCAGCTCATCGTCGCCTTTCACAGCATCAAGACGTGCTAGCATATCTGCGGGAAGCTTGGCATGCGAAAGCTTGGTGACGCGATTAAGGATCTGATACGATTGAATAGGAAGTAGACCAGGGATGATTGGTATAGTCTTGAACACTCCACTTTCGTGCTCCCTCAGCATCGTCTCAAATCTGTCGTAGGCTTCAACATCGAAGAAAAGCTGAGTCATGATAAAGTCAGCACCTGCTGCCGTCTTCTCGATCAGGTACGGAAGATCAAATTTTGGATCTTGCTGCTCAGGGTGGCTTTGATCTGAGTGGCCTTCAGGATACGCCGCTACACCAATGCAAAAGTAATCACCATACTGCTTGCGAATGTATTTGACCAAGTCAACTGCCCATGTAAAATCTTTGTTCGAGTCGTCCTCCGGGGGGTGTTCATCGTCTCTATATTCTTTGCTACGTGGCGCATCGCCGCGTAGAGCCAGTATATTCCGGATGCCCAGTACTTTAGCCTGCTCGAGTGCATCGTCAATGAGAGCGCGACTCATGTTCGTACATGTCAAGTGCAGACATGTCGTCAGTCCTAACTGGCGTTGGCACACCTCCGCGAGCTCAAGCGATTTCGAGGCCGTCGAGCCACCGGCGCCCCAAGTCACGTTGACAAAGAGCGGGCGCAGAGCCTGTGCCATGCGATCCAGCCGGGATTGGAGGTTGGCAAAGCCCTGCAAGACGGTCAATTGCTGGCTGATAAATGTATCGCATGGAGGGGTAAACCCACCATTGCCGTCTTTGGCGGGAAGAACTCGAGCGAGAAGTAGTTTGCGCCATCAGGCAGGGCGTTGATCTTATCCGTAATCTTCTCCATGGCCGCGAGAGTATCTGGGCGTGTTTTGTGTTTTGTGTGGACTCATGACAGTGATAGGCGTCGTCGCTGGATCATGACAGCGTAAGAAAGTCCCGAGAATGTGGGGCACGGAACCAGCCGTGCGAAGCTGTGGCGTTTGCCGATCGCCTCCGATCACGGTCGCCGTCAAAAGAGTGAGATCTTGTCATTCCTGGTTTGTCGCTTGGAAACGGCAACAGGGCTTGTCATTCTCAATCAACAGCATCGCGCTGGACGATTTGTTGCGTGCTGAGCCGATCGTATGCCGATGGTTGTGGGGTACCGAATGTACCAACGTCAGCAACCCTGTTAATTCGGGCCGGCACCGACTGTCATCATCCTACGGCTTCAGCAGCGAAATAAAGGCAAATATTGAAATACCCATTGATTCAATAGAGGAGAATACCAATCATGTCGTGCGAGCCTGGACGATCCAATTGATGCAGGGGCTTCTGCCCTTGGTGTACTATAGGTCGGAGGGGTTGCATGTACCGATTTCGGCTCCCCAATTATAATGCACAATGCTTATCCATCAATTTATTCTTAAAAACCTCATTCTTCCGTTTCTACTGCCTAGCTAACGTACTCGTACCGACCATGGCATTCACGCTCCCCGCACGAATCGATGTCCACTCTCATTTCCTTCCCTCCTTCTACCAGGATGCCCTTAGGGCCAACGGCCACTCCCACCCTGATGGCATGCCTGCCATTCCTCCCTGGTCGCCCGAGGACCATTTAGAGTTGATGGATGCTGCCAACATCAAGAAGAGTATCATTTCGATTTCCTCGCCAGGAACCAATCTCGATTCCAATGCCCCCTCTTCTTCGACTATCGAGCTCACACGACAATGCAATGCTTACGCAGCCAAGCTAAAGGGTGCCTATCCCAACCAAATTGGTTTCTGGGCCTCCCTACCACTACCGGACGTCAACGCTACGCTGGCAGAGATTGACACGGCGGTGTCAGAGGGGTGTGACGGCTTCTCATTGCTCACCAATTATCACGGAGAGTACCTCGGCGACACCAAGTTCGACCCCATTTTCAAGAAACTCAACCAGATTGGTGCCACTATTTTCATACATCCAACAGCGCCTTGCATTCACAGCAGTACGACAAATGCGTCGACTAAGGCCGTGCCGTTTGGATCACAGTATCCTATTCCAATCTTCGAATTTCTTTTCGACACGGCTCGGACTGTAATCAATTTGTTCTACTCTGGCACGGTAGATCAGTGTCCGAATGTCAAGTTCATCATACCTCATTCAGGTGGCACTTTGCCCCCTCTGATCACACGTTTCACAGCATTTGGCGCGTTAGTGCCAGGAACGAAAACATTAGATCCGGAGCAAGTGCGGAAGCAGATGACGGAACAGTTTTACTTTGACCTGGCAGGGACGATCTTTGACGGTGATACGGGTGGTCGCGGCCAATTGAAAGCTTTCGTCGAAGGCTTCGATATCTCCTTTGAGAAACTCTTGTACGGAAGTGATTTTCCGTTTACAAAGCTTACGTCTGCTATGACACTTGCGAACCGGATGAAGGACGGGTTGGAGCATTTGTTCACTGTCGAGGAGCGTAAGGCAATCTACGAACTAAATGCAATCAAGCTTCTGAGCGAAGGAAAGCTCAAGAAGTTGAATTAGTGGAATTTAAGTAGAGAGAAAGGGCAAAGTCGGACAAAATAGGCAAATATGATAATTATGTGGTGAACGCTATATGTACTTGTAAGGGTTCATAATACCATTCTAATGTGGTTAGCAACATTCAAGGTTTAGGTAGTGAGGTGTCATACCGGATCGTACACGTTCTTAATCTGTTTCATCAGCTTAATCATTGTCTCGCTTCTACTATAGCCAATGTAGGGCTTCTTAGTGACGCCCAGACCATGCTCCGCACTGATGCTCCCATTTCTCTTTTGGGTCCATTCATATACAAAAGGCTCTAGCTGTTTTTCAACAGTCTTATCGAATCTTCGAACAGGTATGTTCAAGTGAAGGTTAGCATCGCCCATATGACCATATCCAACAACGTCCACAACAGGGAAGGAGTCATCGTCTCCGAGGAGGCCAGCTTTGGTCAAGCGATCTCTCACATCGTTCACAAGGTCGTACATCTGGGCAATAGGTAGTGAGAGATCGTACTTATACACACCACCCCAATGGCCCAAGCACTCTGTGATCCCTTCTCTACATGACCAAAGCTCAGCAACCTGGGTTTGGTCTTGAGCCAGAACGCCATCGGAGACTATTTCAGCTTCCATGACATGCTCGAGGAAATTTTGCAATTTCTGTATAATTAGCAAAAGACGTAGATACTAAGAAAGGAACGACATACCTCGCTGTCGTGATCACTGTTCGATCCACTTGTCTCTACAAGACAGAAGAAGGGATGGTCTCCTTCCAGAGGTAGTTTCTTCCCGGCTACCTTGGTGAGAATCTTCTGTGTGCGACCATCCATCATTTCAAAAGCAGAGAGAATCTCAGAGAGTTGACCCTTGGCTGCACGGAATGCCTTCTGAGCATGTTCATAGCTCTCTAAACCAAAATAAGCCACATTTACTGCGGGCGAGCGCTGAGGGCATTGAATAGAGATGGCAGTGATAATTCCTATCGTGCCTTCTCCACCAATGAAAAGCTGCTTCAGGTCGTAGCCAGTATTGTTTTTCCTAAGCGTTGAAAGGTCGTCGATGACAGTCCCGTCAGGGAGCACAGCCTCAATACCCAAAACATTGCCATGGAGGCTGCCATATCTCAGCAGACGAAGACCGCCTGCATTAGTCGACACGTTGCCACCAATCTGACATGAGCCTTTGGCTCCAAGATCAAGCGGGAATATATGCTGCTTTTCTGCTAGGAAATTGTCGGCAACCTCAAGGATAACTCCGGCATCAGCCACTAAAATACCAGAGACTTCATCAAATGACCGGATACTATTCATCTTTTGTAAGTTTATCACGATTTCGTCAAAAACCGGCACGGAGCCACCGACAAGTCCAGTGTTACCGCCCTGGGGTACCACAGCCAGCATATTGTCGTTACAATACTTCAAAATCTTACTGACTTCCTCTGTCGAGGAGGGTTTAAGCACCAGCTGAGCATGCCCACGGAATTTTCGCATCCAGTCGCTGTTGAAAGGTTCAATGTCTTCTGAAGCATCTTTACTCAAGCCGTCCAACACCGCAGATTCAGAACCAAGTAATCCCTGAAAGTGTCGAACATGCTCCTCGGTGAGTTTCGCAAACCTGGAGTCCCTTTTGATATGCGGATATCTGCAGTGGATAAATAAGATGGCCAGTTTCTACATGTCAAGTTTCTGACGTACGAATCGGATGTAAACTTGATTGTCTTCGAGGGAGCTGGTCCGTCTGTTACAGTACCTTTTGCGTCTGGCTGATGTGGTTCGGAGGTCGCTGAGCTAGTCCCCGTCCATCGCAATTGGAATGAAGGTCTGAAGTGCTTCATGCATGGTGAAGGGCGTGACGACAATGCTGCTCGCCGCAACGAGGCAGCAGCCCGCAAAGACGCTGCCATTGGAAATAAATGCAGAGGAAGATCAGGAGTGGGGGAAGCTTTACGACATCACGGATATAAATTCATGACCATGACCTAAACTGGTAGGGATAACACGGGCCATTGCTTGGCGTTCTAGGTGGAAGCGACGACGCGGAAGCTGGCACAGCTCCGATACAGCTTTAACAACCCACCTTACGCCCTCGCCGCTGTTCTACCTTGAATTGAATCGGCCCCTCTACATTCAGCTGCATTTGTACTAGAGCCATCCTTCACCATGGCTTCGGGATATGATCGTGCGCTCTCAGGTACGTTTCGACATGTATAACGTGGGTATGAGCTAACAGCTGTACTCCAGTCTTCAGTCCCGACGGGCACGTCTTCCAGGTGGAATATGCTCTCGAGGCTGTAAAGCGAGGTATATCTTCTAGAGTAGCCTGATATCAAAGGTTGTGATATTAATGTAGTGGCAGGTACTTGCGCTGTCGGAGTGAAGGGCAAGGACATCGTAGTCCTAGGATGCGAAAAGAGGTCGGCAATGAAGCTACAGGACACCCGGATTACTCCCTCAAAAATCTGTCTTGTAGACACCCATGTTGCTCTCGCTTTCGCTGGACTCAACGCCGATGCCCGGATTTTAGTCGACAAGGCTCGCCTGGAAGCTCAATCACATCGTCTCACGGTCGAAGATCCCGTGTCAATAGAGTACATAACAAAATATGTAGCAGGTGTCCAGCAGAGGTACACACAGAGTGGTGGCGTGCGTCCATTCGGAATCAGCACGCTGATTGTCGGCTTCGATCCCAATGACAAGACTCCTCGGCTGTATCAGACCGAGCCCTCAGGTATCTATTCAGCTTGGTACGGTCACACCTAACTGACATACGACACGAAATCATGCGGGACTAATATATTATAGGAAAGCAAATGCCATCGGTCGCTCGAGCAAGACGGTCCGGGAGTTCCTTGAACGCAACCACAAAGCCGATTTAGACCGTGAGGAGACAATCAAGCTGACGGTTAAGTCGTTATTAGAAGTGGTTCAAACAGGTGCAAAGAACATAGAGATCGCAGTCATGGCACCAGGCAAACCGCTCGAAATGTTGCCTGTGGAGGATATTGAGAAGTACGTGGAAAACATCAACACTGAGAAGCAGGAGGAGGCGGCGAACCGGAGGCCTGGTCGCGGGCCTGGCACAGGCGCTACCGCCATCCCGACTCGACCAGCTGGCGAAGGCTCAGGATCAGGAGCTTAGAATTATGACAAACGTGAAGGGCAAAAGATGAACAGGGGCAGGGAATAGCATTGGCGTCCTGGTAGACTCCTGGGTCGCTCATGACCGATACGACCAGCTAGTGCTTGAAATATGACATGTCTAGCACATATATCTTCGGATATGTTTAGCTTCGTGACTGGGTTCGCAAGTTAGGCGCCCCGCGCAAGGAAGAAGCCGCAAATAAGACCACTATTGAAGGGCCCTTGTAACTTTCAATTCTACTTTTTCGATTCTTCAAAATTGCTATTTGAGAGCCCTTATTCGAAAAGGTTGTATCCGGCTTCTTTCCCACAAGAGTCTGGTATTATGCTCGGGGCCGTCACGCTTCTGTATGGCTGATCATATCCCTATTCACTGACTGACACGGCTCATCCCAACCGGTTAGAGGCGTCCTTGACATTGAATATTGACCTCTCTTCCTCGCCCCGTACGCGATCGTCCTTGAGCATCCTGGAAAAGTGTCAATATCGTGAGAGATGGGGGCCACGTATGGCATCCATACCTGGCGTCCCTGCGGACGTCTTCGCCTTCGACCTGCAAAGATGCCTTGGGTGTGAGAGCGTCAAGCACAAAGTGGTTGTCGCAATGGGGGCAGTACTCGTCGCTAGTGCTCTCAGCACACTATGAGGGATTCGAGGGGTACATGCACACATACCTCTCCTCGAACTCCCGGGCATCCTTGCGGAAGCACTTCTTACACTTTTTGCAGGCAAAAGTCATGTCGAAGCTTTGCACGAGGGCATGGTCGGCGGTTTCCTGGTGGCATTCGGCACACTCGAACCACTTACGGCCTGCTCACGTTACTACTTAACGCATGCCAGGTCAGCGTGTCAGGACATACTCACAGCATGGCGCGCGGATGGCGACCTGGGCGTTGAGAACATGCTTGCTGCGGAGCATCAGCGGAGGTGCTGGGCGGCGGGGTCACAGTCACAGGGCGTGCGTACCACATGGTTGTTTGTTGCACCAGCAGAAGGCAGATGCTTTGGGGCGCTGTTCTGTTCGTGTGCTGTATACAAGCAGTAGCCAAGTCTATGCGCCGTTCACACGCTCCAGGACGAGTTTGCGGCGGAAATGCAATGCAGGAACCCCAGAACAGCAATTCAAGCAGCCGCTCCGAGACGCTGGGCGGGCCAGTGAGCGACGTCAAGCCACAGTCTGAGACGGTGAGACGGCCCAACACTGCGCACATTCCTCGACCACGTCTTCAGCGCCCTTCAAAAGCCTGAGTGCTGTCGCTGTTCCCTTGACACATCCCCCCGAGATCGCGCGTTTGCAGTGTGCGGCCTGAAACGTCTGCTTCAGGCCAGCCCCCGCCCGCAGTGCTATTCCTTGCTGTCGAGCATCTCCATTCATAGGACCCACTACTCCACGTCTGCACCAACTGCCACGGCCGCCTGCCCCTCGCCCACAAATCTGTATCGTGCCCTGCCCACGCTGTCGCCTAGGATTCCGCTCGTTGTCGCCCTGAGAGGCCCCCGGCTGTGCATGGAGTGTCCCCGCTCAACAAACGCAACCTCTGCCGAATATACACTCGACGCTCAATGGGAACGAGGCTTGGGCAGCCGATGAGCATCCGTACGGCAGAACCAGGTGCTGGTTGACGAGGAGCACCATGGAGCGCTCCAACAAGGAGAACACAGATGGCTCGCCCATTGTGAGCACCATTTCCCACATGTGAAGCCCACTCTGACAGGAATCAGAAACCCGTATCCTCTCTCCGCAGCCACTTCGAGAACATGCTCAATGCGAACAAGAACCCGACACCTGCAAGCCCCCGCCAACCTTCGCCCTCCGCCGCCGCCGACCGGCTAAGCGTCGTAGACGATAGCAGGAGAAATGGGCGCATGTCACTGGATATACCCAGGGATACCGGCGCGCGCACCTCGACACAAAATCTGGCAGATCTTAGTGTGACTGGCCCAACTACACCACGGGGAAGGAGCCTGCAGACACCCTGGAGCAACGCGAAGTCTCGTCCCACTTCCATGGTGGCTTTTTCACCGCCCAGGTCGCCCACAAGATCACCACCAAGGGTGACGGTCCAGTCACCAGCATCCCCGCCAAAGGGACCCGAGCCACATATTCTCTCACCGCTTCCTTCCCGAAATAATCCACATACATCATTAGATTCCCCGTCGCAAAGCCCTGCGACATCCCACGCTCCAAAAGCTTTCAAGATACCTAGTCGAAACAACACACCTGGACTGGAGTCGAAGCCTAGCCTTGCCCCTAACTCAACCATGGGTGTATCCATAGAGGCCAAGAAGGGTGGTCCCTCTGAACGGCATAGCGTCTCTACGCCTCCGGCGCCTCCACCTGTCAACCGCGCCGGGAAACCAAAGATTCCGGCCAAGTCACATTCTGTAGACCCTCCACATAGGACCACGCTTGCTCCGGATCATGATGTTGAAGGGGGAAGGGAGAGGGTTTCGCCATTCAGTACGCCGCCCAGCAGCAGCGGAGGCGAGCCATCACCAACGAAGGAACCGTCTCCTATCAAAGAGCTTGGAGCGAGTAAGCGTATAAACGCTTTGCATAAAGAAGGTTATTTTCCACCCCCTCCATTGCATCATTCTGTCGCAGAGAAGCTTCCTCCTTCGGACCCGCGAGCCGTGTTCGGTAGCCATTCTTCCAAGATAGCGCCTCTATCGCGACACCAAACGATGAACGACAGCCCTGAAGACCGGCCTGCTCTACCAGCACGTAGAGAAAGAGATAATGTTGATTTGCGAAAGAGCATGGTGATACAGCGGCCAACACCACCTGAACCACCAGTTCGTCGGTCAATGGACACCTTCCGCCCATCTGGCCATGTTGCTGAAGCGAACACTAAATTCATGCCCCCACCGAGGAGAACACAGACCACAGCGATACACCCAACTACCCCAGCCGAACCACGCAAGTCACTGGAACCTCCCAAACCACCACCCCCACGAAATTCTGGAGAATTCAGACGTTCAAGTCCCGCCTTAGCACCCGCTTCATCAAAAGCTTCCCAACCGTACCATTACGATTCGGATGATACTGATACGGCTAATGATAAGCCCGGTGCCTCACTAACCGATTATCCGGATTCTTCGCAAGCCAACCGCAGACCACCTGTGTTCGACGACAGCACTTCAGTAATACCTACAGGCTACGAAACCAAACTTTTTGCGATATGTGGAGAATACATATGTACGACCGGTTACGTGACGAATGTGTGGAATGTTTTGAATGGTAGACTACTTATGAACTTGAGTCATGGCGAAACAGTTAAAGCGACGGCGGTAGCCTTCAGGCCTGCAAGAGATGTGGAGGAAGAGGGTAGGCGACTGTGGCTCGGTACCAACACTGGTGAAATGCATGAGATCGATATACCAACTCAGAGCGTTGTGTGTACAAAGAATACTGCACATAAAGGAGCTGTGGTAAAGATATTTCGTTATGCGTCCGAAATGTGGTCGTTAGATGACGACGGCAAGATCAATATTTGGCTTCCCGATGAGAATGGCACACCGACCCTACAACAAACTCCTTCCACGTTCCGAGTTCCTCGAGGAAACACGTTCTCCATAATATCCGGATCCCAGTTGTGGATGGCGTTTACAAAAGAACTTCGCGTATACAATCGGACCGGCGACAACAGCACCTTTCATGAGCTGACGGATAGAGGCTTGTCACAACTGAACGTGGGCGAAGTCACTTCAGGCGCTATTCTCAGCAGCCAGCCGGATCGCATTTACTTCGGACACACTGACGGCAAAATCACAATTTACGCAAAAAAAAACTTCGAGTGTCTTGGTGTGGTAAATGTCAGTCTGTACAAGATCAGTTCGTTGGTTGGTGTAGGGGATTATCTATGGGCTGGTTACAGCACTGGCATGATCTATGTATATGAGACGAGTACCACTCCCTGGAAAGTATTGAAGGACTGGAAGGCCCATGATAAGGTCATTTTTGGGGTATTGGCCGATCGAACAAGTATCTGGAAACTGGACCGATTGCAAGTTGCGTCGCTGGGCACTGACAATATGTTGCGCATATGGGATGGAATGCTAAAGAACGATTGGCTAGGTATGCTTCGGTTTCTTGATGGTAGCGTTCTTGCTAAAGCAGCACAGAAACCCAAATGCAACAGCGAGACGCCGAATACTGCGATTTTCGGGAGCTGTCAGCCAAAGTCATGACCTGGAATGCGGGTGCCACTAAGCCCACTGATTTGAGGTATAACGAACAGGATCAGAATTTCTTCCGGGAATTGGTGCAACCTCAGGATCCTCCAGATATTCTTGTTTTTGGATTTCAAGAGTTGGTAGATTTGGAAAACAAGAAGATCACTGCAAAAAGTTTCTTCAAGAAAAAGAAGAGCAAAGAAGCCTCAGAACATGAACACATGTCTCATCAATACCGTGCATGGCGCGATCACCTTATTCACGTCTTGGATGAGCTAGCACCTAGGCAAAATTACGTACTTCTCCATACAGCAAACCTGGTCGGTCTCTTCACATGCATTTTTGTTAAAGGGTCAGAGCGAACCAAAATCCGCGATGTGTGTGCAGCTGAAATAAAGCTTGGCTTCAGCGGACGTGTTGGAAATAAGGGAGCTTTGGTCGTGCGCTTCTTTATCGACGACTCTTCCCTCTGCTTCATTAATTGCCATCTTGCGGCTGGACAATCGCAAACCCAGCATAGAAATAATGATGCAGCAGCGATTATGGAAGCAGCGCCCTTGGTACGGAACCGCTCACCCGCAGACTGCAAAAACTTTTTTGTTGGAGGCGGAGATGGTTCGATGATCCTCGACCACGAAATTTGTATTCTGAATGGCGACCTGAACTATCGCATTGATTCGATGACTCGTGATTCAGTAATCGCAGCGGTCAAACAAGGAAATCTTACCAAACTTCTTGAGCGGGACCAACTTCTTCTGTCCCGAAAACGGAACCCAGGCCTACGGCTTCGTGCTTTCAATGAAGCTCCAATTACGTTTGCGCCAACATACAAGTACGACGTTGGAACTGATACCTATGACACATCTGAGAAGAGGCGGTCTCCAGCCTGGTGTGATCGACTGCTGTACCGCGGTTTGGGTAAGATCAAACAAGTAGAGTACAGAAGGCACGACTGCATCAAGGTTTCAGATCATCGACCTGTTAGTGGGAAATTCAAGCTGCGTGTCAAAACCATCAATTCGAAAATGCAATCAGCAGTCAGCGACAAAGTTGAGGTAGAGTTTGAGGCCGTGAAGAGGAGGATTGCAGGAGATATCAAGTAAGACGATCGTCCTTTCTGCTTCGTCCACATGCTGATTTATACAGACTCGACTACTTGGTGAATGTGTTTGGATTGTCTAGCAAAGAAGCACAAAAGTTACTGAAGGGCTCCTGAAAGCTAGCACTCTTTTAATCGATGACATCACGTTTATAATATTGGTTTACTATTGTTACAGTCGAGTTGTAATAAGCACAGGTGTAGACGCTGGGGAACGCTTCGTGCACGTCAGGTGCTAGCGTGTGATCATGGTGACGTCAACCACGCGTACTGATGAATGACACCTTCAAATAAAATGACCCTTACGCTCAAGGTATTCCTGACTTAATCTGCGCTTTGTTTGTACAAAGTACATATGTCCTCTCCCTTAACTGCCTTCCGCCGTCTGCCACTATCGTGCACACCTTCAGGACTCTCCCGCACTCGTCTTTTAGCTTCGCATTTTCCGCACACGCGACACTTCAGGCCCAGTAGCTTTATTATGGATAAGAATCAATCACGTGGCGAGTCGACTACTGGTCTCTCCGAATGGAAACAACGCCCTCCATATCGCATTCATGAGAACAATGAGGACTTTGATGTCAAGTATGAAGCAAACTGCCATTGTGGAAAAGTAAAGTACCAGTTATCGAGGAGAGAGCCACTCGACAGTAAACTGTGCCATTGCACTACTTGTCAAACCCAGCACGGTATGCATAGCTCATAACTGCAAGCTTTCCAACTAATGTGGATTAGCTGCTCCCTTCCAATGGGCTGCCATCTTCCACAAGACTGATATCAACTTCACCAACGGTCATCATGACCTCGAATGGTACGACCCCACCGAAAAGTCGATCGACCACAAGTTGCCTTGCAAGGTGCGCTGCTCGTACTGCCACTCACCTATCATGGACGAAGGCCGCAACATGATTTTGCTGTTCCCCTCTCTCATCCACCTTAAGACGGATGAGGATCGTGCCCTTTTCAAACCCCGCTGCCACATGTTTTACGGACAGCGCGTCATGGATATCCCGGATGGGTTACCTAAGTGGTCTGGGCTGAGTGACGATAGCGATCTTATTGAGGACAGTCCACCTGAGAAGGTGAGGGCGGTGGAAAGGAAAAGGGAGGAGGAGAGGGAGAAGAGATTTGAGAAAGAGGAAAATGAGTAAGGAATATATAACGAGAGGTAAAGGTCTTACGATTGGTGTTCTGACGGCTGAGCCCTCGAAACGACGAAGTATCAATTCAATGATATCCTATGGTTGTGAGATACTTGGTGAAAATGCTTATATAATGCACTGAATATGACTAGGTAACCTTTGAAGTGCAACGAGAAGCGTTTATACCTTTCACGTAGCCGTCCATTCACAAAATGTAAACGCATACTCGTTGCATTTATACGCCACAAAGCCCAGCTTTCTCTTAAATTCATCAACATCTATTGATCTTCTATTCATTCTCTCGAAGCTACCCGAACGTTCATAGTGCTCGATTCTCTTATTTCCCACCCATCAACATGCCGGACTCTTCGAGTATTATTGCCCTCGCAGAGGGTATTAAAAACACATCTACAGAACTGGGTTCCATCGCCAATAAATTGTCCACCATCGCTGATGCCCTCGCACACGAGGCAAACCTTCTCAGAGACGAGAACGCGAGGCTCAGGAAGGAGTTGGAAGAAGCTCTAGAGTCACTTAAGCAGGCCGGGAGTTGGGACGTCAACGTGCATGTGGGCGTCAGGGCTGGACCGGGCGGCGCGAGGAAGAGATTCAACTGCTGCGGGGGAGGCGCTGTAGCCCCAAACGGGAGCACAGCTATAGGTAGTGGAAGTGAGATCGGAAGGGGGAGCAGTGTGCCAGGATCGGTCGTTGGTGAAGGGGTTCAGGTCAGCGCTGTGCGATCTGAGATTGAAAAGGCGGCGAGTGAGTTGGCAGCTACGGCCGCGGCTAAAAATAAGGTTGCGAGCGAGTACCGGAGTAGGGTTGCGAGCTCGGTTGCTAGTTCTTTGGCTGCATCCAAGTGAACCGATGGGGCTGTACTCGATGCTATTGGGGAGTCTTGAAACATGGAATGGTATTTGAAGTTGTGGCTCTTGCGAAGATAAAAACGCTGGAAACAAGAATTTATCATCCAACGGCGTTCATAACCCCCTTTCCCCTTGTAATCCCACTCAAAGGCTTATAGAAATCCTCGATAGGATGTTGATATATCCGACTCTCTCGTTTTTATAAGAATCATAGCCATTGGTTTTGGAAGTATCAGCAAAATATCCGACAGGTTCAATCTAGGAAGCGTGACTCCCTGACTTTACCACTCTGAATGAGAAAATATTGTCGTATAAGCCTCCACTATGCCTGATCGTCCTAGAAATGCAAGTGACAGGCTAGTAGTCCTCGATATCTCCAAGCAATGACTTGTCTAGCTATCCATCTATACATTTGGCTTAAGGATATCATTGTACGAAACCCGCACAATGAGCTATATAGATCATTCTAATCACTATAAAGAAGTCCCATCTTTTCTATATTAAGAGCAGATAATTATTAAGCAGTAAAATGAGAAGAATGTTAGCCCCTAAAAGCATCCTCTTACGGAGATTTTCATCTGCGACTTCTGTGGGCAAAAATACCGCATATACTGTCTCAACGCAAATAAATAACATCATAGATATTTTGAAATCTCCTCGTCCCATCGTCTCACCAGTATCCCCTAAAAATCTTTCTGAGAACCGTAGTAAAGCGCAAGATACGATCATTTACACACTCACAAATTGTGCCCATCTCATAGCCGCTTATCGAGAAAGCTATGCTGACGTTCTCAGCCCTAACAATGGGTCTAGAAATTTTGACATAATCCTGAATGATGATGCGATGAGGCGGATGCATAACAGGCGTAATGCTGAGCTCATACTGCTTGAGAATGCGCTCCAAGGAGTGTACACGGATTGCAGGAAAACTAAGATTCTGGATGAAGAACAATTGAAGGATTTGGAATGCGTCATCACAAGATATGGCGTCGATTTGATGATCCAAGCTGATAGCAAGATGTATGCACTCCAGAAAGTCTGGCGTTTACTTCGCTATGGATGATTGCTACGTATTTGCTGTTATCTCCGATTTAGTACAATAATGATGACGACAGGGTTTGGCCATGCCTAAGACCAGACATTCACCGGTTGGTAAACAAAGTTGTGATGAAATCTTACTCTGAAAGACCCAACAGTTACATGTTTGTATTGCATACGTTGAACATTACAGTTCATGTATACAAAACACTAACGCAAAAAGAACCAAGGGATGGTCCTGAGGAATAGTCCGGCTCGGAGATGGATAAACTTTCAAGCTTTCGAGAAGACATGTTTGTTCGTGATCAGTCTATTTGAATATAATTTATTGGTTATGCTACGGCTGCATGTGGCACAAGCTTACACACGGTCTAACACAATTTTGTGCTCATGAATGCGAAAGAGGATGGATGGGAAATGTGGCCAAAACCAATAGGTTAAAAACTTTCGAGACTTTTCTTTGTATGGTCTTTAAGTTATCGTGTGGTAGGGGGAACACTGCTGTCTTTGAGATCTTTTTAGCGCACTTGAGACGAGTCCCGTTTGTGAATTTATTCAATCAATAGGTTAAACGATATTCAACATTTGTATGCTCTGATTCCTTTAATTACCGAATATCTAGCCAAAGCAAACATTGCACCTAAAATGATTGGATCTACATAATGCCTTTCTGCTACTTCAGACTCACTTGAACTCAGCATCCACCTTCTCAAACCGCTCTAAGAAGCTCTGGAACGCGAACACTCCTAGACCAGGATCTAGACTACCGGTGGTCGCTCTGATACTATGCATACTCAGTTGGGGGATCCCGCAGTCAATTGCCCTGATGCCTGTCGCGGCGCTCAACATCGGGCCCACAGTACCGCCGCTCCTGCTGTCGTTTCTAATCTGGAAAACTTGAAGCTTGGGATCCTGCTTACGGGATCCTATATCGACATCGACGCACCGTTGAAAGATAGCGGTCGAGACGGCATCGGTGGTCATGTGAGCGTTGGGATCGGCAGAGACAGCAGGACCGACGTTGAGGCGAGGAGAATGGTTCTCAAGATAAGCATTGAGGAAGTTAGGATTTACGGCGTGGATGACATCGCTGGAGACCAGAAAAGAATTGGCGTAGGTGCGTGAGACAAGACTGCGGACGCCTTTATCAGCGAATTCGTCGACGATACGCTCGACAATGGTTGGCAAGAAGTTGCCGCGAGCACCTTGGCGGAGCAAGGAGCCCACCTCTTCATCATCAAAGAGGGCGACGATCTTGATTTGCGAAGAATCTGCCGTAGATGTGTTAAGTAGTGCTTGTATCGCAGCCCACGAACAAAGCTTGTCGTCAATGCGACCAGCAAAAATAAACTCCTTTGAGAGGCCGCCAACCTGAGCAGGTTGGATATCGAACAGTTCAAGCTCCCAGTTGACTATGCTAGAGTCTGTTTGTGATCAGTAGTCTGTTCGTTTAATGGAATTTCGTGTGACTCACAATCTTGAATGCCCAATTCGTTGCAAATCACCTTAACTAGTCCCTCTGGCTGTGTTGCTACGAAGGTGCCCTCACCACCTAACACACTGGGCTTGAAGTTCAAGTCTTCTTCTTCTTTCGAAACGTTCTCAAGGTCCGAGTTGTCTAAGCCTATGATAGGCACCATTTGTGTCTCTTTGTTAAACGGTCCATTAGCCGCAGCACCGAAGTGTGGTGCTAGCGTCGGTATGCGTGCAATGGGCCAATCCAGCTTGACCAGCTTTGTTAGAATTTTTCCATGCTCCTTGACCAGGACCCTTCCACCGATGCCTAAGTCGCGGTCCCACCACGTGCTGTTGAGTGCTCCGGCGTACGGCGCGACCCCGAGTTGTTGGAAACCCGCCTTCGTTCGCAACTTAGGAATAGGTTTAAGCCTCGCGGTCAAGGCATCAATATGACCGGCCACAATCGCCGCACCATTGCCAGCAACATAACCATTGCCAATTGAGAAAGCAATAATTGACGATCCATTGCGATCAACATAGTATTTGCCACCTTGCTTCAAATCCCAGCCATCACGTTCCGATAGCTTCTTGTATCCATTCTTCTCAAGGTCTCTTGCTACGGCTTCTACAGCATGGAACACAGTTGGGTTCGCAGTCATAAAATCCGTGAACGGCTTTGTGTACTTCTCAGGGTCCTCCTTTTCCTTCTTTGACTCTTCTCGCTCAAATTCTGGTACTTCAAGAATCTTTGGGGGTACGGGAGGTGGATGTTGTTGTTCTTTCGGTTCGTTGTAGTCTTCGTTCAGATCGATCAAGTTCGAAGAGTATGGTGCAGCCACGCTTTGCTTATAACCCTCGTAGAGGGATGACGCGCTGCTACCCGGCCTACCGCTTGTCACATCGGGGATTCCTGTGGATTCTCTTAAAGAGGAAGTTCGTGCTTGCGCAAAAGAGCTCATGCTGGAGCGATGTTGCAGTGTTGTGTTGGCACGCGATAGGCTCCCTAAGCGGGAGGTGGACGACGGAACCATGTATAGATCGGTTGTCGAGACAGCTTTACGGAGAGACGGTTGATTTCTTGTCATGGTGAGTCTAGCCTAGATAAGTTTGATATTGAGAAGAAGATGTTGAGTGGAAAGAGAGGAGCGGAGCTGGTATTGTTGGTGATGCGCAAGCTACCATGTCCCGCGGACAAGAGTGGCGGTGCATGCTTACCGAATACGGAAGGCATTAGCGCATCATGTGGTGCGCATCGATTCGAGAGAGATATCAGGCTCACTGTTTGGTGCCTTACAAATAGAGTTGTAGCCTAAAGCCACCGCCTCAGACATGGTCATTTCACTCTCCATTTCTCTTGAGTAACGCTATCCAGCTTTGCTTATAATTGCCCTCGTCCCTGAACGGAAAACGACCGTGCACTTGCAACGATACCTTCGGCGCTTAGTATTCATTGCTGAATTGTTGGATCTGTATTTCCAGGACTATCATAGGGTGTCGCCTCATCCTCATATTCTAGACAAAAGCTTCCGCCATACACTAGGGGAAAGCGAGAGTGAAGATGGAAAGTACGAACGGAACCCACATCCACCAAAGGGGTATTAGGTGCTTAAACACATGCTTAAAACAGTGGCAAAGCACACACAAGAGAGAATACTAAGATAGATTATGCAGCCCACATCGCTGCGATCGAGAGCATGCAAATTAAGGGGAAACAGTTGAACGAAAGCCTCTCCCCAAAGCCATTCTGATGCACTATCGTCTGCTATAGTTTATTAAGTTGGTGAAGACATTGTCTTAAGCGCTACTGGCCGTTTGGCAGTGGAGGTGCTTGCTTGTCGTCTTCGTCTTCGTCAAGCATTTCAGGATGCCTGCATTCAGTTAACAACTTGTTGAAACGCGAGACCATGGAGCTTACCCCAGCAAGTTCTTGACATTTCTCATCTCATAGTGCTTCTTCCGCATCTGCTCAAATTTCTGGTGTTTTTCCTTTTCCTCTGGAGTCATGTGCAGCAGCTCTTCGCCATGGTGGCCGACGTCATCCTCTGCATCGGGTTCGACGACAACACGCCTCTCGCTCTCCGGAGTGCGAGAGTTTCTGGCCTCCAGCTCCGGCTCGCCAAGGTCAAAATCGGGAATATCGTCAACCTTAGGCTTTCGCGTCTTTGGCTTTGCATCTAACTCGTCGACCTGAAGCTCCTCCGCATTCAGCATCTCGACTTCCTCCTCATCTTCTGCAGGATCATATTGCTTGGCGTAAGGCGTCTTCGGCTCAGTAATCTTCATGGTGCTGTCCCGCTGTTGCTCAGTGAGGTATAGGTTGGCTTCGTCCCACTTCAGGCGAGGGCTGTTCTCGTCGGCTTGCATGCTTGTGCCGGACTGACGTCGCGAGCCGGGGCCGCGGGGGTTTGAGGAGGAGCGACGATGTGGACCGGCATTTCGCAGTGTGTTCTCGAGTACAATTTCCTTCTCGGACAGTTCGCGACCGATTCCAGGGCGTTCATTTGGTGTGGCTGGGCCTAATGGAACACCTTCAGTGGTCGGGGAGGTCGGGGAGGTCGGGGAGCGGTATGAACTTGAATTCTTGAGAATGCCTGCGCTATGGTTAGCACATGCGTGACCAGAGGCGGGGCAGCGGCGCACCTTTGGGTCGCTCGGGATGCTGCGACGGCGAGTGCAGCTTTTGAGCGTGTTGCGTCATCCTGACAGCGGTGTGTTGAGATCGCAAGAGAGTGCGCGACCTGTGCGTGGTAAGGGTACGAAGGTAAAGGCCGAGGGTGCAGGCTGTGTGAGTGTGGACGGCAACGTTGAGGTGACAGCCGCCCACCGCTGGGAGAGTGGTGTTGCTAGGTGGTGCGATGCGTGTTGAGAGTGAGATACGGACACGTGTATTGGCTCAGGCGAGGCGGAGGTGCGATCGAGGAGGCAGCTTGAGCGTGGTGAGGGCAGACGCAATGGCGATGGAGGGGCTCGGCTGGTTGTCTTGGTGAAGCGCAAGCATCGGCATTGCACAAAAAATGACGTAGCACGCTTGTATTCCGTTGGGCAGCGGGCTCCTGCAGGAACTAAAGCTTATATATGACTTGCAGCGTGTGCCGTCTCTTGCGGCCCATTTCACGACTGCCTTCAAGGCAGCTGCAACACGAAAAGGCGAAGGCGGAGGCGGGGGAAGGCTGTCCGCCCTTTGATGCTGGCTATGCGAGCACGGAAAGGGTGCCGATCAGCAAAGATCCGCCACACGTCTCGTTTGAGGGCATCAAGCCCAACACAACATCGGCCGTTGACCTGCCTTGCCATACTTACCGTATGCTGGTACCTGTTGGACCGAGATCCCACCTCACGACAAGCGAGACGGGCCATAGACATACGCAGACTGGATGGGTCGAAACAGCATGGCAGCCCAGAACAGTAACTCTATTTTGATCTGTCAATGTGACAAGGCTACGGAGGTTCAAGGATAACAGCAGTGCTCCTAGACAGACGACGCCGAGATGCCGTATATACTTCCCTGCCTATCTATGGCTCTCTGAGGCTGACAGCGCCCACCGTCGCCCGCCCCAGGCTCTCTTCTATGCACTTCTAGATCGTGAACATGCCTACTTGTGACGCGCAGTTCCACTGACAGGTAGATTAGTACAGGCATCATGGGGGCACTCGTCATGGAAGCGTTCGGTATCTCGTCTCGACTCAGACTTTGCCTTTAAGAGCCTCATAAGCGGACCGCAGAGATCGCAGGAACGCGACAGTGTAGCTCCGGGCTCGCTCTCAGATTACCAGAAGTGATAGTCCATAGGACTAATCATCTTGAGACATGTAAGGGCTGGAGAAGCACGCACTTGCTTACCTCTGTGTCTGTGGAATACCAGCCTCGGGGACGGCGCCCAGAGGTGAGCAATCTGAAATGTTCCTGCTTTTAGGTCATCACCGCATCATGGAAGCCGACAAGCGGCCCTCGTGATGATGGTTTTATAAGAGGTAGGCTGCTCTGGGCCATGTTCGGAGTCGCCAGTCGCGTAGAGGGCGTCGACTGGCGATGATTTGAGTAGACGGCCGGTGTTGAAGGAGAGAAAGCGACGGGCGCTGGCGAGGTTGATATTTTTCGCCTACGCTCGGGCCGTCGACGGTAGCCGCAGCACGCGCGCGCTTGTTCCGGTGCTTCTTGGTTTGGTGTGGCCTGTGGGCGCCAACCTTCGACGTTTTCAAGCCATCGAACAAAGCATCGCATTGACACGCACCCAAGTTAATCGTCCTCAGCATAGTGCTCTTTGCTGCCGCCGCCGCCACCTCACGCACATAATTCCCGTGCAGCTGCCCAGCTCATAGCCGTCTCCGCTCACCAAGCTCCGCATCTGTCCGTCCACCCCGGCCGCTGGCCCGCCGCCTCTGCTGCTTGTTCACTCTTTTGTCCCACCAAGCGTCTAGCGGAGCTTCTTTACCCTGCGATTCCTATTTACCGACATAAGTAATCGCCAATGGATAGCAGAGACAATCTATGGACTCGTCGATCCAAGTATGTCCCCCGCAGTCCCCGCCATGGGGTCTTGACACTGATAGCAAGGCGCACAGCACCAGCAAGCTCTCTCTTTCCATGTCCAACTCTGGGCACCATGCTGAGAAACCCGACCCGCCTCAACGCACTTTTTCTGCTTCGAAGCGCTTCGGTGGCGACACGTCCTCGCATGGTGGCCGAAACCCTTTTACAGCCCTTTCCCCCATAACCGGACCGGGACTTGCCTCTCCTACCACTGGCTCGTCTGCGTTCGGACTTGGTTCAGGTGCCTTTGCATCGTTCGGCTCTGCCGGCAAGACACCCAAAACACCCGGCACGGCATTCGACTTCAAGACAGCAACCTTTGGTGGGGGCACGCCATCGACCCCAGGGGAGAAGAAGGATAGACCGGCGGAAAAGACAGCGGGCAGCGTCCGAAAGGAGTCGCTGTCCACATCTGCCTCGGAAGAGGCCCCGAGCTCGTCCGCACCCCTGGACATCAGCGTGCCTTGGCCACTGAAGTACACATGGGTGATCTGGTATCGCCCACCCACGCCTAAGAACTCAGACTATGAGAAATCCACAAAGCCACTGTGTAGGATGAGCACTGCGCAAGAGTTCTGGAAGGTCTTTACACATCTGAAGCGGCCTTCAACGCTACCCACCGTGTCTGACTATCACTTTTTCAAAGAAGGTATCCGTCCGGTGTGGGAGGACGATGAGAACAAACGTGGGGGCAAGTGGATCATGCGCCTGAAAAAGGGTGTGGCTGATCGCTACTGGGAGGAATTGCTCATTGCGCTCACGGGCGGCGAGTTTCTGGAGGCAACAGACGAGGTGTGCGGCTTTGTGCTCAGCGTTCGGAGCGGTGAGGATGTATTCAGCATCTGGACCAAGAACGACGGCGGCCGTAACATCAAGATTCGGTGAGCAAGACTGTATGTACGCTTTTGCTTTGCTGACAGTAAAAGGGAAACTGTCAAACGCGTCCTTAACCTCCCTGAAGGTACAATCATTACCTGGCGCAGTCATGACGAGAGCATTGCGCAACGGACGGCCATTGACCAGGCACGTCAAGACAAGAGCCACCAGGATAAGCGGCGACTTACCACTACGGAGGAGTCTTTAGAAAAGAACACTTCGTAGTCTTGGCAGGTGTTCCTGCCTCCCTGATCACTCGCCCATTTCTCGGATAGCGCTGCCTACTTGAAAAGGTTTCTTTGAATAGCGTGCTTCGTTCGATTACCTAGCATTGTTTTACGGCGGGTTTCTTCGTCTCAGTCACTCGGGACACATATGAGGCGGCATTTCTTGACGGTTGTGTGCTTTCCTTTTTCGACATTCTGTATTCTACATACCCGTTGTAGGGCCCTGGGCAGTACTTGGCGTCTTGATGGGACTGGGAACGGGAGCATTGCAGGCAGCTATGTTGAATGTGAAATGAGTTGATGGGTACACATGTACCGTGATGCTTGACGGACTTCACGTTGATCTCTCCTAGCGCCTTTACCTCTGTAAAGTAACTCCATAATATCCCCGTCTTAAACAAGTCTACGGGTATAAAATGTGGCAAGGGTTGAAGTTTAGTGAAGGCGTCGCGATATTCTACTAAAGACGATAGGCCGAACCGACGTCAATTAGCGCTCGGGCCCACCCAGTCCTCACGAACAACGAGCGCAGTCACTGGGCGCTTTCACTTGGGGCACACGCCGCGCAGATGGCCCGAAGAAGATCTGGTGCCTGTCGCCCTTGCTGTTCTGGCCATCACCAAACACTCCATTCACATGCAGTGGCCCCCGCGCTTTCTTTTCGGGTCGTCGAAAGATGCTGTCGACTCGCCCGCTCACAATGTACGCACTCTTTGCCTGCCAGTAGTGGCGGTCTTTCCAGGACCCCGCAGATAAACGTACCAGAGGCTGATGCTGTGGAGGCAGACACAAGAGGCCGCCGAGCGTAGTCGCACCCTTTCGCCGTCTCGCTCCACGATTGACACTCGTCGCCGCACACTTTCAGTTGATCTGACGGCTCAGCAATCGCCCTCACCAGCTGCTGACGCAATCGCTCTACCTATGCAAAAGACACGCCTTATCAATCACGATTCGGAGCGTATCTCCCATAAGTATCAGTACGCCTGCTTAGATTCCGCGTTCTGCTGGCACATATCTGACGCTGCTGGCAGGCAACCTGCAGATGCCACCCCTCTGCCACATCCGATGCAACAGATGCAACAGTTTTGGCCTCAGCGTCCGCGTAAGGTGCGTTCGCTCGAAGCCGACTTTCAAATCGTGCGATTACAGGCATACTGACAGCAAAATAGCCTGGTGCTAACAGTAGCCTCAAGCCCCTCAACACTATCCACACCACGAACCCTGCCTTCCCAGCCCCTAATAAACATATTACTTATGGCAAACGCAGCTCATTGGGGGCAAGCCCATACCAAATCGACGATAGCAACCCACCTTCAATCACACCTTCTGCGACTCGAGAGCGCCCAGTAAAAAAGAGGAGAATGGAGCCAGGGTACTCGCCCTTTGAGCACGAGACAATATCTATACCGGATGATGAAGGCTTGTCCAAACAATCAAATACCCCATCACGAGCACCTCGACCTTCAGTGATGAACCGAAATATTAGCAGTGGAAAGGCTACCGTCATCGGTCCACCAAGTCCTCTCGGAGAAGAGTTTGTGACAACCATGCAGTCTGTCGATCCCCACCGCAAGAGGCCGCGGGGTTCTAGTCAGGTTACTCCAATGCAAGGAACCAGTTCCAAAGGTAGCGCTCGAAGTAGCCCTATCTTGGTTGACGATGATCAACCCACACGAAAGTTACAGTTAGAGGAAGTCCAGCAGAGCGTCTACTTTAATGACGGACAAAATCGATCTCGAATATCTAAGGAACCGAAAATGAATCCCTCTACGATGCCTGCACGGGGATCACCACAACGCTCTAGATACAGATCTACCAATGCCTACAAGGATGCTTGTAATAGTTTCAGGCCCACACCAGAACAAGCGCTAGTAGATGATTTAAGTGAGGATGAACTAGCTGCCCCGCCCTTGCGGAGCACAAAGATATCCAAGAACAAGAATCGACGAGACTCGGGTTATGATTGGGAACTTCGGGTTACACGAACACACGCATTTCAATATAGGGGGCCGGGCTTGTACCTTAAAGGAGGACCAGAGAAAAATTCGTTCCAGATCGTTGTTGGAGACCCGAAAAGGAGGGCCAACATCACCCAACATGAAATATCCTTGTCAAAGGTGAATAGAGCAGCCCACGACGGCAACACTCAGATACAGCTCAAGGGCCCAGCGAACTACAAAGATCAACAGTTCCGGGCTGATTTCATATTCGAGCGGGCAGACGATCTTGTTATTTTCGTTGGGCATGTAAGCAAGTGCATCACGGCCAGAATGGTTCGACTAAAAACCAGGTAGGCCATCTCTTGCACTTACAATAGAGCCTTATTAATATTTTGTAGTGAAGATATGAGTAAAATCCTTGCTAGTCCATTTGATGATGGTATCGAGGAATCTTCTTTCGCCATAATCACACGGCCTCAGATTCAGCACGAAAATACGATCATGGACACCGAACCTCGTGAACGGCTAGTTGATAGTCTTGTAAGACCCGGAAGTCGTCCTGTCCGGACAACAAGATCGAGCCGGATAGCAACGGAAGCTGATGAGGCAGCGGTGAAACCGCCATACTCTATCAGGGAGGGTCTAGGCATACCATGGGATAGACAGCTGAACTATGGGTCAGGACGTCGCCGTGCCGTCGTCGATTTCGCCGATCTGCTCCGTCTTGATGAAGGAGAATTTCTGAATGATCAGCTCATCGACTTTTACTTGCTCTATCTCTTTGATCAGATGAAGGTCTCTCACGATAGGGTGTACATTTTCAATACACACTTCTTTACCACACTGACTCGCAAAAGCCCAGGCCAGAAGGCATTGATCAACTATTCGGCTGTTGCACGATGGACGTCCAAGGAAGACATATTCGGCTACGATTATGTCGTCGTCCCGATCAATCAAGACGTACATTGGTATCTTGCTATCATATGTAACGTGTCCAACATACCCCGAAAGCCAGCGATCGAAGAGTCGCAACCTCACGCGGTGTTGGACTCTGACACAACTCAGAGACCCGCGAGTGAAGCAAACACAGAGTCTGATGAGAAAAACACGGGAAGCGGTCACGCATTGCCAATGCCTGCTTTGATGGAGTCCACGTTAGATGCTTCTGTATCAAGGTGGAAGCGAGATGCTATGCTTCATAGTGAAGAGGAGGTGACCTTGGACTTGGTGAATGTGGACGCAATCGACCCTGCAGGACTGCCTGTGGAAACTTCGGGTATGAACAAGCTAAGCATTGAGGATTCCGATCCAATAGGCATCTTACCCCACAGCACCTCACCTGTTGCCTCGCCTAAGAAACCCAAGCGAAGGCCTACGGCACCAGTCCGTAAATTTGATTTAAATCAGCCGGTCATTATCATTCTGGATTCGCTAGGGGGAGGTCCGAGGAGTCAAGCCGTCCGCTGCCTCAAAGAGTACATTTATCACGAAGGGCAGGAAAAGCGTGGCATGGAAGCTAAGATTGCTCAGAATGCCTTCTACGCTAAAGATAGCCACATCCCGATGCAAAATAACTTTAGTGACTGTGGTGTGTATCTTCTTGGATATGCTCAAAAGTTCTTTGAGGATCCGGATGCTTTCAAAACTCGCTTGCTTTCCGGGGAAATGCAAGCGCATACAGATTGGCCGAACATGCCCATGGGGGAAATGCGGGATAGAATGCGAGAAATCCTCCAGGACCTCTACGTCCAGCAAAAGGCAAGCCGTAAAGAAGCCAGGAAGGGTCAGAAGGGTCAGAAGGATGCACCAGTGCTTGATAACACTGCAAACAATTCTATCCAAGAGGAAGTAGTGGCTACTGTAGAAAACGACTGCCCTGGAGCAAAGAATGCGTTGTCGGACACTACATTAGAGTTAATGGTAAAACCGCCTACCACCATGGTGGAAGAGAAGCCCAATCGAGATGCTTCGACTCCTGAGCGAAGCCAAGAAATAACTCGAGAGTCACAACAAGTATTAGACTCCCCTATCGAGTTCGACTTGACACCAAAACGTGCTGTCAAGTCATCGTCGCCTGGGGCTACCGAGACAAATATGACATCGCCTACCACCAGGGTTACTGGACAAGAAAAGGCCCGCAGTCTTGGCAACCAACAGGTATCTATTGGCTATGCGAGGAGGTGGAACAGCCCTCGCGTGGAAATCCCAGTTTCATCGCCAAAAGTCGTGCGCTCGCCGAAACGACCTCTGCCACACATGACTTCTGACAGGATCAGAACCAGCAGCCCCAAGAAACAAAAGACAGCCACTAGGCTACTATCCTCTCTCGAAGCTATTGAGACAAGAGCAAAGGGCATCCGATCACCGGATTCAACGAAGAGCAGAACAAAAATTTTAGTAGAAGATTGGAATGCAGTTACTACAGTTGAAGAAGATAGCTGGGATACTAAGCTGGTGCCTTCCTCCCCGCCCAAGACGTCGTATCAACCTGTTCGTGGTAGCTCTCAAGCACCCATCACGATTGAGGACTCACAGGAAGCTATGCCGGGAAGCCCAATAAAAGCAACGTCGAAGGCAGTGCCCGATCGGAGATTCGCGACAGAGGATTCTGGAGAAGTGATTGTGGTCCTATCTCCTGAGGACTCGGAGACGCGTAGCGGACACGGCCAGTTTGTAGGCGACGAACTGGATACGAAACTGAAGCAGGCATCGGAGCAGGACGATGCGATTACAATTCCAGAGAGCCCAGTTGAGAGACGGTCATCACCAAGCTTTTGGGATGACTTGTGAGTAAATAGTGATAGATTTCAGACTACAGTATGGTCCCCATTGCGGCTTAACCTCTGCGACTGGAGATTCCAGGGTAAGAGAACAGAGATAGCTGGATGTCGAGGGCCTTTAATCATCATATAGAATGAGAGCGACTTCTATGCTCCTGAGTGAACAGTAACATGATTAAGCAAGGTGAGCAGGCACAAAGGGCGGTGTGCAGTCACTGAGCAGCCAAATTATGCATACTTTGTATTTGTAGAGCATGAACGATTAGCCTCTAGTGATTAATGTGCTATGGAAGTTTCCCTGGTCTAACTCGTCTCTCTATCGATGTTGCAAACTTTCATGCTTCGTAAACTTGCTGGGAGTACCCTTCCGGCAAACAATGGTTTGTCTATTGTCGTTGCATGCAGTCATTAGTCAATTGTGCTCGCTTGCATCCAGAACGAGCTTCTACACAGCAGGGTTTAGCCCATGTTCGAGCTCTAGCTGCTTCGTGATGCTACCATTGGCTCCACGGCCTCGGGTCGGGTCCTGGCCATCTTCAAGGGCTGCCACCGCATCGTCTACATCTGGATGTTGTCAGCGCAGCTATAACTACACGGCACTCCAAGGCACAATGTCACCCACTCATCTCATCCCGCAAGCACACCAAAGGGAAAACATCAAGAGGAGAAGGGTGCTGTACCGCGAATGGACTGCCTACCTTCAAAGCCCGGATCACGACCCTCGCCCGTCCCGGCCCACTGACCCATCTTCTCACGCACAAACTCGTCAAAATCCCACTCCTGGGACTCCAGGTCGGATTTCGGACCCACCCAGATGTACGTCTCGGCGGCGACTTCCTCACCTTCCTCGCCGGCAGCCTGGACGGATTGGGACGAGAAGGGCTGGGAGGATGGCTTGAAGACATGCACACGCACAGGGTTCCGCGTGTACTCGCAGCCCTCGAAGATGTCGAGGCGCCACATATCGGCATCTGTGAGGCCGGTCACGAGGGTGCCGCGGACCTGGAGGCAAGAGGGTGTCTTGTTAGCACATACGCACGTCTGTAGTTGAAGTCCTGCTTTTCCAGTTCGAAGAAACGGGCTGAATTGGATGGAGAGAAAACATGGGGTGGCGGTACCTACCGAAGCATCGGACGAGGCGGGCACCACAGCAGGATAGTCAGCACCGCAGACGCGATGGCGCTGGTGACCGTGCAAGATGGCCGGGGCGAAGGTAAGCAGCGAGGCATGGGCATCTGTGGGCGGGCTGGGCTGGCCCCAAATAACACGGTAGAGCACAGGGGCGGCCATGAGAGTGCCGTAGAAGAAGGCCGCATGTGAAGCCATGGCTTGTGGTGGCTGTGGTGTATAATGGCTGTCTTTTTACCGTCAAGAAACCGAATACCCAGGCAAAAACGCCTCTTGGAATTGTATACGCTTCGAAGACTTTGGGTCGCGTTTAAAGTTGTGTTGATATGGTTGGTGATCGGTAGTCAGGGTCTGGGTGATGGTGACTGATAGGCTGAGGTGGGCCGTCGTCAGCCTTGCCTCTGTACCCCCGAACGCTAGGCAGCAGCAAGCGAAGGCTTATTTGCGATGGCCGGCCGGGTTGGCTATGACGCGCTTGCCTTGCCTGTTACAATACAGGCACGCAGCCGCTCGCTTGTGGCTCCTTTATTTTCCCCGTTTCTGGAAGCTGTTGTTATCCCGTCCGCCTTCAGTTGTTGCTGAGTGACTTGCGATTTGCGACGTGCGCGCATCGACTTCCTTTCATCCGTACAAGTCGCTAGTGAAGGACTGCGTGCTAGCTGAGCATTGCTGCCGGCTACGGTTCCAGTCGTTTCACTGCGCCGCGTCTTCCCTCCGCGCTTCCGGGCACACTCCAGATCACGACACGCGACGACCAGAGGACGCCGAACCTTTTGATCAGACTCGACGGAACACAGCACAATGGGGTTTCTGAATGATGTTGTCACGTCGATAGCGCCTATATTGTATGTTCTGTTGCTGTAGGAGGCGCAACCTGGCTGAGAGACGACAAGAGAATGGGAGAAGTTATGCTGACGGACGATTCCCCCGACACAGCATCGCCACGAGCCCAATTACCAGTTATGCGGACCAGATCTACAGTATTCACCGCACGCGCAGCTCTGCTGGCTTCTCGCTTGATATTCCGCTCATCATGCTAGTTGCGAGCATCTTGAAGTAAGAGCACCCCTCCCCCTTGGCCCCGTCCGGTTCGATCCACACCCGCTCCATTTTAGTCGCTTTCTAAAGCTAATACATTGCGCATTATGTAGGGTCTTCTACTGGTTCGGAGCCCACTTTAGCACCTCGCTCCTGGTCCAAGCCGTTCTCATGATCGCAATTCACATCCTCCTCCTCCACATCGCCCTAACGAACCGACCCGCACCTTCGCATCTCCCCTTTCAACCCGTATCATCGACTCGCCCGTATGCCTTCTGGCAGTGGCGCTCAGCGCGTCCCTACTGGGCTTTCGTGACGTACTTCTTCGCTGCGCTCCTGGTGCTCCACGTCCTGTTTTCCGCATCACCGCTCTTCATACCATACACCAATCTCTTAGGTGGCATCGCCCTCACCGTGGAAGCCACGCTCCCGCTCCCTCAGCTGCTGGCAAACTATCGGCGCAGAGGGTGCAAGGGTTTCCGACCCAGCGTCATTGTCAACTGGATCATCGGTGACACCTTCAAGATGTGGTTCTTCTTTGCCTCCTCTGCTGGTGAGGTCCCTTGGGCGTTCAAGATCTGCGGTATTTTCCAGGCTGTGTGCGATTTGGGGCTTGGACTTCAATGGTGGGTTTGGGGCGATGGACCGGAGGGTGTAGAGGCAGGGATAGAGAAGGCCATTAAAAGTCCGCCGCCGGAGAGGACTGAGGACTTCGAAATGCGGGAAGGCGCATTCAGGGAGAAGGCGGTCGGAATGGGCATTGATATGGGGGATGGAGCTGGGTGGGAGAGGCAGAGGGTGGGAACGTAAGAGCCGGAAGAGGGGGAGTGAGGGTGTACGAAGGATACTTGTAATTGGTTGTAATTCTGTTGGATGATAGCGTACAAGAATTGGGCATTTCAAGACGTGCTATAGTTTTGGGCACATGTGTGAGAGAAAGCCTGACCGATGTCACCCTTATCGGATCATTGGTTTGTATCTACATGTATACTTTGAAATCGTAGTTATTTCTTTTCAGCATTTCAACTATTACTACGCAATAGCTTACCTTCTACGGACCTAGCATCTCGAAGGAACCGCTTAACTACCACTGCACATTAAAATCCCACACCTGCACTTTGCGCTCTCCAAACGGTCCGCCCTGTCTGATGAATACGCTCAGCACGCCGCTCTGAGTCAATCTTTCTTCATCCACACCTGGTTCCCCCGCTGTGTTCGGTATCGTTGCCAGCAATTTCCAGTCTTGATAGTTACCAGCAGCCGTCGCCCCATACAAAGCTGTCGATTTCTTCGGGTCATCGGGCAAAATAGCGACGAGGCCATCCCCCTTGGCAGCAAGTTTACCGCGGTTGGCAAGATAGGGCGGGTTAGAAAGGCCAGGCGCATTGATGGCCGTCTTGGTGAAGGCCCCAGACGAACTCCGCAGGTAGTGGTAGAAACGCGCAGTGCCAGACGTGCTATCGCGCATCAGCGCATGAAAACGACCTTTTTCATCTGCTGTCTGCGCTTCCTGGTTCATGATCTGGCTGTTCTGCGGGAGACTAAATACTTTGATACCAGCTGTCGACGGGGTGATGGGCTTCGCGACGCCAGCCCCTGACGTGCTTTTCCATGTCTTACCGTCGTCTTCCGACACGGCGAAATAAAAGTCGTGGTTCGTACTCGCATCGGGCGTCTCACGCACCGTCCAACTAACGTACAACTTCCCATTCGCCGACGTGAAGCCATTGACGTACGCATTGTTGTCCTGTCCCTGGAGATACTTCCCTACCGCAGTCCACGTCCCCGCAGAGCTGGAATACCGGTGTACATATGAATCACCAGCGCCGCTCTGCCCGATGCGGAATTCCATGAGCAGGTCGCCGTTCGCAAGGCGCTCGAAACGTGGGTAGGTAAGCGGTGTCCAAGGGCCGCTCGAACCGGGAAGACTGTGTTGCACGGAGCCGCCAAATGCATTCATAGTCCATTCGGAGGGCACTGTCTTCGCGATGCCGGAGCTCGAAACCCGGTAGTTGAGGGGCACATCGTGGTGGTTAAAACTAAGATGGATTTTACCGTCGCCGCTTATGCCTAGGCTGATGGTATTGTGTTCGTCTAGTGTTTGTTGTGTGTAATCCGTAAAGGCAAAGGACTGCCATTCACCCAGTGAAGGGGAGATGCGGCGTCGTCCAAGGTTGACGTAGTGTTTTCCGTAGCCGCTGGCTGTTTTGTAGAAGGCGACATACTGATAGTCTCCGAAGGTGGTCAGTGGACTTTGTTGGAATGCGAGGCCGTTCAGGCGAACGGACCCTTCGACATCGTTGCTGATGTTGTAGGG
>Ga0247757_10000373_pt1 | contig 37659 bp, 34 predicted proteins | sample UWRJL126311R4_FD_180929 | JGI IMG/M metagenome (GOLD analysis project Ga0247757, IMG submission 180929) | Plant litter microbial communities from Arlington Agricultural Research Station in Wisconsin, United States - UWRJ-L126-311R-4 | ecosystem: Environmental > Terrestrial > Plant litter >... | reverse complement strand
GAGACATCTGAAAGGTAAGTGACGCAGTAACTTGAGTTACGGTACCACTGAAACATGGAGTTGATTGATTCCTGAAGTTCGGTGCTGCTACTCTTGTCTATGCAGCATGTGTCAATCCAGGCATATCCGAGGCCCATATCGCTTGCTATGCGGCAGCAATTATCGATTTTAGAGAAACCTGCTAAATTCTCGTACGATCCGGATTGGTAGTCTTGGAAAGTAACTTCTTCCTCTTCCCAAGTGTGAGAAAGTATGGCGTAGAGCGGATATTTGCCAACGAACTCTTCGAAGAGTCGTGATTTTACATTCAAGAGACGCATATTGACTGAATCAAAATCTTCTTTTGTCGAAGAACCTATGGATGAAATGCCAAGCTATATAGCGGGGCTATTGGCCATGATCGCGCAGCTCTCAACCTTATACAATATGCTCAAGTGAAAGAGAAGAGATGCTGCGGTCTAAGCTCTGTGGTGCTTGCAGCTAAATATGTATTGATTTCAATAAATTTATTGCTTTAAATGTGATGATATCATAGACAAAAAGGTAGGGTTGAAATATGCGACTCATTAGCTGGATTGCGATGCCAAGGCTGCATTGTGTTCGATCACTTTCCATGTATGGCATAGCCTAATCTTTATCTAAAAGGACGTGATATGGAAATAGGGAATATAATCAAATATATAAACATACAAGACAACGAAGATCGTCGAGGTTCGCTGACTTACTACACTGTAAAATTATCTGCTTTGCTGAGACGCCTGACACCCTCAATCTTTCTATCTTCTGCTAAAATTGAAGCGAACTTACTCGCCTTACGAATTTGCGGTCCTTTCCAGTAAAAGAAATAAATAGGCACAACAACCAAGCATGAAAGACAAGCCAGCACTGTGGTCGCGTATTCCGATGGCCTTGTCTCGCTCAAATTGGTGTAAAGCGGAGCAGCATACATTGCTGAGATACCAGCCAGGAAGTCTCTTGCGAAAGCATTACCGCCTGTAGCCGAAGCTGAATAAGGACCATATGCCGCAATCATGTAATCCACAGAAGAATAGTAAATTGCGAAATTTGCGAGTCCAACAAGGAATGAGAAAATCATTGGTGCGATCCAGTGCGTCTGTGAAGAGCTCATACAAGTCCATGCGAACCCGAAAAGTCCAATGGGCTCGAAAAGCGCGAGTAACAATAACGGCTTCAGTCGACGCTCTGGCGACAAGGAGTCTGGACCGTTCTTCTTTCTTAAATATTCGTCGCGCCAGAACCATGGCCAGTACAAAAAGTAAGTGAAGAAGTAGCTCGCATTGATAGGGATAAAAGCCCAAGCCACGGAAAGCGTTCCGAATCCGAAGTTATCCGGGAACGTGATACTGAAGGCTTCTAGGAAAGTGAAAATCAATGCATCGGAGAACCCAGAGAGGAGAGAGAGAAACAGCACAATGGGTTCGCGGATGAACATTTCAAACGGACGAAGCCAGATCTTTCCAGCTTCTTTGAAAGAAATGCGCGGCTTCTTTAGCTCGTTGGGACCATAGATGTTGGAATCCTCGCCAGTCTTGCGGCGTCTTTTAGCCTCGCGATCAATCAGGATTGTGGATCGCGATTCCGGCATAAAGAAGTGAACTGCTTGGACAGCGGCTCCGAAGATCAGTTGAATCCAGAAATTCCACTGCCAAGTAAGGTCTATGATGCGGTTAGTCAAGCGGACACGGCTTAGGAGTATTAGAATACTCACAACGCTCAATTGGTCCTCCGATGACACCACCAATACTAGTTCCAATGGTGGAGGACAAAACAATAAAGCATAATGCCCAATGTTGTGTTTCCGGCTCGTAAAGATCGGCAATAAGGCCAAGTGTTACACTTCCGCCAGCTGTAGATAATCCACCCTGTTGAGTTGGTCAATTTATTGTCACCAAGCCACTCAAGAACAAATGCAACTTACTAGTGCTCGACACACTAATATAGTGCCAAAATTTGGTGCAACGGAATTTGGGATGTTCCATATATTGATGAGAAACATACTGAGCTGCAAAACAGGCCATCTTCCAAACTCCTCGCTCCACGGCGCCCAAAGTTCACATCCAAAACTGTAAAACAGCAAATAAATCATCTGTCCGCAACGGGCAGCTTGCATACTAACTCCAAAATGCTCAGATATTGGGCCAACTGCACTAGGGAAGACCGAGGTGTTGAAGTTCATAGAGATTTGGATTCCGGCGATGGAAGCGAGATACAATGCCTTTTTCCAGCGCGGCCATGAGTATGCTAGCTTGTCCCAACAATCTTTTTCCTTGAGCTCCCGTTTTCCATCCGTACGAGGTACCTGAGAGGGTCTGTGGGAGTCGAACCAACTACTGTGCCTCCGCTTTTCTTTCTGCTCTCCCAGAGATTGACCGACATATTCGTTCTTTCCGGGAAGTTCCAATCTGGGACTGGCTGTTGAAGTGTCTCGTGATGGTGAAGATTCAGATGACTTTTCCATTATGGCTATTGAGAATTGTGATAAAGGAGAGTAATAAACAATCTCCACGCGTGGACGACTTCCGAAGAAGAGAAGACGCTTTAAATCAAAGATAAAGAACGTTTAGAAGTTGTGGGTCAAGTGACGTCTATACAAAAACTGGCGAACCTGACAAGCCCATGGAGCTTTCTCTAGCGACTCTGAGGTCATGTCGGCAGTACGCCATATCAAAGTGGATACGATGTTATCGGCCTCCACTCCACTCCACTACAACCACTAGGTTATATGATCATTATCTGATTTCTTGCTTATTGTCTTAGCAAATCCGTTTGTAGAGTATTTAAACTCTAGCATAGTGTTTACCAATACCTCATTGCGCTCAATTCTCAAGTGCTTAGATACGATGCTACTTAGTATATGCGGCTCTGCGCCATGTTGTTCGGTGATCGCAGTTTTGTGGGAACCCTGAACCCACTTATATGACGGATAAGCTGCCGGAGTGGAGACTATACGAAAATTTACAGCAGCAGTCCACATTTCTCGGCTAGACAAGGAATTAAAATGTGGCCCCAAATCTCGCTTAGAAATACCAAGAATGCTAGCAGTATATAGACTAATTTTTTTGGTGTTGTGGTTCTACGAAAAACAATGAGACTACTGTATGTTGATGAGACTTCTCATTGTATTCACATTTAGGCCATTCGAAATTTGTAATTACGTGGGTTGCGCATTCTCCAACATTTTGTTCAAGCTCAACTTGTACGAATCACGTGATGTAGGATTCACATGTATCTTACAAAGGTTTCGAGTCAGATACGGAGCAACTGTATTAAACGAATCCATGATAAATTCTTGAGCTGAAAAGACCGGAATTAGAAAAACGTAGGTACTCGGCTCAAGTATACTGAAAGTAATTTTCGTATATGCATCATCCAGGTAAATTTAGACAAGGAACTTAAAGTAATCCTAACAGAATTTCAATAATGTTATTGTTCAAGATAACATGTCTATCCAGTTGGATCATTATTTCGAAAAGCGTGGGTTATGTCTCCGTACCGAACGAAGCGCGCAGTGCACTGTGCCGTTATAGACGTGCCGGAAACTGCAGATGGATTCAAACATCTTTTCTCTTTGGCTTCTTGCAAACTCTTGGTAAATTCAATGCTCCAGAAATGGTTAGAGCTAAGCAGTGAGATTCTTACCAATCATCGACGAGTGGTCCGTAAATTACGAATTGCACCAAGTCCAGGAGGGTCCAGACAGCTATTCTTTCCTTCGGGGCACCTTGAAGTACTAGTGGCTTTTTGCGTATTACCAACATAATCACTTGAACCGTCACAGCCAAAATTAGAAAAGGTATGAAGTAGGCCGAACCAGTATCCAACTTCGTGAACGGCAGAGTAGCCTTTACTATCATCACGAACTTATCCACCAGGTTTATTACCAGCATGAACGTGACGGAAATCCTTTAGGGACATGTATCAGAAAGAATGAGCTTCGTTCATAGCTAAGTGGGGTGTTTGAAAACCTGAGGGTCTGTGATGTAGCGGGGTCTTGTGGGTTACGCGACATGTAGGTCTGGAAATGGACATTCAATGTCTTTTAGTCTACGCGCCAGAGATGTCGCTTCATGCAAAGCTCATCCGGGCTGAGTACTTGCGGCTATGCGCTGTTTGTACCGCAGGTAATATTGATAATGCGTAAGAAGATTCCATAGAATGTGAAAATAGCGTGCGGAACGTCGAACTGTTGCACCCAAGGATATGGTCAGCGGTTGCGATTCGGAGAAAACTAAACCATCTCATACCTATTTCTCTGGCACATCTTGAGCGACCTCAAGGTCACCACCTTCGGCGGGGACTGCATGAAACTACATGTCCACAAATATACTTCAAATTGATAAAAATCAACGCTTATTGAAGTCTGAGGAGAGTAGCCGAGGATGCGTAGAGCTGTCTTAATCAAACAGTGTTTCACGTCTCCAAAATCCTCTGCCTCAACACTGCTCGAAACACTATCGCGTTGACCGAACATTGTAATTCACGCGTACTGACCAACGAAAGCAATAACCCTCATGACCATTTACCGAAATTTTAGATAAAGCACGCGTGCTTAAAGTCTTAACGCGTGGTCCAACACAAACCCCTGCACATCTACTGGGTGCCAGTCGTTACGGAACCCGATTGTGTACAAGCTACTCCAACGCGACCTATCAGCCCCACCAATTGTTACAAATGCTCTCCCCGAAAAATATAATTATGATAGCTGCCTTACCATTTTCTCGTTCCAGATACCAAAAATCGCAGAAACATTGCGTTTAATTTGAACTACCCACAAACATGAACCCGAAGGTTCTGGTCCTAGGTTTGCCGCGAAGCGGAACGCAGTGTAAGAGAAATACTAATATACGACGACAATCTCCTGACTTGGGAAATAGCTATTGCACAAGCGCTGGAGCTACTAGGTTACCCACGGGTGTACCATATGCGTGAAGTGGGGAAGAATAACCACCAAGAAAAATGGATCAAGCTGCTCGATGCGAAGTACGAACAGAACGGTGAGATACATGCAGGTGATTTGGAAGACATACTCTGCAACTTCGATGTACGCGCTTTTGCCTTTGGCACTATGTCTTGTGAGCTTACTACCGATTCCCAGGCCGTTACCGATTTCCCAGCTACGATATTCGTAGCTGAGCTCCTTCGTTCATATCCCGACGCGAAAGTTATATTCGCCAAGCGGGAAAAGGAAGCTTGGGCAAGGTCTATGAAATCAACGTTGGTTCATGCTCACACGGACCCTGATGCCGATAAAAAGAGCCTCATGCGGCTATTGAGAGAGAAGTATCACCGTTACTGTTGGAATGATGACTTTTCCAAAAACGCAGCTGCATACTATGATGCATATATGGATACCGTCGGGAAAGAAACTACGCATCTCAGTGTTCTTAAGTATCGTGCAGCAGATGGGTGGGATCCTTTGTGTAGGTTTTTGGAGAAGACAAAGCCGGATGTACCGTTTCCTAGACAAGACGCTTGGGCAAGCTATAAATCCCAAAATGGGAGTGAATGAACACTTCACAGAGAACACAAGGAAGTGAGGCATTCGGTCCGACAAACATATCGTCTATAAAAGTTGTAATAAGATAGTAGCTCTACTTCTACTAACCGTGCCTGCAGATGGACCTAAAAAAACAATTATCCCTCATGCTTGTGAGGATGAGGTATCAAATCTGCATTCAATTCGACCCCAGACCCTGTCGTGATAAACCCCAGTGGGTCCCGCAAAAGAAACATATCTTCACAATGTCCTAAATGACCATATGTATTCGACCGCCTCTCCAGCGTCACGCCTGTTTGCTTTTGGCGGAATAGCTTGCGCCAGTTATACGAACAGTGCTTGATGTGCCACTCCTGCGACGTGAAAAACTTGCCATGCACGTCAGCCAGACGACCGACCTCTTCCTCGGTCATGATATCCGTCTTATCAAAATCTGTATAGTACACCCAGGAGCCGTTCGGCCCGTCTCCAGCACGTTTGAAGTCCTCGATCAGTTCGTCGTCCCGGCAGTGAGGCGGCAGCCAGGCAGCGGAGATGGGGTCGAACTTGCAGTTACGGGAAAGAGCCTCAGCGACAGAATTACCGCAAGATCAGGATCTATGGGCCGAGTAGTAGGTCCACATGTCATTGCTGAGATGGAGTATACCATTTAGCATGAGTGTTGCGACGGCAAGACGAAGAAGAAGTTTTGGAATCCTAGCCAGAAGGCCTTGCTTGACAGAAAACTTTGAGCGGCTTTTGAGGGGAGGTGGTATATCTCCATCTTCGGAATGCATCAGGGGAATAGCATCTTCTTTGAGATGGTCCTCATATCTTGGTTTTCGACTGTTTGAGGGAGCCATTATGGGTGCAGCAATTTTGTAAAGTATTCAATGTTCGACCGAGGTAAACTCTGAAACCGACAGAATGATTTCAGAAGGAAGAAATCATTTGGGCATAGAAAAATGTATGAGAAAGTGCTAAGACAGATAAGAGGAGATTCTAAGCCCACTGGGCGTTATCCGCAACCCTTGTTTGTCACGGCACATCCAATAAAGGTAACTTAAACTTGCAACACTCATACTCCGACCTACAGTCCCCGCTTATCACAATCACTAAGAGACTTTTGCGCATGATTTCTGGTTTTGCAGCGCCAAGTTACTAATTCCCAGATCTCGGCAACCGTGATATGCTCTTTTCGTCAGAAACTTCCATGTAAAACAGGTTGCAAGCAGAGAGGTGCAGTACAAGCTCTGGCTGCATTGGATTTTTAGTTCGAAAACAGAACGCGAGGGACGTAGTTCCCGACCCCACCGGGATCCTCCGGAGTATTAAGAAATGTACAGCTGAAGGCCCCAATTATTGCTCCACATGCGCATTTCGGCCCTGCCCGTCTCACTGTGGAGCCCGAATCCTACACTTAAAATGCGAGGTCAGAAAACAATCCCTGCATCAAAACGGCATAAGGGGAGATTATACGATATCTCGCCCTACACATGCTTAAGCCAAGTCGGAATTGAAGAGATAGTGTAGGATCAGGTAAGTATACCAAGACTGATTCTTACCTAATCTGGTAAGTCCAAGAAAATATTATCACGATTGGATGCTACACCAGTCGATATTCTGTTTTACACGCAATATGTGCCGAAAGGAACGTCATTAGACCCCTACTTATCTACAGCCGCTCGGCAACCCCACAAAACTTGCCTCCCTAATCCGAAGCTATCAAGCTGTCTTCCGGAAGGGACCTTGGGACTTGATCTTCTTTCTTCCCCCACGGACAATGAAGCAAAAAGAGTGTATTTACAAGTCAGTAGATACTGAAGAACGATCTTCCAATGATGGGGATTATCCTGCTATTTTCAAGCAGACCTATTCCCGTACTGAATGGTATCGAAATATGTTCCACTTCCGCGAATGGGAATCGTTTCTCGTTCCACTATTCTCGCGGTATTTGATATACTTGGTCCACATTTTGCTGTTTTCCTGCTCTGTCTCCCTAGCTGCTTGGGCTCTTACACACCGCTCAGCGCCGGCAGATTCGTGCCCAAGATGCTATGTCGACGATGAGCAGTGCACGATCCACATGTCCGCGAGGTGTGAGTATCAAGTTTCGTCACATATTCAACAACAGGCTAAAGCCTTCTTTAAGCTGCAATTATCGATGCAGGTGTAGTCACTTCCAAGTGGCAAGAGCTTGACGGGAATCCGAACAGCACCTCAATTTACCGCGGCCCGCCTACATACGATAGAGAAAAGGCGTGGGATATCCTCGAAAGCCGTAAGGTCTAGATTTTGACATCCTTTGCATGTAAGCTAAGGTCTAGTAGGTCGGATGTTTAATTTACCCAAGGACTATCTGCAGAAGCTCAAAAAAGCGGATTTACCAAACAAAATCAAAACAGCGCCAGAGGCAGGTGGCGGCTATGCGGCGCATCTGGAAGTTCATCATCAGCTACATTGTCTTGTAAGATCAACAATCTCTCATTATTTCGGTACAAACTGATTTTAAAAGGCCTCCTTGCGGCAATGGGTATACAAAGATGTATACGTAGCGCAGATGGTTGAACTGCCTGAAACGTTCCATGCCCCTGTAGAGCAAGTCCATAAAAATCTGGGTAAGTCAATAGTTTACAAGATTCGGTGAAATAAGTTAATGATGCATGACTAGATTTCTGCATTGAAATGCTACGTCAGACTCTGATGTGCAATGCGGATACAACGCCAGTTTTGCTAGTGACGGATGATTCGCTACCTGAAGGATACTCTGCGGACTTGAGCATAAAACGTAAGTGCCGTGACTGGGATGCTATCATCGCGTGGGAAGATGCCAATCGGGTGATGCCGTAGAATTAGCGCAAATTGATCTAAGTTTGATTCTTGTCTTTTGAAGTTACGTACTAGTCAGAAAATACTGAGTTTTGTGCTGGAATGATCGAAAGGCGGCGAACCTTGCATAGATCGTGTACAAAAATAAGGCGTGAACACGAAGGTCTCCGTTACAGTGTCTCCACCTGACACTGTACCCATGATCAGAATACCCAATTTACCATTTCTCCACCTGGCAGGATGCCTTTAGACTAAGAATATAGCCCAATGCCATAGAAACGTGTAAAATGACCCATAATTAGATCAAAACGGCAAGGCAGTCAGAAGTGGAAACCGCTCTCGAATGACACCTTGGGCGAATGACCTGCGAAGGCTGTACTCCAATTTGTCTATGCGGCGAAGGTGGTCCTCCGGAAAATTACGTACCTGTCATACAGACTTGACGATGCAAATGGGGACATCCATCTGCACCTGCATGAAGGCCATGAATCCCTGCGTTGGAGTCTTAGCTCTTGCTTCTTCTGACTGTCCTAAACTACATGAGTTGACCGTACGAATATGGTGGATCGGACTTTCGTTGAATCGAGCGCTTGTATCTGTCCATTGTAGGTGTCGTCCGTGACAATACTCACGATCGACCAATCTGGGGGTTGAGGAGGCTGTCATGTCCGTTCCGCACAGGATGTTCATTGTGACAGCGCGGGATTCTCGTCAGTAGTATAGAAATGGTCAAAGTATATAAGCCTGCACGAGACTCATCTTAAAATCATCACATCAACAACTCCTCTTCCTCTTCTGTACTCTTCCACTCTCGCCTCAATTCTCTTCAAAAATTCAGCTGGGAACTTGAATTTACCTCAATCAGTCTATCAATTCAATCTACACCATGCACGCCCGCCTCTACGCAGTCGTGCTGGCACTCCATATGGGGTTGCTGACAGCAAGTCCCATTCCTGGCGAGAGTGCGCATATCGACACTCACTGTGGTCTCTATCGTTAAACATGAATAGATCCTCCATGGTACCGCGGGTCTGTTGCTGCTACTTCCGAGGAAGTCAAGCGTGGTGAGGATCCTCCGTGGTACCGCGCCTCCACCGCCTCAACTGCCGAACAAGTCAAGCGTGACGAGGGTACGTATACTAGAGTTTTCTGTTATCGAGTACTAAAGCATCAATAGATCCTCCGTGGTACCGCAGTTCCGCAGCCTCTACTTCCGAGGAAGTTAAACGCGGCGAGGACCCCCCGTGGTATCGCGCATCTACTGCCTCCACTGCTGAAGAAGTCAAGCGTGGCGAGGATCCTCCTTGGTACCGTGCATCTACTGCCTCAACTGCTGAGCAAGTAAAGCGTGCTCCTGGAGAGGATCCTCCCTGGTATCGTGATTCTGTTGCCTCTACTTCTGAGGAGGTGAAGCGTGGTGAGGGTACGCATACCAAGATTCCTGTAATATTCTGCTACTGAACATCAACAACAGATCCCCCATGGTACCGTGCCTCGACTGCCTCGACTGCTGAAGAGATCAAGCGTGGTGAATCTCCCCCATGGTATCGCACATCTACCGCTTCTACCGCTGAAGGTGTCGAGAAGCGTGCTCTTGATGAATCTCCCCCGTGGTATCGTGCATCCACCGCATCGACAGCCGAGGAAGTCAAACGCGGTGAAGACCCTCCATGGTACCGCGCTTCCACGGCTTCCGCCGCCGAGGGTGTCGAGAAACGTGCTCCTGGTGAATCTCCACCATGGTACCGCGCCTCCACTGCTTCTACCGTCGGGAGCGTTGAGAAGCGTGTTGCTGTCGAGGATCCTCCCTGGTATCGTGCCTCCACTGCATCTACTGCTGAGGGCGTCGAAAAGCGTGTTGCCGGCGAAGACCCACCTTGGTACCGCGCTTCTACTGCTTCCACTGCCGAAGGCGTTGAGAAACGAATTGCCGGTGAATCTCCCCCATGGTACCGCGCTTCCACGGCTTCCGCCGCTGAGGGCATTGAGAAGCGTGCTCCTGGTGAATATCCCCCGTGGTATCGTGCCTCCACTGCTTCTACTGCTGAGGGCGTTGAGAAACGGGTTGCCGTTGAATCTCCCCCATGGTATCGTGCCTCTACCTCATCCACCGCTGAGGGTGTCGAGAGACGTGCTCCTGGCAAATCTCCACCATGGTACCGCGCATCTACCGCTTCCACCGCCGAAGAGATAAAGCGTGGTGAGGATCCCCCGTGGTACCGCGCATCCGCAGCCTCTACCGCCGAGGGCCTCACCGAGCGGGGTATCGAAGGCGACAAGGCGACCAAGAAGATGCATGAGCTGCAGAAAGCGGCCTTTGGTAACATGCGAGAGGAACACCTCCGCGTGAGCTCCGAGCACGGTAAGGCCTTTTTCGAGTTCACTCCCAAGCCGCGCAACGACACTGTCGACCGCTGGCACATCCCTGCCTCCATGCGCGCTCAATATGACGCCGCCGACAGCGATGCTGATCGAGTTAGCATCCTTAACACGTACCTCTACGTCACCGGCCGAACTCCGCTGCCGGCCACCACGCTGGGGTTTACCCCGACCATGATGCTTCCTGGGCTGCCCGAGGGAGGCAACGAGGTGGGTTACGGCTATGCGCTGTCTGGACAGCACCAGTACCACTGCGCGGAGTTTCTGGCCGATGCCATCGAGCTCGGGAAAGAAAATATCAACAATTTCTATTTGATGCACGTTATTCATTGTTTGGGGTTGCTCAAGCATCTGGCGGGCAAGTTGACTGAGCCGGAGCCCTTAACGCTGCTGACGCCCCGGGCGGAGGCTTTGATCAAGGCACATATTCCTCAGACACGTGAAGGATACAAGGTTTGCCAGGGAGCTTGAGTATTAGTGGTTTCATTTGATTTGCTTTAGAGGCGTAAGACTTAGACATAGGGGAACGAATGCAATCAGTGGTTATGGAAAGAAAATGTTCCGATGCAAGAGTGACTATGGTATCCGACATCTCTCGGTGGCATGTTTGACTATGAGAGAAAACTCGGGATTAGAATTGAGCAGAAGATTTTAATCTGATGGCCTAAGAAAACAGGAGGGAAGTTCCTGGAGGAGGATGAAGTAAGGTGGGACGTTATGACTCGGAAGAAGCACCAGCCACATTGAGCTAGTGACGTTGGTTGGCTGGCGGGGTCGTCTGCCTGCCCCACCATACATAAATTCGTAAACACGCAGCTTCGACTTTCGACCCAGAAGCTTGAACTGCGCCAATTGTCCCGCTCGAATACTATTAGAGATTTGAAAACCATAATCTTCAGCCAAACACTGAGCAACCATCCCACATCATGGCTGACGCCACTGCACCTGCTGCCTCCGGCTCTGGCGACCCCCCGCAGCCCGAACAGCCTTCGAAGAATGCCCTGAAGAAGGCTCAGAAGGAGAAAGAGAAGGTATGCCAACATGATGCTTCTGAAGCTGCTTCAAATGTTAATATGTACATAGGCCGAAAAGAAGGCCGCTGCCAAAGCCCGTGAGCTCGCCGAGCGCCAGAAGAAAGAAGCCGCCGATGCAGAAGACATATCCAAAGAATCCTACGGCGAACTCCCACTTACTGGCTCCAAAGACTTCAAGCCTACTGGTGCAACCCGCGTGGATCTTGCCAGTATCGCCGATCACGAAAACAAGGAGATCACGTTCCGCTGCTGGGTAGAGAATGCGCGGTCGCAGTCCGCGAAGCTCGCCTTCGTGAACCTGCGGCAGGGCCTGAACACAGTGCAAGCCGTGGTTGCTGCTAGCGAAAAGCTGAGCAAGCAGATGGTCAAGTTCTGTGGCAGCGTGAGCACCGAGAGCACGTTGGCAGTGACTGGTATCGTCAAGCGAGTCCCTGAGCCCGTCAAGAGCGCGACCATCAAAGACTTTGAAATCCACATCGTGAAGCTATTCGTCGAAGCAAAGGCTGAGGTTCCCCTTCCCATGCAGGTTGAAGATGCAGAGCGTCCTCTTCCAAGCGAGGGATTGGGTGAGGAAGAAGAAAAGCCCGCGGAGGGCGACGCGCGACCGCTCGTGAGTCTCAACACACGCCTGAACAACCGCACCATCGACCTGCGTGCGAAGATCAACCATGCCATCTTCGTCATCAAGAGCGGCGTGTGCTCCTTATTCCAAGAATTCCTCTCCCATCGAGGCTTCATGCTTGTCCAGACGCCCAAGATCCTCGGCGCTGCCACCGAAGGCGGAGCCAGCGTCTTCGAGGTCAAATACTTTGACCGCGCCGCTTTTTTAGCCCAGTCGCCGCAATTCTACAAGCAAATGCTCATTGCCTCTCGCTTCCAGCGCGTCATGGAAATCGGGCCCGTCTTCCGTGCCGAGAACTCAAACACTGCACGCCATCTCACCGAATTCACGGGCCTGGATCTGGAAATGGAGTTTGAGGAGCACTATCATGAAGTAATGGGCGTGCTCGAGGACCTGATGCTCTTCATCTTCACCGAGCTCGACAAGCGCTACAAAAAGGAAACCGACCTTGTCCGCTCCGCGTACCACGTCGACGACTTCAAGCTGCCCGCTTCCGGCAAGGTCCCACGCATCCCCTTCAGCGAGGGCATTCAGATGCTGCGCGACGCAGGCGAGGAGGTGGGCGACTACGACGATTTGACCACGCCCCAGGAGAAGCACCTCGGCCGCCTCGTACTCGAGAAATACAACTCCGACTTCTACACCCTGGACCAGTTCCCGCTCGCCGTGCGCCCCGCCTACACGATGCCCTCGCCCACGGACCCCAAGCTGTCCAACTCGTACGACATGTTCATGCGCGGACAGGAGATTCTCTCGGGCGCCCAGCGTGTCCACGATGCGGAGTTGCTCGCCGAGCAGATGCGCAAGCATGATCCGCCCATCGACCCGAACAGCCCTGGTACGAAGGAGTACGTCGACAGCTTCAGGCATGGGTGCCCGCCTCATGGCGGCGGTGGGTTCGGCTTGGAGCGTATCGTGCAGTTTTGGCTGGGTCTGCCCAACATCCGCATGTGCAGCTTGTTCCCGCGTGATCCACAGAGAGTCACCCCGTAAGTAGGGTTTTCCATCCAGGAGAAGGAGTTATGAGTGTAAAAAGACGGACGTCAGCATGTCAGCGAAATCTTGGTAGATGTGACGAATCGTAAAAAAGATTCTCAATGCATGACTCGTGATACTAAGATTTTTACTCTGTTTTATCATCACATTGACCGCAAAATCGCACAAGCATAACAGGAATGCACACACCATTACCTACATCTCTCTAGTACCCTGCCCTAAACAAACGAGTCCCCCCCACCCTCACTACTGGACCCCATATACTCGAGCGAACTCTGTTACGAATCATCCTCCTCCCAATGAAAGTAGTAGTAATCCAGCACCGCAGATTCCAATCCCTTGCTTTGCTCCATGATACCGGAAAGAAAAGACTATTCCCAAATCCATCCAGAGCGCTATGCCACGAAGAACCTAGGAGATGAAGCCCGAACGATTCCTTTGAAAACACCCCCAAAAAAGAAGGGAAAAAAAATCCGAGAAGGGGCTACCGTGAAGTAGGAGCCAGTTCCGCCATTCTGTCTCAATTCGCCCCATCCCAAACCTTCACCACCTTCGAACCTGCACCCACGCCCTTGCTCTGATTGCACGCATGCACACTGACGAAATTGCTATGCGAGGCCGCGGCGGCAATCATAAGCCGATGAGGATGAAATGCCGTCGCCGTGACAGGCTGACTGCGATCGCGCAGGAAGCCCGAGTAGGGTTCCCACTGCGAGACAGGCCTTCCGTTGTTGATATTGAAGATCTTGACCTGGTGGCGCTGGGTGCCGACTGCGAAGACGGGCGCGTGCTCGTGCACGCTGAGCGTTTTGAGGTGATCGCTCGTGGCCTTGATGGTCTTAACGCTGCGGTCCATGCGAATGTCCCAGAGCTTGACTTCGCCATCGCGGCACCCGGAGATAAGCTCGCGCTGTCCGCCGCGCTGGAGGTGCACGTTGGTGATCCATTGTTTGTGCTCTTTCCAAACCTTGACCATGGCAGTGGCAGGCTTTTGGCGCTGGTCATAGACGCGCACGGCGCCGTCGCCGAAGCCGGCGATGAAGACGTCGCCTTCGACTTGATCAGATGTGAGTGAGGTGATGCAGGAACCGGAGCGTGCGGGGATGTCCTGGGCGAGGATTAGCTAGGCATTTTGCTAAACCGAATTCACACTTACACTAGTACAAATCTCGGTGCCGGCATTCCAGACGCGAATCACTTTCACATCACCAGCGACTAAGATGAGCCCTCTGCCTTGCTGCCAGTCGAACACAAGTCCTGCGTTCTTGTTGCTTGGGACCAAATCAGTGAGCGCACGGAAAGCAGTGACAAGCTCTGTTTTCCCTCGGGTGTCATAGTTTCGGAAGATCTTGATGACGCCGTCCGAAGAGCCTGTCATGAGCAGAGCTTGATCGTCTTCGTTGATGAAGCGTGCCTCAGTGATTCTCGAATCAGTGGGGTTACCGTTGGAAAAGCAATTGATTCTGCGTGTAGGACCACCAGAATACTCGATCACATTGATTGTATCCCGGTTATCGGTTACAACCATATGTTCTTCAAACTGGTGGAAACATACTTTCATAGGCTGGCTGAGGTTGTCGAACACTGCATGCTGATGGTTCCACTGATGAGTAACAGCTGTCTCTTTTAGCGGTTGGGTTTCGGCAATGATCTTGTCATTGCGGTTTCGCCTCCACAGCCGCCCGTTGTAATCCGTACTTCCAGGCTCATCCGCTTCTGTTGGTTTCATTTGGGGCTCGCAGAAATACTCGACAGACCAATCAAAGATTCGACTCTTCAACGGAAGCTGTGGTTCCCTACTCAGACCACGAGGTACGTAGCCCCTTGTTTTAGGCTGCTCTTCAACGTTGTATCTTTCTGGAGTATGGGGTCGCGTATCGATGGATGCGCCGAAATCTTCGGTCTTTGCACGGTTTGGGCTCTTCTGTGGTGAGGTGGTAGGGTCGCCCCCAGTCCAGATATTTTTGAGTGAGACCGCGACACTTCCAGTCCTCCGCAAGCCACCAAGAAGCGAAAGGTAGCTTGCTTCCTTTGATGGTGTAGGAGGCTGAGATATTGGTTGAGCTGGTTTCTCTTCAAATGTTCGGCGCTGTATTCGATTGATAGGACTTCTCCGGGTGAGTTCGTCGAACAGTGGTCCGGCAAACTTTGCCAAGGGAGATTGAAGCAAAGCGATGAGTACATAGTCAACGACGATGCCCGCATCCCTGGAAATCTCTGGATGTGGGTCCACCGACATCACGAGTATTTCCCTCCACATCGCAGCATATATGGTATTCTGTGAGCATGTGTTGAAAACTAGTGATTCGGTAGGTGGCGATGGTCGGCCTTTCATGTAAAGATTGTCCCCGTTCTTCTCTTCTTTTGCTGAGCCGTCCTTTTTGGCCTCTTCGGAGAGTTGTTCAAAAGCAGCGACAAGAAACTTAGTCTTGTACCGGAGAACGAATGTTGAAAAGAAGATCAGCAATTCTCTTCGCACCATGCTATTTCCATCAGTCGTCATGACAAGAATCATGGAAGCAATCGATTCTTCAATCGTGGCGACCTGTGTTGTGACATCACGAATACCCAGAAACGCGGTTAATGCGTGTAGCATCGCAGCTCTGACTTCGGCGACAGGGTCAACAATGAGTTCGCATAAACGCTCATGAGCCATGCATCGGATCCCTACCCACTTAGCCTCCTCGTAGTTGACCCATAGCTTACTCAAGCAGAGGCAAGACCACTGTCTGAGCAAAGGATTTTGTATGTCTTTCAGGTGATCCAAGCAGCTTTCTACCAGTTCCGGGCTCAATGACGCGCGTTGACCCTGATTGTAGTCTTTGCAGAACATTGCGATAATAAAAGCACACATTGCCCGATGTTCACTAGCGTTTTGAATGGGTATACCCGAGTTGGGATTGAAGATGTTGATGAAATACTGGTAACCGTTATCTTTCAAAAGGTCAGTTTGGCAGGACTGATCGACTGCCAAGATGCGCGCCCAGATGAAGACCATGACAGGCTTCAGTTCGTTGGCCTGCGATTGCAACAGCTTCAGTACATAAGGGAAAATGCCGATGCTAAGCGCCAAATTCACTGCCCACGGTCCGTGATCCAGAAAACTCGAAAGAAGGATGAGCGCACGTAGCCGATGCACTTGACTAAGGAGCACTTGAAGTACAATGGGAAGTTGCTCGGGTATTTTCTGTTCAACGGCACCCTGAGAAAGATAGACTTCGAACGCTGTCAGTTGCTCGGAGAAGAACTCAGAATGCTTGTACTGATACTCTTTCTCGCCACGAGCCTCGGCTTGTAAGTCTGGAAGCTGAGCGAGTATAAGCTCGACAGCCAGATCCCAGCTTCGCCACAATGGATGGTCGTGAGTTTGCGGGATTTCAGGATGTGATACTGGGTGGCAGTGGTATACTCGCATGATACGCTGAGCCAGAAGGTAGTTGCGGAACAAAGCTGCAACCATCAAATCCTGACGGAACAGTTTCTTAAAAAGGGGTTTAGAGAGCGAGTTCCAGGCAATGGTGTCAGTGATAGCTGTGAATATCCAGTTTAGCTCTCCAATGGGTGTCCGACGCTCAGAAACCTTGCCGGGGATATTGTGTGCATCGCGAAGGGTGACATTGCTCGGTAGCGGGTTCTGTAGGATGAAGAACCTCACGGCCATTGTAATGGGGTCTGTCAAACACGAAGTGAAGACGTCTGCAGGCAAATCTGGATTAGTGGGAAGGGATTCTTTTTCCCTGCAAGCAGCAAGATGAATGCAGTCGTTAAAGTCTACCACCTCGACATTTGGATCTCTTCGCTGGGCCTCTTCAAATTCAAGTTGGTGCTTCTCTGCAAAACGGATGAAGTTGCTGATTATTAGGCCAGCGTCTGAACAATCATAGACAAACAAACTAGGAGCGCCAATCCAGCTCTGGAGGTCGTATACCGACAAGGGGATATACTGAGTGTAGTTTCGATTGAAGACCCAGATCTCGCCAGAGGTGGTTGGTCGTGGTACTCCATGGCCGTTGTAGTGAAACAGAACCCTCTCGTTACGAGCATTGCGACGCAGAGTAGATGTGTACTTTCGTGTCTCCTCTGTTGTCGGATCCAAGAGCAACTTGTAACGCGTACGCATGCTCAGCTGCTCATATTGTGTTTGCAATGCCTTCCCGATCTGATTCATAGGAGTGTGTCCTGGTGTCTGGGACGTGACCGTGGGGTCGATCCAGCATTCTTCCTTCGCGCACGGGTTCGTTTTTATGACGTCGGGTGGATCGACACCTATGTTTAGACAGAGCGCAAGAACAGCAGACACAGTCTTGAGGCGGTCTCGCATGCGCCACTCTTGTAGCGGGTAAGCATTGTCTTCACTCTTCGGTATACCGCCCGTTTCATGTTTCTTATCGGTATAGTACATGAAGAAGGACTTGTGTCCGGTCAGCACTTCCCTCTACGCGATGAAGACGCAAACTCACAGAAGTCAAAAGATGGTTGTATTCCTCTGAGTTTAGCTGGTCATCCCAACCGTGACGTATCTTAAAGTGCCCGTCGACACTGCCAGCCTCATCTGTGCCTTCTGACGGGGGATCAGGATGGCGGGGCCCTATATCGCTCTTTGCACGCATCAAGAGCGGACGGTTCAGGCGTAGGCTGCTTGGCCGCGATGGGCGTGTGTCTGGGTCGTGTCCGTTCATTCCTGCGAGATTCTGGTTGGAGGCTGACGCAGTGCTAGGGCGCGCAGGTGTCGCGCTTTGGGGGCTCTGTGGCTCGGATGGCGCAGACGGCACTCCCCCTGTGCCGTTGATGGCTCCGAGAGCGAGGGCGTGCGAGGCGAGAGGGTTTGGGTGCGTGTGGCCGCTGATGAGGGGCAATTCATTGGCTGTTCTCATCTTGAGCTTGGGTTCGCTGCGGTGACGCAGGTAGGGACCGCGCCCATGTCGAAGAGAGTCTTTATAGGCGCGCGGGAGGGGTTAGTCGAGATGGAGGCACACTTTTGTTAAAAAGGCGCGCCGGTGAGCACAGCAGCGGTGGTCCTGTGCCGTCCTGTTCCTGCAGCAGATGTGTCTGCCGCGGTGAACATGTTCGGTGGGTTTGGCACGCAGCTTCGGACGGCCTAACCGCAACGGGACGGGCGGTGAGCGCGCTGCACGTGATGGCCTAGTCCCGCGGGAATGCCGTTTGAGGGCCCAGTCCGGGACTGCCAGTCTGGTCTGGAGTGATTAACGGGCTAACTATGGCAGATATAGCCGCCCTGGATCCTGAGGCTTATTGCACCTCTAGCCTGTTGTGTGCTTGTGAAACAGTCCCTTCGAATTGCACGGTCTTATTTGGGTTAACAGAAGAGGTTGTGTGCGGCCAATGGCCATGCATGCCTATTCCGCCACTGGTCACAAAGGCCACCATGCTGCAGGACGCCCACGACGGAACGGCAGTGGAGGATACGGCAAGTCCGCAGCTCTCGGGCACACAACGGCAACTGCAGGCACATTCCAAGAATCAATCGTGCCCGAATCGCTCGTCGTGGGATGCACGTGCTGCTTGGTCCCTCTTTGGCCGCGAGTAGCGGTGGGCGGTGGTCGATGGTGGTGGATGTGCTGATGCGTGCGTGCTCCCACCAGCACCTGGGGAGCCGGAGTGCCTCTGGGCCGTCTTCATCTGCTGCATGCAGAGCTCTCCAGTTGACAGTGTCCGTCTGCTCTCCGACAAAGTGCACGGTAGCGCATGCACGTCAGGAGGCCAACAGCACCCTGGTCGCAAAGCCGATCGGGCTCAGGGGCATGGAGCATGGAGCCGTGCAAGCAAATGGTGCTCAAGTGCTGAGGTGCTGAGGGCATGCTGATGGCTTTGGCAGCAGCAACATTCACGGCGGCGCGCAATTCGTCGCGGCGACGTTCCCGAGCGTCCCAGGATAGTGCTGGGAGCTGAGCCCGGGCTGTGTTTTGGCTGTTCAAACGCGTCTTTTCTACCAGCGTCGTTGCTGTCTCTTGTCGATCATCTTGGCGGCTCCTGCTCCAACTACGTCCCGAAAAGCGTTGCTCTCACACACTTTCTCCCGCCCAGAGTCCGCCGTCCCTTTCGACATCCCTCCACCGACCTGCCCTCCCACCCGCGAGCAAAGACATGCGCCCGCCAGTCTGCGTCGCATCCGCCTGATACACGCGCTCCTGCCGACCCACAGTCGCTGCTATTCACCAGCCTCCCGGCCTCCTTGTCCTCCCACCAACGCATCACACCCATTCACTCCCGCCGCGTGCACACCGAATGCGTCTTTGAGGGCGCTGGAATCCAGTGTGACGTCGCCTCCGGCGCAAACCTATCGCCATGTCGTTTCTCTTCGGAAAGAAAAATAAGCAAGCAGGCAGTGCTCTCCCGCCTGCCACACGGGACATTGGCTCGTCGCATGGCCCACGGGAGCCCCAGATGGCTGCCGCCAGCGGTGCCGGCCCACGAGAGCCCGAGAAGCAGAGGAGCGCATCGGGGCCGCAGGCTTCGACGCCCGGCGCAAGTGCGAACAACAGCCTCAACTCGCTGCAAGGCCCTGGAAACACGGCAAGCCCTGAGCCCAAGGCCCTCCGCGACCAAGGAAATGCAGATTATGCAGTATGCCCCCCTTGAGTGTTTTTACACTTTCCCTCCATTTTTCCATACGTACACATTAACCATGAGGCATCGTGCTGACCCCAATGCGCAGGGCGCAAGAGGCGCTCGCAACCCACAGGAATCCTCGCCGTATCCATGGAGTACCAGACGTCTCAATTTTACAACCACCGCTTCTCCCTTCCCCCGATATGGAGCCGCCATAAACTCTGCAGCCGGCTCTGCTGGCGTCGTCTACATCATGGGTGGTCTTGTGGCAGGTGCGACCGTGAAAGGTGACCTGTGGGTGGCCGAAATGGGCAACGGAACTATGGCCTGCTATCCAATATCGACTACCGGTGACGGTCCTGGACCTAGAGTTGGCCACTCAAGTCTTTTGGTTGGAAATGCATTCATAGTGTTTGGCGGTGACACAAAGCTTGATGAGAATGACGACCTGGATGATACGCTATATTTGCTGAACACATGTAAGCCACGCGAGAGCCGACGTGTCGGTCTGACACTGACATGAACCAGCGACCAAACACTGGTCGAGAGCTCTACCCCAAGGGCCACGGCCTACTGGTCGCTATGGGCATACGTTAAACATCTTAGGATCCAAAATATACATTTTTGGAGGACAGGTTGAAGGCTTCTTTTTTAATGATCTGGTTGCTTTCGACCTGAACTCACTGCAATCCTCTTCAAGTAGGTGGGAAGTCCTGCTCCCAAATATTAAAGAGGGAACCGTCTCTTCCCCCCATGGCCGCTCGCCCCCCGCCCGCACAAATCACTCCGTCGTGACCTGGAACGACAAACTCTATCTATTCGGAGGCACTGATGGTGTGACCTGGTTCAACGACGTTTGGACCTACGATCCCCGCTCAAATAGCTGGAGCGAACTCGAATGTATAGGATATATTCCGGTTGCCCGAGAAGGGCACTCTGCCACTCTAGTCAACGATACCATGTATGTCTTCGGAGGCCGGACTCAGGAGGGCGTAGATTTGGGTGACCTTGCCGCCTTCCGGATATCGTCTCGCCGGTGGTACATGTTCCAAAACATGGGGCACTCTCCGTCCGCTCGTTCGGGTCACAGCATGACCGCCTTTGGCAAACATGTTATTGTGATGGCTGGAGAACCGTCTTCTACTGTCGCAGATAGGAACGAACTGAGCCTTGCGTACGTCCTCGATACATCGAAAATTCGTTACCCTCCGAACGAAGCACCCCCTCCCCAACAGGGCTTGAATGCGCCGAGAAAGATGAGCGGTGAACGAAGCAATATTCCTCAAGGCAAAACTGGTTCTCCTCCATCTCGTGAAAGCATGATGCCCGGTACCCAACAGCCGAGGCCGCAAGACACCTTAGTCAACGGCGGGGGTGCGGGCGCGGGCGGATCACGACTGCCACGAGCTGCTGGGCCAGCACCTTCAGGGCCTCCTCCCCTTCAACAAGCTCCGCAACCCAGGAGCGCCTCCCGAAGCAAAACGCCAACAAAGGCTGAGAGAGGATATGGACCGCCTATAGATACTCGAGGTGCTTCATTCGAAAGAGAAAACATATCACCAAGTACGAGAGAGAGTCCAGCAACATCTGAAATTCAGTCACAATCACTTGCTGAAAAGGCTGTCAATGGGTCTAGGAAACTTTCTGAAGCGAGTCAAAGCCAGTCCAAGGAATCTTTGGATACTTCCCGATCCGGAAGCCTACTCTCACATTCTGCTTCTAGGTCCCATCGGCCTCAGCACTCACTTGAGAGCATCGAGCAAGCCGCCTCCAGAAAATCAACCGACACTCAGCGTGCTGTCAGCCGCGAAGCTGAGCAACGTTCGGTCGATAACGCCATCCCCGCCTCCCCTGCGCTTACCCAACAAAATCATGAGTTGACCCAACAAGTAGAGACTTTGAAGAGTCGCAATGCGTGGTATGCATCTGAACTTGCACTTGCTCGTAAAGCAGGATACAATGCAGGAATGGCCACCAGCCCTGTGCTTGATGAACGCTCAGTGGATGCGTTCGGGGATGAGGACAAGCCCTTGTTCGAGGCGTTGTTAAAAATGAAGAATGAATTAGAACGGGTTCAGCATTCGATAAAAGCCCAGGGTGACGATGCGGCTCGCAGGATTGCGGAGGTTGAGAGACAACGCGATGCGGCTATCAGCGAGGCCATCTATGCGAAAGCCAAACTTGCCGCTCACGGTGGGGGCAGTCAAGCTGGTACGCCCCAACCTGATGCTGCCCGCAGTACCGCCACACCAGACATGGACCGAATCGCCGATATCAACCGCCGGTTGGCAGCTTCTCTGGCAGCGCAAAGCGAACTCGCCATTAAAGTGGAGAAACTCACCAACGAAGTCGATGCGGAACGGAAAGCACGGCAATTAGCAGATGATACAGCGGAGGCGGCTGAGAAACGCGTTCGGGAACTCGATTCTTCTCGTCAGAAGAACGCTGCAGAATTCGAGGGTCTGCGAGCTGCCTTACATGAAGCAGAGCGTCTAGCAAGGGAAGCAACAGCAAGCGCTGCTGAAGCTGAAGCCGCATCCAAACTTCTATCCGTCGACAAGAATGAGTTGAATGCCAAAGTCACGCGGGTTTCTGAAGAAGCTAAGAACCACGCCTCCATCCTCCAATCATTGAAAGATGCAGTCTCCGCTTCTTCAGAAAAGTCTGGTTTGTTAGAAAAACAATTGGAAGAGGAAAGATATCAGCGCGAAAGCTTACGCCACAAGTTGGCACAGCTACGCGCGGAGCATGAAGATCAGACCACAGAATTAGAAGCTGCTTCACAAAAGCTTCGCGACACGGAGGAGCTAGCAGAGAAGTACGCTGAGGAAGCCCGATTGCATCGGCAAGCTGTTCTTTCTGGATTGGGGCAAATCACCGCCCGCGATGAAGAAGACAGCGGGGTAACGGACGAACGCGTACATATTCTCCAGCAACAGGTGGAAGCTGCGAACGTAATGATGCGTCAGAATCAGACCGCGGCGGATGCTGCTTCCGAGAAACTGCGACGAGCAGAGGAGAGAATAGCGGGCCTAGAGGCGTATCAGGAACAGTCGAGCCGAGAAGGTCTCAGTATTCGCAAGCAGCTGCAGCAAGCAATGCGTGACATGCAAGCGTCCGAGGCTGACAAAGTGGAGCTTCAGCAGCGTTATGAAAGACTACGACTGGAGAGCAATGCCTTTGAAGTTCAACTGAAGACGCTCAAAAATCTACTTGAGGAACGAGGCGTCAGTGCTGTTGATGCACGTCGTTCTCGGGTGCTAGACAGTCCCAGCTCGAGATTTGGAACACCTGAGCTCAACCGCGTACGAGAACTGGAACAGCAAATTGATTCAATGAACAAAGCGCATGAAGAATTACGTGTGGTCTTCGAACAGCGTGAGCAGGATGTGAGTGCGCAATGGGAAGAAAAGCTACAGGCCCTGCACAACGACCATCAAGCCGCTGTTAAGTATCTGCGTGGAACAGAGAAGATGTTGACAAAGATGAAGCAAGAGCTTGACAGGTATAAGAACGAAAAGGCTAAACTTGAGGAGGAGCTATCACAGTCAAGACAAGCGTCTAGGAGTCCAACCAAAGACCAATCCGCAGAATGGCAAGCCGAGCGTGAGGCTCTTCATACGGAACTTTCCTCTACGCAGGAAAAGATGAAGACATCAGTTGCCCAACTTGAGGCCCAACTTTCCACTCTTCAGTCCGAACTAGCCGCTACTCGGCAGGAAGCTGAAGCCGCCACGAAGAACGCCAAGGATGCAGAATCATTTATCGAACAATCGCGTGTGGATATCGAAGCCCTACATCGACAAAATGCTACCTTGGAAGAACGTGCTCGTGAGGCTGAAAATCGAGTCCAGATGTTCCTTGACCAATTCGAAACATCCGTCGACAACTACCGACGACAGTCCCAGCCGTTGATTGGTGGTGGTCCGAACGGTAGACCCGCTGGTCATCGCCCACACGATAGCATTGCATCCGGTGATTCCATCTACAGCGATGACGACGGCTCCAGCACACCCGATGCAGGCCTCGCACCAAACTCGGCCGCGACACGCAACTCAATGGCGCTGGACAACCTCGCCTCGGAGCTTGACGCTCTCCGCAGCCATTGGGAAACGACCAACAAGGCTTACCGCCTTAGTGACCGCTTCGACTTTGAGCGCACACCCACAAGTGAGAAGAGCGACCTGAGCGAATCGCTTTCCCAGTGGAGAAAACGCATGGACATGGACGACGATGATGACGACATTAAAGATGACATGGCGAGACAACAGACTGAGGCGGCAGTACACGGTAGTACTATGGACGAGAAGTCAGGACACGCTGCCACAACGTCAGCGGCCTTGGCGTATACGACTGCATCGGCTGCTGCAATGCCTGCTACTGCGCCAGCTGGCCCGGGTGGCTCGACTATGATTTGAAGGGACTCGCAATACCCTGCGGAAGGCGTTGACTTTGTTTGACTTTAAAAATACTTTCGAGAAAAGGAAGAAGAGGGGGCTGGGGTGTTTTAATTCACAAGCCGGCTAAGAACTGGTGTTCTGCTCTCTCACTCCTATTCGAGCAAAGTATTAGAGACAGGGATTTGTTCTTGTAGTTCTTGCAGGCGCTGCTGGATGGGGACAGACAACTTCTTCGGGAAGTTTTTAAACTCCGTGTTGTTTTTTTCTTTTTATTCTGCCCCATCCCTCTTAGGAAAATTGAGAGAGAGAAAGCTGTCATATTTTACGAATGATGGCTGAGCAGGATGCTCCTTTTTTTTTTTAATTCGTAGTCTACCTCTTTTCTGTTACTCTTTTTCTACGTATTATACCAGATTCTGTTCCTGCGTGTTGGAGTGTGGGAACTTGGGGTTGTTTGGGTATATTCGAAATCGAACCTTAATATCTAAAATGGACTCTCAAGGAACAGATGTTCTTGCTTTAGGGCGGGCGTGGTTTTACGTGAGGCGATTTTTCTCTTTTACCTTGCGAAGGAGATTTGTGTGACAAGAGGGTAGTTTTCTTGGGCTATGAGTGAGTCGGTGACCAATAGAACAATAGCCAGCCGTGGGGTATCTAAGTGGGGATCTTGACAGTGTCCAAAGGAAGGTTTATTTTCAGAGTGATACTGATGAAGATATGGGTTTAGTGTACTTTCCGTGCACACGAAAGCTACATTGTACCGGTCCCAGAACTATCTTAGCGATAAGTACAAAAGTTCCATACAGAATTATCGCCTGCCCTCGCACAAGCAAAGGAAAAACAAGGTACTAAACACGATCGTAAGAGGGCTTTCGCAATCTTTTACTTTACCCCTCTTCGAAGGACAATTACTTGAGGATGCTACATCAGACTTGTTCATTTCTGCGAGTGCCCCTGATTTTGCTGCCGAATACGATGTGGATTGCCACCCAAACGGCGTGGCGCCATCACACCCCTATCAAATCTCCACTATGATCATAATTTCGTAAAGGATTCCTGCGCTACGTCCTTCTCGTGCCAATGATGCGAATTTTGGACTTCACGAGGCTGCCGCGGTTTGGTGTGGCTTAGCGCGCGTTGGCGTTGTCCTTCTGCCTGGCGATCCGCAGGCAGCTGCCACTCACGAAGCTCGCGCGTAGGCAGGTGACTCCACTTCCTGAGCAGTGCGACGGCATTGTGAAGGCGTCCATATTGTCCGTAGTGGATGCCGAGGGTCTTGGATCGAGATTCTCTAGAGTATATGTACAGCGTTGTTCGTTGCTACAATGCGTTTTCTCTATTGTGCACTATCGCAGCTTCCTCATCTCGTTTGAGAAGCAACGTAATATTGTCACTGGACGTCTTCTGATCTCACTTTCCTCAATTTTCATCACTTTATCACCCTGCAAACGCTTACTACAACTGCTTCTTACAATGGCTTCGTTTGTCCTTCCTGATGTCCCTGCAAAGCATGCGGACTTCATCCCCTACATTAAGTCCCACTCCTCCACACCGCTCATTGAACTCCTAGAGCCATACAAACAGTACGACGCCACGCTTCGTGAGATCTTTGCCCAAGAACCTGAACACTCCTCCTTATCTGATGAACACCTCAATGTGGTACCCGTCTTTGATGGCCACGAGCAAGACCTCAGGATCAGGGCGCGAGACCTGGAGTCTGAAATCGATGAAGAAAAGGAAAAGTACCTAATGCCACTCAATGTGAATGACAGACGACCAAATAACTCACCCGCTATTGTCGAAACCATCAAGGACTTCCAGCAGAACTTCACCCTCTTTTGTGAGTCGTCACTTGTGGATCTGAATTGGGACAATGTTGTGGCTGCCGGCTCTTCTGTTGTCACCTGCCTTCTACCTGTGCCTGAGGAGCATAAAAGTTCGAAGCGTGTCCTCCGTACCTACTACCACGAAACAGTTGCCCCTGCTTCGGATATCGACTTGTTCCTCTACGGTCTCAGCGAGGAGGATGCTATCAAGAAGATTACAGAGATCGAGCGACAGATTAAGGACAGCATCTTGACCGAAACGACGACTATCCGAACGAAAAATGCCATCACTATTGCCAGTCAGTACCCGACTCGCCACATCCAAATCGTGCTTCGTATCTACAAGTCGGTTTCGGAGATTCTGACGGGCTTCGATGTTGACTGTTCATGTGCTGCCTACGATGGCACGCAGGTTTGGGCTTCGCCGCGAGCATTGGCTGCATATATGTCTCAGACAAATACTATTGATCTGACTCGCCGCTCTCCTTCATACGAGAGTCGTCTGTCTAAGTATTCTCGCCGAGGTTTCGAAGTCTACTGGCCCCTGCTTGAGCGGTCTCGCGTCGACCCTACCATCTTTGAGCGCAACTTTGCACGTACACTTGGTTTGGCACGACTCCTTGTCCTCGAGCGACTTCCTACAAAGTCAGAACGTGAGGCATACATGGACGAACGTCGACAAGAGCGTGGGCGCCCAGCCATCAACCGTTACCGCAACTATGGGATGCGGGACAATATCAAAGATCGGTACGATGATGAAATCGCTGAGTGGGTAAACCAGGAAGATGTCAGCGACTATCGTAAGTAACAATATACTTGCTGGATACTCAATCGATACTCATAACATCCAGACACCTTCACAATTCCATACGGTCCCAAATACCATGCCAAGAAGATTGAGAAGCTGCTATATACTAAAGACTTACTTCTCAATGCCGAATGGAATAAGCCCAAGGACCGCGAAGTCAACCTGCATCGCCATCCCGCTTTCTTCGGATATGCTGAGGATGTTATTCATGACTGTTGTGGATTCTGTCCGAAACCGATTACACCTGAGGAACATGAAGTTGCCGATGAGGAAGGCAAAGTGTACGTTTCAGGAGAAATATCTTTCATCAGGGATGACGCCGGACGACAGGCTATTGGCTCTTTCCATCCAATTACAGATGATGATTGGACTGAAATGGCTTATATCGGAAACACCACACGATTATGCCAGGCAATCGTCGATCAGGACCTTGAGCATGTCTTGGACTGGCTTTCACAGGAAGGTGTGGATCCAAACTGCCGTGACTACAGTAAGTGCGATGACTGCTTTAACTGGTTTTCTACATTCCGAGGACCTTGCACTTCCTTTTTGCATCTCAACAAACACACATATCAACTCATGAGGTCACTTGCGCCATCTTTAACCCTCCCTACTTCACCTCCTCAAAAGCCATTGAATACTCCCCATCTCCATCCATCCCCTCCCCTTCCTTCATATCCCACCCCACTTCTCCCCTTTTCCTCCCTCTAAACTTCTTGCCCACGTACTTCCCTACTCTCTTTAGTAAATACTCACAAAACCGCAGCCGGTCGGACTCCGTTACATCTCGCTGTAATTTCTTCATCACCTGAAATTGTCAAGGCACTCATTGATCATGGCGCTCGTCTTGTTGCTCGTCTTGCCGATGGACGAACGGCTTTGCACTTGGCGGCCGCTCGTGGTAATGTCGAGATGGTTAGATTGATCATGCAAAAGAGCGAGGAGAACGAGGAAGAAGAGGCTAAGAAAGAGACTTCTCGCAAGGAAGCCCAAGCAACCGCAACTGAAAGCAAGGATAGCAACACCCAAGCACCAGCTGCAACCAACGGACAAGAGGACGAAGATATCGAAATGATCGATCAGGACGATCTTTCGTCGGACGATGAAGCGCGTACTACGACGACTGGTGGTTTTATAAAAGTCAAAGAAGAGGAGAAGAAATCCGATGATTTGATTCCCGAGGAATCGGAGGACGAGCCTGACATTTACGATGTCAATGTCCTTGCATGGGATACCCAATGCTCACCGCTCCACCTTGCTATCTTGAACGGTCACATTGATGTTGTCAGGGAACTCGTCCAATCGTTCGGTGCCGATGCACTTCTTCCCGTAAAACTTCTTAATACGCATGACAGGTCGCCACGTGGAGCTATCTTAACTTTAGTTCTATCTCTAAAATTACCTTTAGAGAAGGCCAAGGCTATGACCAGGACGCTACTGGAACTCGGAGCCTCCTCTGCTCAGGCAGACACCAACCAGACAACGGCTCTACATTACGTCTCAACGCAAGAGCCTGCACTTGTGGACACTCTGTTGGAAGTCGATGAGCCCGCAGCCAAACGTGTAATCAATCATCTCTCGGTTTCCGGAAGCTCATGGAGACCAACATCACACAGTCCTCTGATGAGCGCAATTGCACAAGGTAATGCAGCCGCTGCCTTGAAACTTCTTGAAATAGGCGCTGAAACCGCCATTACGTTCGAGAGCTGGGTGAAGTCCGTGCAAGCTCAGTTCGAGGACATTGGTCGAAACGATTCAATGCGTAACAGAGAAATTTTCGATCACGATGTTGAGCAGCCTATCATCCTGGCTGCACAGAATGAACTTCCCGAGATAGTTCTTCATCTGCTGGAGATGGGTGTTGATCAAAACACTCTCACGAGGCTAACCCGTGAATCGCTCACACGGTCCTGGAATTACCACGCCATGGAGAGTCTTTTGGACCTTGTACGAAGCAAGATCAAACAGTTCCAAGACTTCGAAACGAATAATCAACCCAGAAGCGTACGGCGTGTCATTTTCGAAGATGGTATCGATTACTTGGCTGGCATAGAACCTGGAACATACAAGTACTTTACAGCTCAAGTACAAATTGATCGCGCAAGACGAGAGGAGAAGCAGAGCACCGCGATTAGTAGCTATGCAGAACAGATGAGGAAATACTACCTAGCCTTAGAGGAAAAGAAAATAGAAGTCAAAGCAATGGCCAAGCGATTCGAGGAACTTGAGAAGGTTTTAGTAAGTAAAGGCGCAAAAACCTTCCAAGAGCTTCATCCAGACCGCGGGTCTGGTGAAACCTATCAAAACTATAGAGGTTATACTTCCCCGCAGCCAAAGCCTTTTGAGGTTTGCTTTGATTTCCCAGTGCCCGACCAGACTGATACAATACGCGATGTATACATCAAATTGTAGGCAGTCTCCAAAATTTACAATTTTCCGGATTTCTAACGCATACGTACAGGTTCCAGGCGGCCTGGGATGGCGATCTTAAGGTGATCAAGGATCTAACTCTTGCCCCATGGAGTGAATCTGCCCAAACGCCGCTCAAGATCAGCACACAGGATAGACATGGCCATACTGTCTTCACCATAGCAGTCCTCCGCGGACATTGGGATCTTGCACGTGCGCTTGTTGAGATATGTTATGCACAGTTCGAACCAGAAAAAGAGGAGGAATCAAAGACTCGATATCGACTAGCAGAGACGGACGGCAGTGATGACGAGGATGGCGACTCAAACAATGTTCCTGTGTTTGAGGAAATCGTCGACGATAAATTTACCATTGAAAATATCGGTGAATTATCCACTCAGGTCAAAAGCAAGGTGTCGCCCATCGCTTTCATATCTTGGACGAGTGCCACGTGGGAATACAAGAACTTCTGCCAACCAGACAAAGTCATCACTTGCGGAATCGATAATCGTGAGGTCAAGAGTACTGAACATTCGACACTCCTTTCATGGTCGCTCATAACTAATGACAAAGCTTTGTTTAACTTTCTTCTTGAGCTTGAGATCCAATGGACGGATCTGTTAGCGAAGAAGCTCGACAATTCTGTAGGTATACCATCGTTCTCAGGGTTTGACTTCGATCTGGCAATTCAATATGGTCGGGTTGAGTTGCTGGCCGAAATGATTAAACATTCAGGTGTCGGAATCGAGCTGCAATCGTTCGTCAAGAAGTCTGGAGTCAAGCTTCAAGAAAAGCCCAAGTACTATCAGGGTCTCAGCGTAAGTATATCCGCATATCACCAGCCCCAAACCTTGTCCTTGCGGAAGCAAAAGGGCATAGAGGGTTCTCACAAGCTTTCGCACTCACATGTCTTTTCACTTAAAACCCCTTGTGAGGGTCCCCAAATGTGATCATATTCGACCTTGTTGTTTCCACAAAATTGTTATTTTGCTGAAGATATCCATAGGTTCATGGCAAAAAACGGCCTGCATGGATCAACGCTGCGCGCGGAACGTATAAAGAAGACGTCTCGGACAGTAGCCCGCCATTGCTATTAGCGGCTTTCAAGGGTAGCTTGCAGAGCGTTGAGTGGTTCATGAGCGATTCGCCTGCCCGGTATTACCTGGATTTCGCAGAAGCTTATAAGCATGACAAGCTCATTGATCATCTCAACAAGAACGCGGGCGGGTTCGAGAAGCTGCTTCGAAAGTGGCTCGCTACCCGAAGTACGACACTGCACCTGTCACACTGTAAGCATGCTAACATCTAGACAGATGAGTTGGCTTTACATTGCGCAGTAATGGCAGAGCCTCGGCCAGAAACTACAAAATTGGTCAAATATCTTGTCGAGGCCATGCCTGAGTCTCTTGAGACAAAGTCGTCAGATGGACATACCCCACTTGCTTTAGCATTTGCACTCAAGAGATGGGAAGCTGCTAAGGTGCTCATTGAGGCAGGGGCTGACCAGAGCGTTCGCGATTTTGATGGATGCAATATTCTGCACCTGCTTTTGTGCCCTTCTCAAGGTGGGACTTACATCGCTGATGAGAAGGTGCTACCTAAGCTTTTGAATCTCATCGATGAACGCCTCGTACCGTCCATATGTACAGAAAAGACATCGCTCGAGCCGGGTTCTCTGACGCCAATTGCACGCTGGATGCATAACGCCAACGAAAATGCCACTGAAGTCTTGCAGGTCCTACTAAAATTCACTTCGTCCACCAATTATGAGTTCTTGGAGCTGCTCGATGGGTCTGGCGACACTCCCCTCCATCACATTGTGAAGAAGGGACGACGTACATGGCTGAAGGCCATCCTCGAATGCCGTCCCGATCTACTCTACCGCGAGAACTCAGTAGGCCGTACGCCATATGAGTTGGCTGAGGATACATACCTCTCCGGATGTGTACAGCACGCGCCCAATGTTGTCAATAACAGGCATCATCAGTCTATTGCCAACCATCATATCCACTACAACCATGACTCAACGTCTAAGTCTGTGATTAAGGAAGATACCTGGTGTATTTGCAGAGAGTTCGGTGATAAAACGTCCGGAAAGAGGAAGCTCGTGAGCTTGCTGGATGCTAATGAAGTCGCCAACAGATTGGCCAAGCGACAGAAGCAGAAGAGATACAGGCGCGTCAGGTATAGCGAGGAAAACGATGGCGAAGAGGCTGAGACGGACCCTGAGACTGTCGATGAGATCCGCAACTGGTATGTGGTCGTCTCCGAGCATTAATCAATGGTGTTGGCTGACTTCTTTTAGGTTCCATTCCGCCTACAGTTTTAAGTACGACACTCACTCGTTGTAAAGTCTTCAGGTGGAGGTAGGCTCTCAAGCACATACGGCGCATGCCGTTAGAACTGTCTTTGCTCCTAATACCTCCCAATTACATATCGACTAAGAATAAAATTTCATGTCTCTAACGCTTCAATGTGCTGTACCTCTCTCTACCTCTGCCGACGCCCCCTCAGCTCGCTACTCTCTATGCTTGCCCCAGTTATTCGGTAAGGTTTCACTTTTCCAAAGTTTCACTGATGCTGCGAGGCGACTTCGGCGCCCTTTGGCTGGTCACGCCATTGTTCACCCAGCAACGGTGGAAGCAACTGACTCATCCCGCCCCCTCTGACGCCCTGGACGCGCCGCTTTTTGCCTTATCAGGCGTCGTTTTGGCGTTTTGCGCGTGGTGAGGTTCTCTTATCTGGTGGTTTACCCCCACGCTTACCTTCACTCTACCAGAACGCGCGCCCGTAGACGCGTTTTGGCGCTCTACCGCGTCTCACTTTGCGCGAGAACAATAGTATCAATAGACATCACTCTCACCGGAAGCAAAAAGGAGGAGGTTGGGCAAGCTTCCTATTGTCGGCGGCGCCGCGCCCAGCAGTATTTAATCTGCGCTCTCCCGCCCATTGCTACACTTTCTTCTCTTTGGCCTTTGCAACCGAATTCTACTTGCAAGTTCTCAACACTCAATTCCACACCACCGCTATCTTGACGGTAGCACTATATTCTCCGACTATCCCCTTTCTCGACGTTGAGCGTCTTCTCTTCAGAGCTGACCCCCTTTGCCAACGTTGAGCGTCTTCTCTTCAGAGCTGCGCTCCTTGTTCACACAAGACCCCTTACCTTTTTTCTACATCTCCCTCATCACTTCGATTCTCCCTCACCACTTCGATTCTCCATCATCCTTCGATTCTCCATCATCCTTCAATTCTCCATCTTTCAATTATCCATCATCACTTCGATTCTCCATCTTGAGATTCATTGTCCTCTGAAGCCATGAATCCCAACGATCCTTACAACACTTCTGGTCACTCCGGTGGCTTCATGGGCAATGTCGACTCCAACGACCCAGCTTATGCCGCTTCGTCCGCTCGTCTCCAACAGGAATTCGATGCCTTCGACAGAGAGATGTTTAGTACCAATACATCTGGTTACTGTCCTGTTCCTGGTGTTAATGCCAATGCTGGTTACCAGCCGATTGGTGGCGATTTTTTCGCTGGTTTCCAGTCGTCCACTGGCTACAATCCCAATGCTGAGAATCAGGTCACCGCTCAGACCGGATTTGATCGCCCTGACCCTGATTTTGATGAAGCTCTTAGGCGTGCCTGCACCCAAGTTGGCGCCTTCGACTCCGACAATTTTTTCGACCAAGCCAACACTTCCGCGACTGGCGACCCTTATGGAAGCTTCTACGGCATGGACATGGGTACTGGCATGTCTACTTTTGACATAGATCAGTACATCAACAGTGGTCTCAATGACACTGAGGCTGGTCCTTCTGCTACTACTTCCACCGGGGCTGATTCTGTCGACATCGTTCGTTCTAACTCTGGTCACCACATTGAGGCTGGCAATACTAGCAATGCTGGCAATACTAGCAATGCTGGCAAATCTGGCGATTCTAGCAATTCTGGCGATTCTCCTGGTGTCACTACCCCCTCTGATGCTACGGGTTCCGTTCCCGGTTCTGGTCACCATAATGAGGCTGGCAATGCTGGCAATACTGGCAATTCTCCTGGTGTCACTACCGCTTCTGGTGCTACGGGTTCCGTTCTTCTCGGTTCTGGTAACCACGCTGAGGTCAGCAATGCTGGCAATGCTGGCCGTTCTTCCGAGGTCGTTTCTGCTGCTGTCGCTTCCGCTGCTGTCACTTCCACTGCTGGTCCTGTGGACACTATTCGTCGTACTACGGCCGGTTACCGCGCGAATACTAGAGCTCCTTCTGAGGTCGCTTCCTCTCCTCCTACGCATACTACTTCTCGTCCACCTAGCAACTATGCCCGGGCTGGACCTTCTGGTAGTGTCGCTAGCACTTCTCGACCTGCAAATTTCGCTCCTCCTGTGCCCGGTTACCGCTCCGAGACAGGGAATTCTGCTGGTGCTGCGTCCACTTTTAGATCTGTCCTTGCTACTCCACCTACCCCTGGCAGCCATGCTTATGCTGGACGTTCTGCCTATGTCGGTGCCGCCCCTGTTCCCATTCCGGTTCCCGTCCCTGCTGTTTCTCGACCACAACCCCGTGACGATTCTCCTACTCGAGGAGCGGCTGAACTCATGAACATGATCAACCAGAATCCCGGAATCCGAGACATCTTTCGTATGATTGCAGATCGGCCTGCCTCTTTGAATCACATGCTCCTTCAAGTCAACCAAGGAAACATGCCACATGCCAATGCTTCAGTACCTGCTCAAGGCAGTTTCCAGAGTGCTCAGGCAGCTCCACAGATGTCTCCGCCCGCCAAGCGTACCAATGGCCCAAAAGCCGCTCGAGGCCGTCCACGTGCCCAAGCAGCTGTCCCACCAAACCCCCCACCCACAGGTAACAATCGCGGCAAGATCACCAAGGCTCCTCGAACCTCCAAGGCTAAGGGAAAAGCTCCTATTCGTCAGCAGTCGCCACCTATTCAACGACCGCCACAGCCTACTCAGCGGATATCGCAGACTGGCCCCACCCCTGGTGCTGGCCGGATGGCACAGCTTGCTGGCTCCACTTCTGGTCAGAATATGAGGAGGATTGCACCAAATGCCATGTCTAGGTCTCCTACCATTCCGGGATCGAGCACACAGGCGGGAACATATAGTAATGCTCACCTAACTGATGATTTCAACGCCCTTCGTGCAAACAACCCTGTCTATGAAGACTATCTTCGTAGCATTTCCGAGAATAGACTTCCTGATTATCAGAGCAACGCCTCTGGATCAAGCGCTTCTTCCGCTCAGAACGTCGTTGGTCCGAGCGCAGGTTCGAGCGCCGGTTACTACAACACACCTGCCTACGTTATGGAGCCAGGACCCAGCCGTCAGCCTGGTCACACTCACTATCCAGCTCAGACCATGCTTCGTGCACGTCCCTCTTTCTTGCCACCTCGACCTGCTAACGCTGTCGCCTGGCCTGTTTGGGAGACCACTCACGTGGGAGATGATCGTGGCTTTGATCTTGATCACACCACCACCATTTTTGAAGATCATGTTGCGATCCTCAAGACCTTTTTCGAATTCCCCTGGAATATGATGAGCTACCGGCAGCTCTGCGACCAGCCCCAGGATGTTAGGAGCATTATCGAGCAAAATCCTAGGATTAGGGCAGCTATTGCAGAGTGGAGCTACCGACCCACCGCACCTCCACAGGTTATTGTTCCACTTGAAGAGTCCGTTAGCGAGAACAAGGAACACTTCCCACATCTTTTCCCACCGCTTCTTCGTCCCAGATATGCGCCTTTCAGTAAACATTTCAAGACAGCAGAAGAGGCACGAGCTTATCTCAAAAGGACCCGGATTCAGCCTAAGGGCGATGCTGACGATCTCGAAAAAGTCAAGGTGAGGGGTCGATTGTTTTGGGTGAAGCGTATCTACGACTCTATGATCGCCATTGATCATTTCATTGACGGGCCTGGGTCTGTCCCACGCAAGCGCTTCTTCGAGTACAACTGGACTGAGATGGACATCGAGGCTACTGCGCAAAACGTTTTCGATAAGTGTATCAAGTGGCAGGAGAGGGGATGGACCCGGCCTGTAAATTACTACCACGAGGTCAAGCGTGGAAAATGGGTCGATGTCGGAACGACCAGCCTCGAGATACGACTTGAGCGCCTCTGCCAAACCCTGAGAGGATCCAAGGCAATATGCGAGGATGCCATACGTGGTGGTATCGAGCTGGCTCTCTGTTGTTCCAATCCCGACTACCGCATCTCTACGAAGATCGCCAACAACCTTGGAAACGGCATTCGTGGAGTAAAGCTTGCCGCGCAGAATCTCCACCTGAAGAAACTATCCAAAAAGGCTGAAGCTAGGGCTGCCGAGGCTGCGGCTATCGCTCAGAGTGGTGGTCCGGCTGAGCGTAGGGCTGCGAGTGAGGCTAAGGCTGCTGCTATGAAGGCGAGGAAATTAGCCAATCAGGCTTCTAGGGCTGCTGCTCGGGTTATAGAATCGAAGAAGAAGTCTGTGAAAATTAGTCACGAACTTTTGCGTAATCAGCGACGGCTTGACCGTGCGAATGGGCTCGATGTGGAAGACACTGATGAGGAGCGGGAGAAGGCTGAGATAGATGCTGTGGAAGAGGAGGCCAAGAGGGCTGAGATCCAAGCTGTGGAAGAGGAGGCCGGGGACGCAGACATGTCTGACCTGGGTGACCTGTCTGACTTGGGTGACCTGAGTGACGACTGCCTTACTGAATCCGTGTCTGGTTCCGAGATGGAGGAGTCTGATGCTGACGGGTTCTGAGCTGGAGGATGAGCAGCGTAGACGATTAGCTGAAGGATCTTGCGCTACCCTGGTTGATATCTTAGATAGCAGTGTGAGCTAGCTACCCTATACAATGGCTATTGTGCCCAAAACTGGATTCTACACTGCATGATTTGCTGAAGTGTGAACGTTCTGCTCGTAGATGGATGGCTTGAAGAACTGAAGGTACGCATCCTTGTCGCATATCGAACACCCTGCTTGAAGTATGGATGCGTGAGAGCCTTGATAAGAGGATGAGTATACATCAGAGAGTCTATCTTTGAGGCTTCTAGGAATCTTAGTTACCGGGCTTTGCTCTATATCGATAGAATTTGCGGTGGGATGTGTGGTGAGGTGAGGCCGGGAAAGTTTGGGCGAGGATAGAGTTGGGTTTTTGAATGATGGGGTAGGTGTTGGGGGCGTTTGCCGGAGTGTTTGGTTGCGTTGGTCTACCTTATTAGCTTTTGATGGTATTGCGATCAATCAGACTATACTTGAATGTAGTATTGTTGGCGGGATACTTGAAAGGGGCTGCTGCCAGCTATTCACATTGGGTTTCGCCCCTCTGGCAACATGATAATTATGTCCTTGAAGTTTATGCAACTATGTATCGAACTGTTTTGAAAACTTTAGAATGGATTCTCAATGCATTTGACGATGTCAATATGGCTATTGAATGGGACAGAGGTAGGCGTAGAAATAAGCTAATTTTGCGAAAGGCGGCTTTACTCCATACTATATATCTTTCTACGCGCTCTCTTATACAATACTTGAACTGTTATAATAGGAGGACAAGTAAAGCTAGAAGGCGCAGCTGACCATTTTTCTCGTTCATTAATTACCCAATGTATTTCGTACACTACCCTCACCTTAAGTCTCGTTTTCAACCCGAACCATATTGTTCGTGTACAGACCATGACTGGGTCAATGGACTGTAATAAACATTATAAGCCTAAATACAAGTAGAATTGCCATTGTTCTTATCATCACCAAAGAAAGCGTCATTGTGGTCGGACGTAGGTAGCGGCCTTAAAACGATTATTGATGACAGCAAATATGAAGGATAGCGTCTAATCGTCATGGTTTGTACGGTGGTGAAGCCCTGTATGGGCGGTATTAATATTCACGCATGCTCCCATCTATGCTCCTATGCTTGCTCGGGTAGGGTCCAATGCTGAAAATCGTGCTGTCTCACTTTCCTCTCATAATAGAATTAACATGGGCATGGCGAAAGTCTAGAAGGACGAACAGAGTATAACCATGCCCAGTAAGCAGTGAACATGCAAAGTGTCATCATGCGGGGTTACCCTATGGGCCCTAGCAACAGATTGGGCATGTGAGTGATGTTGCACGAATGGTATGTGACGTAGCGCGGGGGCGCAGCGCGGGGCAAAAAGATCTGCAGGCACCACCGAGGCAGGGGAGGAAGCGCGGATTGCGCACCTTCCTCAAGGCAGCACAAACTTTCATCAATCGCATACACCCAAGCGCTCAGAGGCAGCGAATCTTCGATCGCCACGCAAACT
>Ga0247757_10000372_pt1 | contig 37664 bp, 31 predicted proteins | sample UWRJL126311R4_FD_180929 | JGI IMG/M metagenome (GOLD analysis project Ga0247757, IMG submission 180929) | Plant litter microbial communities from Arlington Agricultural Research Station in Wisconsin, United States - UWRJ-L126-311R-4 | ecosystem: Environmental > Terrestrial > Plant litter >... | reverse complement strand
CTCTTGCTGCCGCGCTCATAGAACCGATATCATATTTTCCCTCCAGCATGAAGAGCCGCCCAAGTTCTATCGCAATAGAATAGACCAGGTCCTGAAATATTTGGCGTCTAAACAGCTCTCCTTCGACCGGACTGCGGCACGGAAACTGGTTCAGCATGAGGGGCTGGACGAGCGATTGCTTGATATCCTGCTGGACATCATGAGCATGTCTATTCTCTTCAACGGCAACAATTACGGAGAAAAGATCGATCTTTTCTTATTCCAGGAACTCTTGATCTCCGTCTGTTACCGGTTGATGGCATTCGATGCCGTCGAGAACAAGAAGAGATGCGCTGTTCAGGATGGGTATCAGATTGGACTGACGCTCTTCATGATGTCTCTTTTCTTACAGTATGGGAGGAGAAGGGTGCTAAATTATGATAATATGACGCAACGGCTTAAGCGCATCTTGGAGAGTAGTACTTTGGGAGGGGAGGATGAGTTTGTATTGTGGCTTTTGATGACTGGGGGTGTGTGGGTGTTGGACGATGCAGATATGGAGTGGCTGCATCCAAAGATTAAAGCTCATATTGAAGGTATGGGGCTGAGGAGTTATGAGGAGGTGCTGAAGTGTGTGAAGAAGTATCCTTGGATCGGAAAACTTCATGAAGAGCCGGGTAGAACGATATGGAATTGCATTCAAGGGAAGTAACAAAGCCGGCCTTCAAATCCTTTGAGTAATCTAACCAAATCTACCCATCACATTGGTAAAAGGTTTGGCATAAGAAATAACATTTCGTATTGAAAGTATGGCCTTACTATACTACCCACTTACCACTCGAACTTCTCCTTAACCAACTCCTCCGACAACTTCCACAGCCGCTCCGCTAACTCCGGTGATCCACTCCTGGCCGGTACCTCTAAGATCTGGCAGTCCTTCATCATCACTCCATAGACGCTCCCGTTCTTCGCCACCCCAACATCCTCCCCAAGCTTTGGATCCAGCGCCGCTGTCAGACTGGTCGACGAGCCTGCCCCAAGCGTCTTGTATTTGAACATGTTGTTGTTCACCATATTGTCGATGGCGTTCAGCTGGTCTTCGGCGAAGTTCCTACCAAGCTCTGTTTTAATGATACCTGGATGACACGCCAGCGCGACGATTCCATACTTTCCATACAGCCGCGTGTTGATGCCGACGGCAGACAGCACATTAGCGACTTTACTTTGGTTGTACCCTTCCACGGCTATATACGAGTGCTCGCCCAAATCGCCTTCGTAGCCCCACATGCGCATCATCTGCTCGCTTGGCCTCTCGTCTTCCGGCAGCTCCCTGTTCTTCTTCTCGAAATTCACGTCGCTCCAGCGAATCCCCGCCACGGTGGGCGACAGAGAAGTCACGTTGACGATCCGCGTGCTGCCCTGTGGATTCTGCTTCGCGGCAGCAATGACCTTCGGCATCACCAGACACGTGAAGAGCCAGTGCCCGATGTGGTTGGTCCCGAAATGCATTTCCAAGCCGTCGGGCGTGAGCGTCCGCTCTTCGAGCCCCATGACGGCTGCGTTGTTGATCATGATGTCGATGGTGGGCACGTCCGTCCAGGAAAGCACTTCGGCGGCGGCGGCCCGCACGGCAGCCTGGTTGGAGAGATCGACCTTCAGGATGCGGTAGTCCAGGTCGGGGAACTCTTTCTTGAGCGCATCTACGCATTCTTGGACTTTGGGAAGGCTGCGGCCGGCGAGGATGAGGTGGGCCGGGGATTGAGATGCCTGTATGGGTTAATCTCGAGAGGGTGGGCGTAGGGGCATGTGGGAGGCGTACAAAGGCTTGCACGGTACTGAAGCCGATTCCATTCTTGTTGACACCTGTCACTATGACGGTCTTTCCGCGAATGTTTTCGGTAAAGGCTTTTGCGACTTCCAGGGCTTCGGTGTCGTGGCCGAAGTCTGCGTGTGTGGTGGACGGCATGGTAAAGCTACGGCGAGATGAACAATGTTGTAAAATTCAGGTTTCAGGAGAAGAATGGGTTCGAAGTGCTTGATCGATGTTTCTTCACAGTCGATGGGAACGCCACTTATATGTCTATTTCTGATTCCATTCTCTCGTTCAAAGCCATCCTCGTACAACTATCGAGCCAATCAGAGATTTGGAACTGCATCGGGTTAGTTAGTCATGTGTGAGTACAATGCTGTAAAACCCGTTGGTTAACTCCGCTGAGGCATACTAGACGTCTTTCAGACCGACGGAGACAAGACAAGTCATCGCGTGCGTCGTGCGGATCTTGAGCTAGGGATGATAGTCTAGACGCTTAGCAACCCCCCGACCAATAGAAGATTTGTTACTCTTTCGGGAATAGCGCATAATTCATGGCACTGACTAATGGGAGTAATTCAAGCGCGTGTGAGAGCACCTGAATTTACTCTTTGGGGATTGAATAGTGTGGGGCGGATAAATAAGACGCCAATGTGAACAGGAGACTGGGGAGTTATGTCCGGGTTGTTTTTTGGGGAGTTGAATGGCTGTGCTTGGCTTACTGGATCTAATTGATGGTTGGTCGTGAACAACTTTCCGTAGCTGGCAGTAATGGTCTCTATTTTGTTTCTTTTTTTCCTAAATGATTTCGTGTATTCAAAAGCGGGTTTACAAAGCATCTGTTGAAAGCTTTTTTAGTTTGATACTTGCTAATCATGATGCATGATGGCTGCGTATAACAAGGTATTGATTGAATAGATTCATAAACAAGACTTTCGTCCCAAGTACGCTAAAAATATTTCAAACATAGCAGTGCTTCCCTATAACAAGGTATACTAGTGTATGCACTAGGCGGCTTTGGGGTTGCTGACTTTATGTTTTGCCTTACGCACGAAATGCAATGATATAGTCTTATGTATCTGTACAATAACATAGCGAACTAGAGTTTTAATGCGATGTGCGAATGTATACGCACAATCAATTGTACTATTATGCTTATAAAACTGTTTGGAGCTAAGCCAGTTCCAACCGGCAGGCTGCGGTCGGGGACAAAACAGCTGTGACATTGAGCACCTATAAGAATCCGCCAAAAGGTAGCGTCGTTTTGAATCTCTACACAAGCCGAAATGCCTCCGCATAACAATTTCAATTCGTGGAAATATCTTAGTGAGCGCTTCTGGATCAATTATCCGGTGTTCGACATCGAAGACAACTCATTCCTTATGTTTGCGGTACTGGCAGTCATCCAATTGGACAAGTTAATTCCGACGAAAGAGCACTTCATTAGGATTCAAAACGAACAGGGATATCATTATCGATGCAGCTTCAACATTATGGGGTATCATTACAGTTCGTGCGACGAATACGACCCACGTACTTGGAGTACGCTTCCTGAAGCTCGAAGGTGGGAAGTAAATGCATGGTGGCGTAAAACTGGTATACAAGCTGCTGTGTACGAAGGCCAGCGCTTGAGCCCCGGAGTGATATACTTGAGATTCCTAATCGCGTATTTCGACAGGTTCATACGTGAAAACCCTAGCGGGGGCTGGACAAACAAAGAAACACGTACTGCCGTGTCGAAAAAGCTGTGGGATGGAGTTTGGAAATCAAAGATGGACTGTATGCTCCTTAATCTACAACATCTGGAAAATTGGTCGAGCATTTCTATAGATGACGCATGCGGAGCCTACGCGGAGTTTTTTTTCCTGAGCACGAAACAGTACCTTGTAGACACCCTACGTGCCAAGCAGCGAGACACTGAAAAACCAAATCCCTTTTCCGGGTTCGGCGACTTTGCTGGACCTTTGATTGATGGTTTTAATGACTCCATCTATAGACACATCAGGGACTGTATCAAACATTTTCTGACGAATATTGTTCAGCAAGACTTGCAGGGATTCAATAACGGTGACATGTCACGTTATTGGTTCGTAAATGGTCACCTAAAAAACAAAGTTGACAATTTCATTATGAGAATGGGTTCTTTTTTCACATATCACAACCCTCTCCTGAGAAAATTCCAGTCACTAACCGTGGAAGAGGCTTGTGCCGACGAAGATGTCGTTACAACGTTGTTTTGGAATATAGTCGACGGCGAGGAACAAGAGAATTGGCAAGAAGGCCATGAGCAAGATGAGAATAGTTACGAGGAAACCCGAAACGCTCAGATTGAGGATGTCACTTCGGAGCCGGACACTATCATTCCACTTGAGGTTGCCATTGCTGTTAGATATAGCCCAGGCATGCAATGCAGCGTCTGTGGAGAGGACAAGGAAGAGCACAATGTATGGTATCGTCTTCTGCGATGTCAGCATGAATATGGAGAGGAATGCTTGTCCGGCTTACTTGCTAGTGACGGAGCTTGGCGGGATAGGTGCGCTATATGCCGTATGAGTTTCAGTGAATAACTCTAGACAGAGAAAGACGCATAAAAGCAGGTCATAGTTACTAAATCTGGCCATCGGAAGCACGCGATTATGCTCAGACAAGTCATGGCTCACCATCCAAGTCAAGTTGGAGAACATAAATCCTACTTAGAAAATTCAATTTCATAGATATTGAAATTCGTCTCGCATATACAATCAAACGTAACTATGACAAAGCTCGTTCATGTCCGCTTCAGTGCCCCTGTCTTCTAAGTAACCTTCATGCTATCAGTATTCCAGGACCCGCTGTAAAATCTTCTTGAACTCTTCATCCGTCTCAGCCTTGAATTCCTTGTCCTCAAGCAACGTTTCGAGATCTGCAGTATGATCTATCAGGCTTGTTAACATCTTGAGAAGCTCGCATCCATTCGTGCCAAACTTCTCAAAAGAGAAATCCTTCGGTGCTCCACAGTGCTTCATATAGGCAATGACTGAGTCTAACACGATGAAGTAAAGGTCGTCGTGGCTGGAGTCGTCGAACTGATTGAACATTGCAAAAAGAACTTTGGGCCCAGTAGGTAGGTTCTTGGTCATCGTGAGCAAGCTGTTGTACGTCTCCGCCATGGCATTTGACCACTTGCTGCCGTCGGCTATGCCCGCCATCTGGTCATCGAGTCTAGACAAGGCTCCCCTGACCGCTGCTTTTTGGCGACAGTTCAAATAGGAGACGTCGGCGTGAAGCGGGGTGGCAGCTGCTCTTTTCTTTAGTTTTAATTTCTTTCGCGACGGACAGTGCTTACTCATGTTGGGCTCTAAAAAAAGGTTGGGCTTGAGTACGTAGTGGTAGATGTTGACCAACCTCAGTACCGGTTCGAGTTGCTGTAGGTTGGTCTGGACAGCGTAGGGTTTATATAAAGAAAGCTGGATTGAGTATACTGTTGTGATTTATTGTGAGTGAGAATAATTCCCATGCAATCTGTGAGCTGGATGATTGGGTGTTTTTAGTTAACTCTTGTTTCCACTGGCTGTTCAAAATGTTGGAAAGATAGCATGCAGTTTTGCCAATGAAGGCCGTAACGAGGGCATTTACGAATAGGGGCTTTGAAAAGGCTCCAAAACCGAATGGTTATACCATTTCATATGACATCTGAAGTCGATTTTAGTATAGTATACGTTTCTGGAATTCATTCATGCCGCCTCAGTCAGGTACTGTCCCCGAACTGTACCCCTTGCTCGTCTCCTTCGCTCTCGTTAGCCACCAGTTTCAGCACCAGCCGCAAGGTCTCCTATTCCAATGATTTTGTTTGTTCTCAGGCATGCCACATGGGCAGCAGCATCAAAATGACCTCAGCCCAAAACACCCAGGGCAGCCTGACGCGAACCTAATGGGTCTGCCATGGACATTTCTTTGTCCTGGTTCAAGTCAGTTTTGTTCCATTACAGTGTCCACGCTACTAACCTGGCAATCTCCGTTCAGCATGCGTCGTACGAAGACCCGCCAAACTTTATGGAATGTTCCCCCTCATAAATCGCATCTGGCGTTCTGTCTTTTCGCTCCATGACCTATGCACCCCAGGCACAAGCACCTGTTGCATCTGCGATACTTTCTGCTCATGCGCCAGGGACAGCTGGTATGACGCGTCCGGTGTAAATAGCTCGAAATGTGACATAAGAAATACCGCACCGAGCGGCAGCGCCAGGAAAGTAGCGAGGACAAGCAGAGCGCGCAGCGAGCTCATTCCCTTGTTTTCCTCCTTTTCGCCTCGCAGAACGAGCAACGGCTGCTTTTCTACGCCCATTTCGCAATTAAATTGCACAATGCGCAATTGAAGGGAAAAAATAAGAAATATTCGTTTAGGCACTTCGATGCGATGCGCCGGTAGAGGGAAAAGACGAGAGTATAATAGCCAGGCAAATGGCGGTCATATGTATGAGAGCGAAAGGTGCAACATGGGGGCGTAACGTGCGCCGTGCCCCGCCGCTTTGATAGGCTTACGCTCATTCAGCACCGCCGCCCATGGCGCACTAGGGCTGAGCGCTTGTTCCAGATGCGAATAGTAATGGCGCCGAAAGGATCTGGATCACGCTTGGCTGTCTCTCCTGGGAAATGACGAGCCTCGAATAAGCATGGCTACCCAAGACCGAGCACACTCTCGACGATAGCATACAGGAACGTTACCAGTATATCAGCTCAACGAAAGTAACCAAGTCGTCTGATGGATCCAAAATAGCCAGTTCAAGGCGTGGCTGGATAACATTATATATGTACAAAGAAAAAAATCCACAAAGTATTCAACAGGTTTTCGTGATCACCTGAACTACAATCCTCGCCTTCACGCCATCCACTTCTTCTCGATTTTCTCTCCTCTCTTGCTCCACTGATGCCCGCCTCCTAGATCCGCCTTCCGGTTCTTCTCCTCCCACACCTTCTTACTCAGCTGCCTATACAAGAACTTCCCATCGTTGTTGTACACAATGCTATGGTCGCTATCCGTGAACCACGTATTCTGCATGCGCTCCGGCGTGACCCTCGCCCCCATCAGCAAATCCGTGAGCGCCGCCGCGTTCTGGAAATGCACGTTGTCGTCGCCCGTGCCGTGCTGGATAAGGAACCCGCCCGCGATCTTCTTGAAGCCCGTGGCATCGTGCACGCGCGACTTGTTGTAGCCCGCCGGGTTGAGCTCGGGCGTCTTCATGTAGCGCTCCGTGTAGATGGAGTCGTAGAAGCGCCAGTCCGAGACGGGAGCGGTGATCATGGCGAAGGAGATGATGGGGTCGGCGACCTCCACTACTTTGGACGAGAGGTAGCCGCCGTACGACCAGCCCCAGATGCCGATGTGGTTGCTGTCGACGAAGGGGTATTGGGCGAGTTGCTTGGCGGCCCAGACTTGGTCTTGGGCTTCGAGGTCGCCGAGGTTGGAGGTTACTGTAGAGCGGAATTTGCGGCCCTTGTAGCCTGTGCCTCGGTTGTCGACCGTGAAGGTTATGTATTCTAGCTCGGGGTCTGAGGCGATGTAGGCTTTCCAATTGAGAGCGATGAAGCGCTTAGTGACTTCTTGGGCGTTGGGTCCGCCATAGGGAAGGAGGATGGCGGGGTACTTCTTGCTAGGGTCGAAGTTGGATGGCAGACGCAGCATTGCGTTCAGCGAGAAGCCATCGGGATGCTGAAGCTCGTGGTAAGTGATGTTGGGCAGAGCATAAGTCTTAAGAGTGTCGTAAAGAGCCTTGTTGTCCGTGATGGTGCGAATAGGTTTGGTAGAGTTGATGGAATAGAGCTCCTGGTATGGTACGTCGGGACCAGAGTACAACAGAACGTAATACGAGCCACCAGAGGAGAAAGACGCGGACCAGAAACCAGCAACAGTATCATCGACCAAAGCCGCTTTCTTGCCGGTCAGGTAGTTGACAGAGTAGAGATGACTTTCGGTGCTATGATGCTCTGTAGATGTGTAGTAAATGAGGTTGTGCTTCGTGTCGATTTTAAGGATGGAACGAATTTCCCATTCGCCAGAGGTTATAGGGATCTTTTCACCACCATTAACGGGAAACAAATACAGGTGATTCCAGCCACTTTCGTCGGACTCATCAATGTAGTATTCTTCTGACGAATTTCCGTAAGTCGCATTTGAGTTGGAGAGTGCGCCAAGGTAGGTGATGGCAAGGTAATTCTCGAGCCAACCGTCGGAGCCGTCGCGTTCCCGAACCAGCTTGCTGGAGTAAGAGGGCACATCAACCACAACAAGCTTCTCTTGGTCTTGAACTCGGTTGTATGCACGATAGATGACCTTGCCATGATCCTGGGTCAGCCAAGCCACCTCTCCGAGGACCAAATCGTCTTCCGACCAGACGTCAATGGGTACGTTGGTAACCTCAAGCGCGGAAACGTCAAGAACGTTGAAACCCACAGTGGGATTCTTCGTTCCGACTTTGGGATATCGCAGCTCCAACTCGCGTGGATAGGACGGAGCGACCGCTTGGCTGTTCATGTAGTATGGCACGCGGAAAGTTTCCACGCCCGTTTCGTTGAAGCTCAGGAATGCGATATATTTGCCATCAGGTGACCACCAGAAGGTGGAGCGGCTGCCAAAGACTTCTTCCTCGTAGACCCAGTCAGGAACGGCGTTGAACCAATCCGGGCCACCATTGCTGGTGACCTGCGAGATTTTGCCGTTATCCCAGATGAAAAGGTCATTGTCCTGCACAAAGGCGATTTGAGAGGAAGAGGAGGGGTTGAATTCAGCATAGATGATGTCGCCGTTGGAGCCAGGTACAAGCGATTGCACCTCGCCAGATTCGACGTCCTGGACTAGATAGTCGGCAAAATACGAGTAGCGGTACTGCTTAGTGTGGTTCACGGCCCAGAGCACGCGACTAGCATCAGGCGAGATCCAGTACTCCCAATAATCGGCCGGAATCTTGTCGGCAGACAAGAAGGTTGATGAGTCTCCGCTAAGAATGTTTTCAAAGAGAAGGGAACCGTCGCTGCCCTCGTAGACGTAGTCGCCATCCTTCCCAGTGCTGATCCAGGCCAAAGACCGGGATTTGGCACTCAAGGGTCCAGGTGCGTCGGTAGTGATGTTGTACGTCAAGCGTTTTGTTCCATTGCCAAGCGGTTGATGTGGGAATCGCGGGGGTTCGATGGCGTGAACGAGCGGCACGGCAGCCGCCAAAAGAGCGAGTGACCACATTGTGAAGAAAACGGGTGCGACAAGCAGCGAAGCTATCGCGAGTCCTCTCTGGCAGGAGATGGGATCTCGACCGTGCGGTTGGATAGCAGCACCAAGACTGCAATTTATCCAACGACGCGCTCGGCACCCCGCAACTCAATGCACGAGTATGAGGCAGAGATTGCCCAAGAAAAGTGGCCTAGAAGCTGGCGCACGTCCTGTGCCTGGCACCGATGGCGCTGATGTCGCCTAAATATGTACTGGGAAGAAGATTTGATTGCGATTCGCGTCGATATGCGGGCTGCCGCATCGAGCAGGAGGCAAGAAAGACAAGAAAACGGCATCACCGCCAAGAGCCCAATGACCCGGTCAAACTGGCGACTTGCGGAAGGTAATTGATACTGGACGCGGCGCCATGATGAAAAGCCCGATAGAGATGCAAAGATAGATAGACACGGTTCGCGCTGGATCTCTGTTGCCACCGCTGGGCACCATGTGCATGCGAGATCGTAACTAACATCGTCTGGTGCTTCAGGGCTTACTTATTGTACACGTGACCATAGATCCTGACTCAACGTCAGGTTTGCAAATTCGGCGCCGACGTAAGTTTACACAGTACAGTATGCATGTCTAGGGTCCAGTTCGCAGCTCCCGACCTCTTTCATGTGCGTCTAACAGTACCCCACACTCGTCGGGACGCTGACCAAATACCGAAAAACCCACACTTATGGCCACCCTTCTGAATATTTAGTCCTAAAACAATCCTTCCACAGATCTTAGTTCATAAATGGATCTTTTTGCATCTGAAATGAATCTATCTAATTAACAGCGTGTCGCGAACATCGCTGCAATCCTCAATATTAGATTTTGCGCTTGTGACATGCCCCACTCGCCTTCTTCGAGCGGCAGCTCGAATCGATTAGGATCTCACAAGCACCAATAACTACAGATCTCGGATTGCGTAAGAACCCTTGTGCTAATTATCGATCTCTTTTCATTCCCAATGACGTGACTAGGTCATGTGATATGCTCTTACCTTAAGTCACCTGATTTCCGCTTTTACGACGCTTAGGCCACCTTTTCGCGAGCTAAAACCACCTCTCGCGAGCTAGAACTACCTTCGCGATTTTGTACAAATAAACTTTAGCTGTGTCTACCCTTAGACTCTTCGGATATTGCTTGTTAGCTTAATACAACCTTATCACTTCGATATCACGTTACTAGTTTTGCAGATTCGCTCTGTTAAGGCCAACAGCCAAGCTGCCCTCATTCTGACGCTTGTCTGTTCCTTACAGATTACATGTTGCAAATGACATGGAGTAAGACACTGGCGGTCCAAATATCTATTTTTTGTAACTAACGGGTTAGACCGACCGACACAATCATCAAGTTAGTGGTCACGAAAGAAGCCGGTGATACAGAAGTCCTCAATATCCATCGCGGTGTCCTTTGCAAGAGCTCGCTTTTTTTCCAAAAAGCTATGAAGCCAGAGTGGACTGATTTGAGAGAACAACCAGATATCATCGATCTTTCAGGTGACTCGGTGCAAACGGTCAGCGACTATATCAGATGGCTTTACTCTGACAACATGCCGATCAAGCTATACTATGCAGACAAAAGCGCACGTAAAAAGGTGGCTGAAGAAGCAGAGAAAGTCTTCATCATGCTTGCAGAAGCGTACGTCTTCGGAGAGAAGATTATCGACACGAAGTATAAAAATGCAGTGATGAAGATTGTGCTAGCGGCAAAAGAAGGTTCAGGGTGGAATCTGGGACCCAACAGCGTCGATATCATCTACAAGGGCACCCCTTCCACATCGCCTCTCAGACGCTTAGTTGCTGATAGCATCGCAAGCAACGCGTATGATGACTCGGAGGAAGGGTTTGGCTGGATGGACTATTTCGACGCGTACCCAAGAGAAGCCTTCGTGGATGCAATCAAGGCCACAGTGAAGGCACGCTCCAGACCTGGGCACAGTACCTGTCTCGACATCAACTCATATCTTGAAGAAGAGAAGGATGGAGAAGAAAAAGGGATAGAACAACCACATATTTAGCCTGAGGCACGTCCAAGGTTCAGTTTGCAACCTCTTCCACGTGCATCTAGCAGTGGCCCGGATCCTCTCGGCGTGAGTGGCGCAGCCTTTGCCACGATTATTGCGATAGGGAACTACCGTAATACAGTTTATATGAGCGCTTTAATACATAGCTCGGCTTGCTTAGGTATGTCTGCTGCGCTCCGAAACTTTTTTGACTCTGTGTTTACTCGAAGAAACTCTCGAGCATGTATAATTTGGAAGTAGGCATAGGATATCGAACTAGAACTATGGTTTTGTCGTATCTGGCTTTCTTTCTATCTATTCAAGGTTCCACCATATTGCTATGACCTTATACAGACAAGGGTGACTTGCTGAATCAGCGGTCGATGGAACCAGCGAAACAGTCGATCGTCTCATCAGCACCGCATATCGTTGGTCGCAGATTTGTGAAGTAAAGGAAAGCCTATATACAATTGACATATAGTGGTCCTAGCTACAAACCACACATTGAGATTATGCTGATATCTGATATACAGAACTGTCTCTTGTCAAGGTATGTCTGTCGACGAAGGGATGAATATTAGGAAATCGAACCCATGAACATCCATGAAGAGCACCCAAGACAATGCAGTAGCAACAAGAGATATAGATTTATGAAAACTAAAAAACAGCCTTACGGCCCGTCTTCATAGGATAAGAAGATCATGCCCTCCTGAAAACAGGTTTCGAACGGCTCTCGGGCGCAGCCCGGTCGCACTTCCAAGCAGCCTCCTAATTAGCATACCTGCTGTTCTTCATAGAGGCGTTGCTACCAAGAATCTTCTTTAGGTCGTCATGATCGGTCCGGATACCCGGTGGCTTGTATTCTTGTGCGATGCGGTCCAGATATTGCTCATTACTCTCCGGACTAGTCCCCGCATACCGGCTCTGAGACATGAGCGGGTTTGACGAAGGGGTGAAGGGCTTCCTGGGCCTGTTCTGGTACTCGATGGTCCTCTTTTCCCCGAAGATTACAGGTTTCTGCTCCGACTTCGGCTCAGGAGCCGATAGTTGTGGAGTGGATGGAGCGTATGGTGACGCGTATGGAGAAGTAGGTGGTGGAGAGCGGTAGTTTTTGGTAGGGTTACGCCCTTTACCCTTCAGATCCTTGGGCGGCCTAGGACCCCTAGGTGGATTGAAGACAGTCGCAGGAGCATAGCGGCTTTGGGCTAGGGTTTCTGGCGAATTAGAGGTTGTAGATGGTATCGAGGGTGCTTTGGCCTTCTTTTGCCACGACCCCTCTATTTCTTGACCAATCCCGTTTTTGAGCTCAGAAGATGTCATTGTAGATGATGGCTCTACTGGCGGCTTTGAAGCTAGAGGTAACTGTGGAGAGTCTTTGTTCCTGTTGGTAGTGGGTACTAAGGGTGCTTTGGTAGAAGATTCGGATGACGTGGTCCCCTGTGATCGTTGCTTCAACTCAAGGAGTTCTTCCTTGAGCTCCGAATTCTCCTTCTCCAAAACCTTTCTGGAAGCTATCGTCTCTTTGACCTTTGATAACTCATTCCTGACCTTTTCCAACTCCTGGGATATCTTGGCAAGTTTGGTCTTTTCGTGATCCAGATCCTTCTTAGCAGCGTCGCGTTCTGACATAAGTTTGGTCACCGTGTCGTGGTAAGTGGCGACCTGCTGGTCTTGGATGGTTTCGGTCTTAATTACATTGTTATGCGTAGGCCCGTTGCCAGAGTGCAGTTTCTGTATAGCCGTCTCGGTACCTTTAAGTGCGAGCGTCTTGGCGGCCAAAGTTGTGTTGAGATCATCACGCTCTTGTTCCACAGCTAAAAGCTGCTCACGCAGTTGCTTTTGAGCAGTGGTATCTCTTATGTCGGCTTCATGAATAGCAGCGCGCAGGGCATCGACGATCTTCTCGATACCTCTCGGGGAAATCTCAGTCGTAGCCTTTTGATCCTGTGCGCTCGTGATGTGGGCAACGTTAGTGAGAGATGCAACCAGAGACTGCCGAAGCTGTATGTCCTCTTCCTGTTTTCTGATAACTTTGGTGAGCTGTCTACGTGCTCCAATAACCTCCGTAAGAAGAACATTGAACGGCCCATAAGTAGGAGTAGAGTTTGTAAGCTTTCCCAAGTTCCGGGCGCCGATTTCTACCTTCAATTCTTTTGAAATGGAGTCTTCATGTATTTTGGAGCCATTGTCAGGAGTACTTGAAGGGTTAGTATCGCCGGTGTTAGGGTTGTCTTCGCAGGACATTAGTGTGGTAAATGAACCAGCGTTAAGTCCATAATTGTACGTATTGTTCACAGGCGGTTGTTGAACACTTCGACGCTGTTGGTTGCTCTGATAAATAGGTAGAAGAATTTTTCCGATTAGGTGAGGGGTGAAGACGAGAATGCTAAGAATGGATGCATACAAGAAGACGCTTACCGAGTTAATACCCAGCCAGGCATCCATCATGACCTCAATGAGCGATCGCAATTTAAAGAGCATATACTGAAGTACAGCCATTCTGGGGAGGGCTATTCGGCCTGTGTCAGTGCAAGTTAGCTAAGAGCGAGAAGAGAAATCAAGTTGGGAGCAAGGGTGCGGTCAGGGTCCTTGGCAGCTCACTTATTCCTGTTGAGGTTAAGAGGTAAACTGTCGATAGAGGGAGTCGCGCGAATATGGGGTAAGCAGCTATTGATTGCAGCGGATGTAGGTCGCAGAAGCGCATCAAATTGAGGTTAAGTATCGCAAGCGAGGTGTAGCTGGCTTAGAATGTAGGCGGCAGAGTCCATGTATACTTTTCTTTCATGGTTCCTTTCACTTTTCCTTTCACTTTATTTTCCTTTAATTAGAAGACAATCCTATTATTAGACAATGTTAATTGGGCGAAGTTGAAAGATTTGTTTTGGCCGTGCTTGCATAAACAATCTGGATTCTTTGTAGCTTCACTTCCTACAGGTAGTGTCAAATAACATTTACGAAACATCTGCATCTCAAAGCAACGACTGTTTCCTCCTATCGGCTCACTATCCTCTGGTTTCCTGCCGGGCCAAGATCTCGTTCACCAAGATCTTGAACATTTCCGCCATTCTTCTACCGCCCGCACTACTGGGCTCCACCCTTGCAGTGTAGTCGTCCTCCTGCTTTCCGTCCAAAATCTCATATAGTTTACACGGCACGACCTCCGACCCATCGATTTGAATCTGCATTGTTCCCATTTCAAATATTTTCCTAATAGTTGCTTGCAGTTGTTTTGGATCTCGATTATAACCTAATAGCTTCAGAGGAAGGTCCGCCCAGCCCAATTGTCCATATTGTGCTTCCAGCGGATAGTATATCATGCAGATGATTACAGCACGAGGCTTGGTTTTGGCACACAGGCGACCGACATAGTCTTGTATTTTGGGACCGAAGAGATTTGCAAAGTATGGGAGTGACCAGGCCGTGCCAGATGTGATGCTGGAGTATCGCGTAAGCCATGCGAGCCTAAGCATGTGCCAGATAGTTGAAATGGCCGGCTTCAGTGCGATGTCGTTTGCACCGACGCTTACAACGAGTACATCTTCCTTCCTGATGCTGTCATGAATGAACTCGTCTTGAGGCAGTAGCTTGCTGTCACGCTGTCGAAGCATGGATGCTTCTATGGCAGCATTGATGCAGGTCGCGTTCGAGCCCATCACGTGATTCATCCAAAATGCCACGTCAGGTTTCGGAAAACCACGTTCGAAAAGCTGTTGGTAGATCTCGGGTACGGGAACATCAAGAGATTCGCCATCAGGGCCGGATTCAGGTACCCAGAACTTGTTGTCCAGGGAAGAGTCGCCAGCGAGGTAGACGATGGGATCGTCGCGACGGTACCGCAAGGCAAAGTCGCGGATTGTTTTCAGATCCCGTATCGGATGTCCGGCCCATTGCCCAAAAAATTCATACCCGTTTATTTTTCGTATTTCCTCCATGCGAGTGGGTATCTTCACGCTGTCTCAACCGCTGTGATGTCTGTGATGAGAGTTCTTTCTGAGGATGTGCTAATAGGCGTTGGTGTAACGACTCTGGCGCAAGTGCAATCCAGTGTTGTGATGAAGACCGCCACGCGATGGCTACGGTCAAGAGATATATGCCTGTGGAAACGCAGTGAGCAGAAAGTGCATAGGTACCAGTAATGTTGAAGGTTTGTTAGAGATTAACGTGTTTAAATGTTGGGCAGGCAGCAGCCATTCATGCGCTCGTCTTACCTGTGCGCACACGCGCGTTTACCGTTATGTGGCTGGCATTTGCACAGCCAATACTGTGCCACATAAGAATAAAGTATCCCAAAAGGCAACACACAGCGAGTCAAATCATTTGGGCCATGGCCGACCATTTCGACAATTTAACTTCGTAATACGTGCAATACGTCATCTGTCATTGTCTACAATAAGAACCCAGCCTGCTCTGCCCAATCCACCATTCTTTCACCCATGGCTATTCGATCCTGCCCTTTCCATTACCCTCTCATTAAGCTTGGCTCTTCATGATTGGTCGCGATGAGCCAGATGGCCCTCTACAATGTCGTTGTAGTCCATCACCTTTGCATCCCCGACCTCAACAGATTTAATTGGCTTGCGACAATTTGCTTTCGTTGTTCTGCTCGGACAACAGCCGGTTGTCGCCAAGGAGGAGCACAGCATTGGTGGGCGGCTTTGGTTAGTTTTCGCAGGCGGGGTCTGTCCGAAGCGTCTAATAGCTTAATGCCCCGATCAACTTGACCGTGTATTGTAGTACGGTGAGAGCCTCTGATAGATCCGCACGGCTAACTGCCGTTACCTAGCGGTTGGCCGGGTAGAATGACATCCGCTAGCTGCACTGATCGGCCTTATCGATAAGGTGCGGTGCAACATGAGCATGCAGCCTTGCAAGCACCCTACTCAGGAGGGTATTCATCTTTCTGGTTGTCTGTCCGACCTGATAACAGACCGAGGGATTCCCCGAGGAAGGTTGTATATTCTAGCTCCGACTGAAGGTTAGAGCATCGCCTTTTATTATTATCTATCTTTAAGAATTAGAACTATCATTTATTTTTTGAGTGTTTGTCTTTTTTTCTGCTTTAGAATAATTTCTAAATGCGGGTTGCGGACAAACAACCTACGAAAACCAAACCAACCGAATCTTCCCACCCGATCAATTGTCGATACTTTTGATTTCTTTCTTTTAATCAACCATCACTCAACAACACGATAGTACACTCTTCTCCAACGGCTCCCTCCATACTCATCCTTCTTGTGTTGATTTTACTCCGGTATGGATCCGCTCAGCGGCACAGCTAGCATCCTCACAATTATCGAAGTCTTGGGGAAGGCTTTTGATTATCTAAAAAATGTGAAAGATGCTCCGAAAGAACTCAAGCAATGTGAAATTGAATTTAATAACCTTCGCAACCTGCTTCACCAACTACACGTTCATATTGAAACAGGTGGTCCCAACCAGCCATGGTATACTGCCGTCCGAGAACTCGAAGACAACCCCGACGGGCCACTTCAACAGTACAAAAAGGCGCTCGAAGAATTCCGGGCTAAGACAACAAGCGAAAGTCGACTGAAACAGCTAGGTAAAGTGCTGGTATGGAAGTTTACGAAGGAAGATATTGCTAGTATATTGGATCGAACAGAACGTTTAAAAATGCTGGTAGAGATTGCATTACAGTTAGACCACTTGTAAGCTTCCTTAGCAACACCGCAGAGCAATATCACTCACGTATAGAAGTAAGCTATCTCAGGCCATCAGAGACGATACAAAGCTCGTTCGAACCCACATACCCGATATTCAGTCTAAAGTAGACAAGATCCAGCAAGACCAAGACAACGCAAGGCACACAAAGCTAGTAGAATGGATCTCGCCTACCGACTATCCTGCTCAGCAGTCGGACATCATAGGTCGCAGACAGAATAGAACGGGCCAGTGGTTTCTCGATGCTCCCGAGTTTACAGCGTGGCTCGGTGAGCCAAGTGGCATACTTTTCTGCCCGGGAATTCCTGGCGCAGGCAAGACTATGATAGCCGCCATCGCGATCGAGCACCTGCTAACATCAGTACAAAACAGCTCAATCGGAGTTTCGTACGTGTACTGCAACTACAAAGACGAGGAAAATCAGAGTATTTCAAGCTTACTGGCAGTTCTTGTCAAACAGCTGGTGCAGACTCGACCGCTGATAGCGGGGCCTGTAGAGCGATTACACCAGAAGCATGCCGATCGAGGGACGAAGCCGTCATTTGACGAAATACTTGGTGTCTTCAAAGAAGTACTCGCGGAGTACTCCACTGTCTATATCGTGGTCGATGCTCTAGATGAATGCCAGGATGGCACTCGTCGCCAATTGTTGGCTGAACTCCATGACTTACGAACGGGACATGATATCCGCCTTATGGCCACCGCGCGGTTTATACCAGAAATCGGAGCTAGCTTTGGAGAAGCCGCGAAATTGGAGGTACGGGCTAGCGACGAGGACGTGAGACGATTCGTGGCTGGACAGATGCACCGACTGCCCAGGTGCATTCGGAATGATTCTGCGCTGCAGGACATGATACAAGACAAGTTTGTGGATGCAGCAGACGGGATGTATGCGATCTGTTCGACTTTGAGGAATGACATCAGCTTACCACTTTCTAGGTTTCTTCTTGCCCGGCTATACACGGACTCGCTCCTAGATAAACGAACAGTGAAAGAAGTCAAGTCGACGTTAGCCAGACTCTCGAGAGGCTTAGATACACTAAAACATGCATACGACGAGGCCATTAGACGCATAGAAAGCCAATTGGATAGTGATAAAGAGCGAGCTAAGAACGTACTATCGTGGATTACGTACGCGAGGAGGCCGCTTACTACGCCAGAGTTATGCCATGCTCTAGCAGTAGAGCCCGGTAAAGCGGAGCTCGATCCAGAAAACATACCTAACATCGAGGATTTACTGTCTGTGTGTGCTGGTCTAGTTATTATTGACCAAGAAAGCGCTGTTATCCGTCTTATACACTACACTGCGCAAGATTACTTCGAGGATATTAGAGATACATGGAATCCTACTGCTCAGCTGCAAATCGCATCGACATGCCTTACATACCTCTTATTCGATATATTTAGAACGGGTAGCTGCTCCTCTGACGAAGACCTCGAAAAGAAGCTCCGGGAAAACGAGTTCCTAGAATATGCTGCTAAGTACTGGGGTGAGCACGCTGTAACGGCTGAAAGCGATATATGCGAGCTAGCTCGTACATTTCTTTCTAGGGATGACTTAATATCCAGTGCTGAACAGGCGATCTTATCGAACAAATCCAGTGCTGAACAGGCGGTCTTACCGAACAGCCAAGCATACACCAAGGGAAACACAGGATTACATCTTACAGCACGATTTGGATTATCACTTATATTAGAGGCTATGCTTCTAGATCAGGCACAAGAGAAAATAGTCATGCTAGAAAAGAGAAATGGACGAGGTCAAACACCACTGTTTCTTGCGGCACTCTTCGGGCATGACACAACGGTGAAGCTGCTGATTCAGAATGGCGCCAACGTTAACGCACAGGATGAAGATAGTAGGAGCGCACTCCAGGAAGCATTGCGTGAAGACCACAAGGAGGTTGCAAGGCTACTACTCGAGAATGGCGCTGAAGGCTGCTGATTCAGAATGGCGCCAACGTTAACGCACAGGATGAAGATAGTAGGAGCGCACTCCAGGAAGCATTGCGTGAAGGCCACAAGGAGGTTGTAAGGCTGCTACTCGAGAATGGCGCTGAAGTTAAGGTGCAGGATGAATTTGGTAATACCACACTCTAGGAAGCATCGCGTGAAGGCCACGAGGAGGTTATAAGACTGCTGCGCGAGAATGGTCCAGAAATTCCTTCTAGATTGCGATGATTCCATCAGCACATTCTCAATAGCGTCTGATGGTTCTTCATATAAGGTCCTTAGGAAAGGAAAGAGCTGGCCTATAGTCTAATAAAACAATGAGACATTCTCGTAGTGGGTATATGCCTGATTACACGGTTACACAAAGGTACAAAGCACGAATCCACGATATAACCGACGGAAAAATGCTTGCGATAGCTTTTAGCGGCGACCGTCTTCCACTAAACCCTGTAGAATCATTTTGACTCGGTGATGGCGAGCGCTAACCGCGCCTCTTCTACGCTCCAATACCCCCCAAACTCTAGTGTCAGTTGTATTTCAATTAGCATTAGCAGGTCGTAGGCTCCGTCCTTATACGGTGCTCAAGAGTAGACTGCGAGAAAGGTGCTTTGCCAATGTTCCAGATCAGGTATAGCGGGGTTTATTTATAAAATGGCTGCTCTTGCAAAAAGAAGCGTAAGAGTGACTATGCAGGTTTGGTAAGCACGACCTGGCCTTGGCCGACTCGTTTATAGGATTATATTAACCTATAATATAGTCAGCAGTGCTAGTACATGATCCACTCAACAGCTGAACGATAAGAACGCATTCTAGACAACGTATAGAAGTTTTCTATACAAACCTCTATGAGTAGTAAACTTCCCAACCGTTAGATGCCTACGTAGATAGCACGGGACCAGGCGTAAATTAGAGCAGCTGCGAAACCATCTGCTAAAATGCCAGCTAAAAAGACGAAGAAGATAGAAGAGCTATAGAAAATGGCTGAAGAGAAGATAGAAATGATCAAGTTATATAGGAGATCACTTTCCTATGTTTAACTGCGAAGATTACATACCGTCAATCAAGAAATCGCAAGGAAATTTTTTAGGAAAGGCATCAAAATAGAAACTTGCTTCCCGCACAAATTCACCACATATCCAAAGTACCTATCGTTTTCTTCGAACACAGGTGGACTTTACTATGCAAGGAGGGAGGCTAGCAATATATTTCGGAAGAAAAGAAAGCATGTGACCTACTGTCACGCTTATTAGCGACAGCTATAAGCGCTCAGCCATATACTTGGCTCTCTATCCTTTATGACTTAAATTGCATTCGTAAGGATTATGTAGGATATGATCCCTCTTATTGTGAGAAATACCTATCGGCGTGGTGTTGCATGAATCATCGACTTGTCAGCGCAATGCCAAGGCTCTTGTAGTTGGATATAATATGTTATAAAGTTAGGAAATATTGAGGCAAAAAATATTGAGGCAAAAAATGAAGCTGCAGTAGAGATGTCATGCTCCGTCACGCAATGAGGCTCTTATAAATTTGGTGGTAATGGTCGCAACAAGGTTGGTATTTTTCTTAAAATTAGCAGATAGGAGACAGAAAGATACCAGGTATAGAAACCAAGCAAATCTTTATAGGCGAAAAGGTATAATGCTACAGAGTCTAAGTGCCTGTTAATTTTTTCGCCGTGGTGTGGTTCTCACTACGCGGTAAGGGATGCTACTCAAGCACCAAGCGCGAATTCCGAGCTGAGAGTTTTAGAAAGAGTCAAATCGTCTCCCGTATGGATCTCACTCACCTTCTCCTTCTCCTTCTCCTTCTCCTTCTCCTTCTCCTTCTCCTTCTCCTTCTCCTCCTCCTTCTCCTCCTCCTTCTCCTTCTCCTTCTTCTCCTCCTCCTCCTCCTTCTCCTTCTCCTCCTTCTCCTCCTCCTTCTCCTTCTCCTTCTCCTCCTCCTCCTCCTTCTCCTCCTCCTACTCCTTCTCCTTCTCCTCCTCCTCTACTTCGTTGGTTTTCCTACGCAGAACCTCAGTAAGCATGAGCTTCTGCGCCGCCAGCTGCGCGTCCTGTTGTTTAGCATGAAGCTTGATCTCGCCTAGTTTTTTGCACACATCGTTCAGATCATCCCTGAGCGACGCTATCTCCTTCTCCTCCTTCTCCTCCTCCTTCTCCTCCTCCTCCTCCTTCTCCTTCTCCTTCTCCTTCTCCTTCTCCTTCTCCTTCTCCTTCTCCTTCTCCTTCTCCTTCTCCTTCTCCTTCTCCTTCTCCTTCTCCTTCTCCTTCTCCACTTCGTTGGTTTTCCTACGCAGAGCCTCAGTAAGCATGAGCTTGAGCGACTCTATCTCCCTATCCTTCCTCGAGAGACGATGTCCAAACTCCCCTAGTTGCTCTGTGTTTTTGAGATGCAACCTATCCTCCAAATTCATTCGTTGCTCTATGTGTTCGCGCCGCAACCTATCTTCGGAAAATTTCAATTTAGATATCTCTTTTGCAAGCGCGTCTTTCTCTTTAATAAGCTCGACTTTGTCTTTAGCAAGTGTGTCTTTCTCTGTAGCAAGCTTGTCTTTCTCTGTAACAAGCTTGTCTTTCTCTGTAACAAGCTTGTCTTTCTCTTTAGCAAGCTTCCGCGCTTTCTCTCTCTGCTGTTCATATTTCGCTTTCCACTCACTTTCCTCATCGGTCCACTCACTTTCCTCATCAGTCCACTCACTTTCCTCATCGCTCTCACCAATCTCGGCCATTGGTAGCTCGATTTCCACCTCTATGAATTCCGTATTGAGCTGCATGACCTTTGCATCGCTCGATGCACCAGACTTAGGCGCCTTGACGCTCCCGCGTCGTGAATCCGCTGCGTGAAGAGGTGTGGAAGCCGGTGAAGCTCGAGCTGGTGTCGAACGTGGAGTTGCCGTGCCTTTAGGAGAGAGGCGGGATGTACGGTTTGTCGATGAACTGGATGGACTCTTCTTCGTTTGGGTGGTTTTGGGCTTCCCCTTCTGAGCCCGAGACTTAATCGGCATGGCGAAGAATTGTTTTCCAGCCGGAGTGTTATGAGATGATTATTTCCTGAGGAAGCTAAGAGCTATAAGAATGGTCAGGTAAACATTGTTTGTGCGATTGTTTGCTCACGTTGCATGAGATAGCCACAACAATGTAAGCAGTAATCACTATGGTGCCAAAACACTTATGTGAAGAGCATTGAAAGAAGGTAATACGAATCCAAGAGTATGTACAATAAAAAGAGCTAGAACACTCAAATATATCCTAAAATGTCATTCAAATTACATCTAAACGTTACGCCTTCAAACGTCTTTCACGAAGCCAACCTCAATGACGCGAGAGCGGTCGACATCCAAGCTAGCAATCTTCGTACGCGTGTTCTCTCTAATGAACAGAAAAGCGCGTAGAAGTATCTTTCGGATGTAGTTTGTGCCGGGCTTGACCTTCATCTGCTCCTTGCCAATGATGTACAATACCTCATGTTTGAAGGCGCGCTCTAATGCAGTAAGTCTAGCCGTAGTGCTCGAAGTGCTAGGAGTGGGCGTCGCGCCCTGTCTTGCGCTCGGAATGGGCGTGGATGGAACTGATGCTTCTTCAATAACAGGCTCCTTGGCCTCGGCGCCAGTAGCAGTCTTGCTCTCGCCTTCGCGGTCTAGGGCGCGAGTGATAATGTGATTTCGTACTTTCTCGTAGATGAGAGAACCAAGATCGGGTGTGATCACTTCATCCATGTATCCGTGGCGGACAACAAGACGGTAGCAATTTGGGATTGCGAGGCGGGATACATGGTAGCGGTCTTCATACGCAACAGTAGGTACTTCCAACGGGCGAAGATGGAAGAAGACAGTGACTTCGGGCGCGGTGACGAGCTTGCGAATAAACTGACTAAAAACGATCGGAGTAGTCTCTCCAGCCTTGTCGAAGAAGATACCGAATCCTTCGATGGAGCCAAGTCCCTTCCCACCAAATTTTTCTGTGAGTTGGATCCGTCCATCTTCAGCATTCTTGACAAAGTGGGTTGTGGGAAACCGGTCCTCGGCTTCTGCGAACCACTGTTGCTCTTTGCCAAATCTCCATAGGATGAAGATCGATGCGAGTAAGGTCGCGAGCAGGATAGTAAACCAAGCACCATCGGGAACCTTTGTGAGCGCAGAAGATAGAAATGCGCCGTCCATGGAGGCGATGGCCAACCACGGTAGGAAGACGTAATATGGTTTAATGCGCCATACGAGAATCGCCACAAGAGTGACCATGCAAGTATCGAAGAATGTGACGAACATGACACAAACTCCATAAGCGTTACCAAGCGACGTTGTGTTATTGTACACAGCAGCGACAATGACGGTTCCGACCATGAGCAGCCAGTTGACGGCGGGAACGTAAAGCTGGCCATGATATTTGAGCGACGTGTGAACGACCTTGATTTGAGGAAAGTACGAAAGCTTCATGATTTGAGTGAGAAGCTAGTATGAATTAGCAACCTGATTCATCATTCATGGCGAATCTATGCGCACCTGGAATGTAGCCGTAATCATGGCTTGCGATGCCACAATAGCGGCCAGAATGGCAATCACAAGCGACGGGTAGAGCCATCCGTTTGGCACACAGTTGTAGAAGGGGTTGGAGTACGCTTCTGGGTTCACGCTTATGAAGCTGGCTTGCCCGAAGTAAGCAAGGAGAAGGCACGGGTATGCGTATCCGAGCCAACTGATCTGAACAGCCTGACGACTGAAAGCTCCGATGTCTGCAAACAAGGCTTCGACACCAGTGAACGCTAAGAGTATGCCGCCGAGGCTGCGCCAGCCCTCATATTTATTCCTTGTCAAATAGTCGAACGCGTAATAAGGATTGAAGCCTTTGAGAACCGTATAGTCGTATCTGAGTCGTATTAGCAATGTCCTTCAAAGTGAGCTTGCAGTTGACCAACCGAGCGAGATTGTATATGCCAAATCCGGCATTGAAAGCGAGCCATATCATAACAATAGGAGAGAAGACCACTGTAAGTTTAGAGATCCCAAGTGGCTGGAGAACGAAAAGAAGGATCAAAATAGCGCAGGTAACCCCCACGATGGTGGACTTTGAGATGTCGGGTTTGACTACATTGAGACCTTGGACAGCACCCAACACTGACTGCGCAGGGGTGAGCACACCATCAGCCATGACCATGGAAACAGCAAGCACTCCTATAGTCTTCAGGAGACCCCTGAAGAACCTAGTCTTCTCTATGGTGGACCGGAAACTCTTCTGAGACTTGGACAGATCATTAGTGTGGTGGCGTTCCATGCCTAGGCTATGCATTAGCTTGAGGGATTATCGAGGCGATTAACAACTTACGGATCATGGTGGCTTCACGAGGGTCGCGATTAGCGATATTGGCCTATATCGCATTAGCACGCACAAGAGCTACCCGTAGGAGCCACATACATATCGAGACAGAAGTGAGTACGTAGAGAAAGTCCCACCCTCGCCATCGTTGTCAGCGCGCACAATGATAAGCACATATTTGACCGTGACCATGAGAGTAAGGGCCCAGATAATCAAGGAGAGTGCACCGAGCAGATTAGGTCGATCGGGAGGTTCCAGGAACGTGGACGAATACACGTAGAGCGGAGAAGTGCCGATGTCGCCATAGATGACACCGATGCTCTGGTAGGCGAGTATAAACACCTGGGTAAGACTGAAGGCCTGCAACCCATTAGCTAACTGTTATGTCAAGGAATCTGGAAATCGCGCACCTGTCTGCGCTTATAATCGTTCTCGTTCCGCAAGCCGGCATCCTCATCCTCTACACTTTCCAACTCCGATTCTTTGTATATTTCGAATGAGCTCTTCCTGCCACGCGAGCGAGACCTCATCCGCAGTGGCACTACACCACCGATGCCGAGGTCATCGTTGGATGATCTCTTCGGTCGCGGAGTATCTGCGAACTGCACGGTAGAGTCCATGAGCGACGGTGGAATCTTTGCGGCCGGATTCCTGCCCGGTCTTTGTCTACTAGCCCGTCTTATACGGCAGTGTTATCTTGGAGAGCGTGGCGAGCCTGTACGCGAAATCAAGCAGTAACAAGATGCAGCCGCGAACCGTAAGTCTTTAATTGGCGGACTGGGCGCAGAGCTTATCGACGGCGCCAGGCCCAACCACGTGGATCTGTTTTCTGCATGCGCGATTTATCGACCTCTCGTTTGGTGGAGGGGGTGGCTATGCGGCCGCATTAGGCAAAGCTCGACGCTATTCCCACAATGCGCTTCTCACCGCAACGGGCACGCAACCAGGCCTGGAAGGAATGCACCGCGGAACAGACAAGACTGCTGAGAAAAATACTTCTACTGCCAGACATCAACCGTCGGCCGTCGAAACCTCTTGTTTCGCACGAGGTACTAGAAGAGCCTTGTAGAATCCTTTTCCTAGGGCCAAGCACCAGGAGGTCGAAACAAGCATGGATGAATGCAGGGACGGCGGGACGATTGGCAACTGACGCATGCCAAGCCGCCGGGGAACAACGGCAAACCCCTGTCACATGGAAGGCTGGTACCGCGTGCGCCCGGGCTTGACCTTCACTGGGCGAGCGTGCGGCACAATCATATCGAAAGTTTCAGCCGTATGCTGTGTTACCGGACATTCGTGTTGTGGTGGCGGATACTCTCAAGCGCACTCACGATTGTGCCTAAACCAACCACCAACTTGTTTACTTATTCGGAAGGTCGCTTCCTTTGTCCTGAACGACTGTACATGGCTAAGCGGAAACTCTGCCTTCTGCCGGGGGACATGTGGGTTTTTATGTGGGTATATCTCACGGCTAACCATGCAAAATGCACGTTGACAGAAAGGTATGGCACCCTTCATAAGGAACTGGCTATGTGATACTGCTGAACATTGAAGTCCTCTGAAATTTCTTATCTTCCAAAGATGTCGAACGTGTCAATACGAGATCTGAAGCATACACCCCTCTCCGTACAGCTCCATATACATACGTATACAAAGGCAGGCCGGGCTAAGCGAAAAAACAAACCTGGCCTCAGACCCGAGCAAGTCGCCAAGGACCCCGCATTTGAAGGCAGCGAGGCAACTGTGTCTTTCGGTATCAATGTGGTTCTCAGTACAAATGCTCACAATTTGCAAGCAAACCATCTGATCGGGGAAAACTTAGACGATCGAAACAGTCTGTTCCGGGGGGTCCGGCTCCAGTTTACTATGATAGATTAGATCATCGTAACATAACCGGATATAAGGAGACGCGAGCAGGTGTTCTCCAGGCCGATGGAAATAGAACACAGATCTGTGGCGGTAGAACTCGAACCCTGTATCCTTGTCAAATGCGCACCCTACCCCTGAACTTGCTGTGCCAGCTGCCTGAAAGCTCTCCACGGTTGACTTTTGACTGTCGCTATTCGCAGATTTCATAAACTGCTTCTCGTATTGCACCTGCATATTCGTAAGCCTTCTCGGATGTCGCCGTCAACAACGAAATGAGAAATATCAGTCTTCAAAAGGCGTAAGCGCTCATGTTATTCAACAGGGTTTTCCTCTTTACCACTTCCCGGTAATCATAAACATCCGTGATAAATCAGCCAACTCGAAGTCTGCTTACATCTCGGACATAGCTTACATCATATTTGCTAAATCTGTACAAAGCTTGGAACGTAGCTAAATAGCAAGCCTTGTCACGTTCTGAGAAACTTGGGAAGGTATTATCTAAAATTTTAGACCCAGTCGTATTTGAAGTCAAGCTTGTGTAAAATCCTCTTAGCCTGAGATTTAGATTCGAGATTGCTGAAATTATTGGTTATCTCGATTGAGCTAAAGAAAAGGAAAAGGGGACTGGGGATCGAGCCCCTAGACCCAACACTTAAAGATCATCCGAGCTCAGAGGAATAGTATTCTCGCCTAGTCAGCCTCTACAGTGATTTCTGGAGCCACCAAACACTAAGTTTCCCCTCTGACGATTGCATCCCTCATGTTTGGTTATAGAAAAGCTATAGCATAGTTATCACTGCTTCTAAAATCCGACATAAAATGCACAATTTGGGTATTTCTTTGTGCTTACTTATTTGTTTCTTATCATAAAGCGAAAATGAAAATTGGTCATAGAAACATGCATTTTTTACCACAACCGTCAAACATATTCGCAACCAACATGTTTTGTCAAAAGAAAAATAAACATGAAGTAGCAGTGGTTGGTTTCTCAACAAGCCAGCAAACATTTGCTTCTTTTTGCTTTGATCAGGATCTTCACTACTGAGTACCTATTTGCTTCTGGCCATTGTAAAAGTCGATTCAGGCCTCCAAGTTAACCAATGTCGAGAGGGCCTTGGATCATTCTCCGCATACCTAGTACGTCCCACAATACTTACCTACTGATCTTGCAAATGTTACAATGCATTGCAAATACTGTGCTGACTAAGTATCCCAGGTTTTCCTTCAAGGTGGTACTCCTGGTTTCGACAGCCCACTTGTCTTGATTGCACACGATCATCAATTTTCAGAAAGTTATCTAGCTGAGTCGCTTTAGTACTTGCGCGGTTGAACTGCATGCCCCAAAGAACAAGAGCAGAACGAAGGCGCCCCCTTGTTCATGAGGGCACCGCAGAGAAGATTCAACAAAAACTGTAGAGCGGATGGTAGTGTGAAGGCAGTAAGGTAAGTCTAGATCGATGGTGGAAACGTCCTTTGTATGGATAAGTTTAATTGACAAATTTCAGTCAAGAATGCCGAAGATCGACTCTCGTGGTGTCCTGATGTCCTAGCATTGACTTCAAGTCGAATGTTTAGATGGACTCTGGTAGCCAGATTCTTTCGTCCGAGAAGAAGCTAGTACAACGAAGACATTCACTGGCGGCAACGACCTCGGCGGTGGCCAGTACCTGCGCTCGGCATTGAAACTCGTGGCCTCGAGCCTCTTCCGATCTCCACTCGTCTGGACCCTTCAGACCATTCCGCCGATACCTTGGCTGGAAATGTGAGAGATTTTTGAACTTAGACTGGGTTATGCTTCGAGTGTGTTTACGCAGCCGCAACATAAAGGCCTTCTCTTGATATGGTCATATCTCCTCAGATATGCAGCTTGGGTGAGTCTAGGGAAAACCTCCTCCGGAGACGCCGATTAGTCTCAACTCTATGTTGTATACGAGCTTCCCGAGGTGTCTCTTTACTGCTGTATCCCTTCTGGATTTTGGTATCCAATAGTACCTTCGGCCCGCTGTTCAATCGATCATTGTGCAGCGTTGCCTCTTGGAAGGAGTGAAATAGTTACTATCTGGTCTGAGCTGACAATGATTTCCTGGGCAAGCTGTGGTATTGAATTTCCAGAAGCGCGCACAATATAGGAGCCAATCAGATTCATGACAGACTTTCGACCTTCAGTTTACAACGCATGTAACGCCCTTCGCCGCATAGACAATGTACCTGAGTTCAAGCTGTAGGATCAATCAGGGAACGGCGAGCGTAGATCTTGAGTCAAGGTGGATGATTGCTCCCTGAGGAAGTCGACATGTTGCAATTGCAGAAGGCACTGAGCTATTCGAAGAACTCCTATAAGCTGCTGTCCTGTCAACTCAGCAAGGACCTGTGAATGCCACACAACGTCTCAAAAGCGAGTACAATCATTGCCATGGCACAGAGTGTGAGGTGCGTCTAGATTACCAAGTTCAATTCTGTTCCGGCTATCTCCAGATCGACAATTTTCGGGATTCCTTGCTGCAAGATATCATTGGGAGATCGCCACCATAGTTTGTTGTAGCAGCATCCAACCCGGAACGAAGTCGTTGTGCTCGACAATATATGAACAGCGGTTGATTTTATGAGGACTCGAAAGACAAGAGCACAATTCTGCTCATCGGTACGGCTGGGACATTCGTAAGATCCATGCGTAAATTCACCAATCGCTTACGACCGTCTAAAAAGAGCACCTGAATGGTACTGGCCCATAAGGACCCAAAAAGTACTGAGCCGCGTATGTATCTAAAAAGACGACTAAAAGTAGGTAAAGAACAGAGATGCTCATCAGAAGCCGGTCAGCATCTTCGACCCGTTCTAAAACCTATCGAAGATTCTGTGGAGGCACTTACCACCGTGTACTGTTCGCTGAAATGTATCGCCTGTCAAGAAGAAAATATACTCAGGTGTTGCTTGCTAGGCAAGCAGCTAAGCCACTGCGTACACATGAGCGTTTTGAGCTAGAGCTGGAGCTGGAGCTTTCGTGTGATTCAGAAACAACGCCACAGACCGCACGCGCAAACCCCTTGCTCCATACAGAAACGCGGTCCCTGTCCACACCGCCAGTTCTTTTCCAACCAAGATCCCCTCGAATCACACGCCCACGGTATATGTGAACGAGACCACGCCAGGGATCCCCTCTTTGGATTGTTTACATCCGAGAATATGTTACTCGACCCGAGGTCGAGAAAACCGTCCTCGTTCCCCCAAACATCTACAGTCACTCAAATCGCTGTACCACAGTACGGCCACGAGGCAGCCACGATCGTGGAGCCGAGAGTACCCCAGATGTGCGCACGGTCCATACATCTTGCACGCGTATATATAAACCCCAGGGTGGGTTGAGGAGGTGGAGTTGGTCTTCTCTTTTACACATCACACGAACCGAATATCCTTGATCGTCGGCTTCAAAACTCCATCTTCTCTCGGCATCTTTCTCGGCTACCTCTTACAACTCCAAGACCGATCTTGATACCCATGTATATATTTTCTTACTTACCAATCTCCCACCCCTTTCCTACAAGATCATCATTTACAGCAACTTCATACCACTGCGGGCAAGTAGATGCCCGATTCTGGCCAGACGGTCCCTAAGAGCGCTGAATTGGCCGCATATTGTCGAAAGCGTTCCAGTAGCTACAACACCATGGCCAACGGACGCGAGATCCAGATCTCCCAAGACGAAGTGAACAACCTACGCATGCGGGAGGTCTACAAATTTGCCACGCGGGTGCTGGAATTGGAATCAACCAGCGTTCCTGATATTCTGCGGGCCCTAGATGCGCACAGGGACTCGATTTACAACGAACAACAGGGCTCGCAGCGAGAGGACACCCAACCAGGCCAACCAGATGGCAGTCAGAGCAGAATCCAGAACTGGATAGATACCTTGCCGGCTCCCAGCATTGCAGCTGAAGCAGGAAACGTCAGGAATCAGGCACTAGGATCCAGAGAGGCGTCATCCGCGCTGACGTTGCTGCCGAGAAATATTGGGACGAACGACTTAGTAGCTGCTCTTCATTCGCGGCGGTCTATGATCTCGTTTATCGAGACTTCTCGGGCACAATCACTGGAGGGTAATGAAGTGGGCAGGACAAGCAGCGTTGCCTTAGTAGAGACACGTCGGCCGACGATGCCCCATAGTCCCAGCGGCTTTGTTCGGAACATGGAAGCCGGTAATCTGTTGACTAGCCGTTCGACTAGCGTCTCCAACAATCGGTTACGGAATACGTCTCAGGCAGACGACGTCCAGACCACTCAGGGTGTCCGTGGAAACAATGGTCCCGGTTCCCTTCAGAAGTAAGAAACCTTGACATTGCTACCCCTTTGTTAGCGGTTCATATTAACCCGTGTTAGTTACCATCCAAGGTGCAGAACATCCAGCCTGACCACCGGGCACAAATTAACAGACTGCTCGACAGAAGAAACGACCACCTCAACAGCCGCCACCGAGCTGGATCGGCTGAGGCGCAACTTCGGCACCATGGACCTGCAGAACACGTTAGCAGAAGACGCCTTCGACGACGGCCACCACCTTTCAGATGGAGAATATGAAGACTCATTTGCCCTCTCCGATACCCAAGCCTCGCACTCTCCCTGCCCGGCCGTCCCCCTCTACCAATCCCACCACGCTGGCCTGCACTCCACGCTCCCTCTGCTGCTGCCCCACGATGAGGACTTCCTCACCATACCATCATCGCCGCCCGGCCCGTTCGAATTCCGATCTCCAGCACTCGCCGTACTCCGTGCGAACCCTGCGCACGATATCTACTCCATTTCGCAGGTAGCCGTGCGGGACACGGCGGAGCAGCTGCAGCGCATGGCGCGGACGGCGCGGACGCTGGAGGAATTGCAGGGAGCCATAGAAGAACTAGGGAGATTCGCGGAGGAGGAGATGGAGTGGCGCCGACTGTGAGGCTGAAGCGAGACGTCGGTGCAGAGGAATGTACATATTGTACAATAGAGTGGGGATTTCATGCGGGAGTGTGGGTCAGGAGGAGGCACTAGGACGGGGGTGGTATGGTTTGTACGTTGGGATATGGAGGCGCATTGTTAGCGAGGACGGAGGACACAATGTACCGTGTAGGATGTAGAACAATACGCGTAGCGCCTAGGGCTGGACACTTGAGATGAACAATATCATTGGAAATATAGAAAACGTATACTAGAGTAGAATTTCATCATGTCATTACTATTACATCCTTCGACGGTAATCTGACCAGGACTAGTTGGTATCTCAGGGGTATAGCACAAGCAAACGCCGCGCTCGAAAGACAATTTCCGCGCTTTATTATTACAATGTAATGAGATGTGAAAACGATGGAAGACCTCAGAGGTGCCGAGATTGTCGGTGGATATCGGAGATTTTGGAGTCAGGGGTAAGGGTACATGACGGGACCACTCAACGGTCCGTCGCACAGACGCTGGGTATTTAAACACCCTGCATCTGTGGTGGTGGAGCGGTGTCGTTCCTCGACGTCCTGTGCACGTGCAGTGCAGCGACAATGGTCGTGAAGACGAACGCAAGCCTGCAAAAATTAGTTCGAGGGTTCCACGGCTAAGCCATACAAATCAAGGAGAGCTTACCAGAGGAAAGCGCTGAGCACGATGGCTGCAACACCAGTCCCGTATGGGGTGCCACGACCACTGCCTCCGAACCAGTCGCCCCACAGAGCAGCTACAGCAATGAAGGCGGCGAACCAGAAGATCATGGTAACGGCCTCAACGCCCAGAATGGCAAACTTATGAGCGGCACGGGGGTACCGGGAAGGAGTGATGACGAGATAGGCCACAACAAGAAGCGTCCAGACGGAGCAGAACAGCATGAAGTTGACGCTGTCGGGCGACCAGCTGTAATACGGGCCAGTCCATATGTTTACAACTGTGCTGCAATCAGTCTCTCTGTATCAAAATATCACCGAGCCGCATCGGAAGACATACGGTAGGCTGTCAAGCCGAGCACAATGATGGAAAACAGGGCTTGCACCGCACGGATGGGAAGTACTGCAGTGTCGAGGAGAGTCATGGTGGTGGTCTGCTACGGAGTCTTGCTGGAAACTGTCTGGGAAATCGAGCGCGTGTGTTTGTTGGCGGTGGCTTTCGGGGCTGCGGTGCAGGAGAAGGATTGCGATGGAGCCCGCCCGCCAGAGTCCTATATAAGCGCTCGTCATAGATTGACCATCTATGGGTGATGTGATGCCACGCCGACGGCGACGTCATAACGGGGCTTAAAAACCGGACAAAGACGCGTTCTGGCTGGTTCTGCCGGGCGGTGAAGGCATAGAGCCAACCACGGCCAGGCATGTGACCTCCTCAGCCTCAAAGCGTGGCGCCGACGTTCTTGTCGCTGTTGCGATCGTCGTCTCGCTCTCCACCACGAGTGGCCAGTGACTCGATGTCGACGCCCTTCACGGCTCCACAGCGTGTCGGATGCAAGTAATGCCCTGCGCCTTCGCGCCTACGTGTGTCTCTTCCGGCGTTCCGCCATCCCAAGTACAATACAAGTATTGCACGATCGCTTCGAGGAGGAGAGGTTTCGAGCATCTGAAGTAGCCTTCGGTCAATCCCTTATCTTCACCTGTCCATGTCAGTACGTCTCAACATGTTCGGGATGCGACGTGTCGGCCGCTTGCTCGCCTCCTAATAACCTACCAGATTTTTCACTTCATCCTCGCTTTCCAACGCCCAGTCTGCGGGTTCGGTGGTTGGTGGTGGTTAGCCAAGCATCGTTTGGTTGTCGGCATCATCAAGTCTCGGCAGCCATGCCCTCTGTGAATGGTCCATGCCGCGTCACCATCTCTCTATGGCTATTTCGATTCAAGCCCCCTCGCGGGTGGTCGAGGTGGAGGAAGCTCCTATAAACACCAAGCGCTCTTCTGCCGCAGAGAAGCTTCAGCCTTCTTAGCTTCATGGAGTTCGGCCCGGTTATTGCGACTGAGATATCCAGCTTTTTTCCAAAGGATCAATGTCCGCGGCGACCATCTGCGCGACATCGCGAGCTCCATCCAATAGTCGCGTGTGGCAACGCGCTCTAGCTTGGTAACATGGGCGCGTGTTTGTGCTGACCTCTCTGTGAGCGCACGTGACGGGAGGCATACCATACCTCGACTGCCGAATCCCGGGTGTACAACACGATGATTGACCGGCGCTCCGGTCGGTCGCCTTCTTTCGTTAGCCTGTGCCTCCCACCTGCTCACCCGGAGGCGTACTTGCTGGGGGCCTATGCTCCATACGAAGCGCTTAATCAAGCTGCCATGGCCTGTGCCGCAATTCTTGCATCTCGCCATCGAGACCAAGCGCAAAGGCCAGGCCTTGCTTACCTCTTACGATCTGCGAATAAGGTACTTCTCGAACATAACGAAGATGGAAACCTGCGCGACGTTCAGAAACCGGAGCAGTACCCACTTAAGAGGTTCCGGGCTCTGGGTGCGCGACCGTGAAAGCCATGCGACCATGCAGCCCAGCAACCATTACCCCAATCTATCTGACCCCGTGTCAATGGATCACGGTATTTTCATATAGATCCAACCAGGCGAGCAGGAGCCCTACTCCTCCCTGCTTTCGTCTTCGATGCTGACATGCCTACCCAATGCCAGTGCCGCTTTGCCCAGCAACTTCAATAAACCTCTTCCTTTTTTGAAACATGGACTTTGATGACCTTCCCTTACATCCGCAAGATGCAGTCACGCTTCACAACAAAAGCTTCGGTCCGCCGCCGTGGCGTTCCGAGAATCTGGCAACCCCGACTCCACGTGTTGGCCAACACCCTCGTCTAGAATTTTTATAGTGCTGGCTGAGCGATGCCAAGGGGACCTCGACGCAGTTTCCCTACAACCGCTCATGCTCTACAGCTCGCAATTCGCTCGCCATGCTAGAACATGGCTCGTGCTCGCTCGCCCTAGCGACCGGTTATTGGAGGATAATTAGCCTTGATATTAGCCGGTCAAGATCCCTTGCCCCCAAGTGCCCAGGCGCTATACTGAGATTGGGTCCTCCTACGGTACAAACGGACTGGTGCTCCGGCTTGGGACGAGTGCATGTATGTCTGGGGTAGCAAGCCGGGGTAGTGGGTATCCCGCATTCGAGGGTTATAAGACCCATGGGTCGGTCCCATGTGCTTTTGATCTCCATCGGGTCGCTCTCGACACAATAGTCCCGACAATCTCGACATCATGGTGAACACCGGAAACGCAGCCGACCCCATCGTTACGCGCCTCGTGGAGGAGGACAAGGTGCCATGGTACAGGAAGCCAAACCTTAGATACCTTTACTTCTTCCTGTTCATGTGCTGCATGGGTGTTGAGATGACCTCTGGTTTCGATTCTCAGCTCATCAACACCCTGCAGTTCTCGCAGCCCTTCAACAAGTGTAAGGTTCACAAACGAATTTGAAATGGCGGCAAAAGACTGACAGTTCTAGACTTTGGCAAAGGATACAGGAACCCCACGAACCCCAAGAAGTACGACATCAAGGCCGATCTTCTTGGATTCGTTTCTTCGTGCTACCAGCTCGGTTCCATTCTTGCTGTACCCATTGCCCCGTGGTTCAACCAGAAGTATGGAAGGCGCTTGTCCATCATGCTCGGTTCCTTGATCATGTGCGTTGGAGCTATCCTTCAGGGCTTCGCCCAGCATGGTATGTTCAAAAGCCCTAGGTCAGGCTTCAAAATTTAACCGTTCACAGTGGCCATGTACATCATTGCACGTATGTTGCTCGGTGTCGGTATCGTCTTCTGCATTATCTCTGGATCCGCTTTGATCGGAGAGCTCGGCCACCCCAAGGAGCGTGCTTACCTCACTTCCCTCTTCAATGCCTCTTACTTTGTGGGAGCTATCATTGCTGCCGCCATTGCCATCAAGACTGTTGAGATCAAGGGAGATTGGAGCTGGCGCCTGCCGTCCCTGTTGCAAATTTGCCCATCCCTTCTCCAGATTGCTACCGTCTTGTAAGTGATCAGCTGTACCAGATATGAGATTCTGGACTGACAGATGCGAAGCATGATCCCCGAGAGCCCCCGTTGGCTCGTCAGCCAAGACCGCGATGACGAGGCATTCGCTATTCTCACCAAGTACCACGCTGAAGGCGATGCTTCCTCTGTCCTTGTCCAGGCCGAGATGGCCCAGATCCGATCTACCATCAAGCTCGAGCTCGAGCACTCTAAGCAGTCCTGGATGGACATGCTCGCCACCCCCGGTATGCGTCGTCGTGTGCTCATCGCCGTTATGATGGGTCTCTTCACGCAGATGAGCGGCAACACCCTCCTCTCGTACTACTCCAACTTGCTCTTCGAGATGATGGGTTACACCACCGACTTCGCTAAGACTCGCATCAACATTGCTAACCAGTGCTGGAGTTTGCTCAACGGTGTTGTCATTGCTCTTGTTGTCACTCGCTTCAGGCGCAGGTGGATGTTTATGCTTTCGGCCGGTAGCATGTTGATCGTCTTCATTAGCATGACGATATCTTTCCACTCTCTTCGTGTTGCCAAGCTTGAGGGCTACACTAACCACTCTGCTGCCATTGCGGCGTTGTTCTTCTACTTCGCCTACTCGCCTTGCTACAACATTGGCAACAACTCGCTCACTTACACTTTCCTCGTCGAAATTTTCCCCTACGCTCAGCGTACCATGGGTATCGGTATCGAACAGATTTTCGGCAAGTGCGGTGGTTTCTTCTCTACCAACGTCAACCCGATTGCGCTCAAGGCCATCGACTGGAAGTACTTCGCCATCTACTGCGGCTGGATCACCTTTGAGTTCCTCACCATCTACTTCCTCTACCCCGAGACGTACAACCGCACCCTCGAGGAGCTCGCTTTCTGTAAGTCTCACCCCACTCAGACGCACGTGCACAGACGGATCGGACAAATGCTAACAATTGCCCCACAGTGTTCGAAGACAAGGAGCTTGCCGACAAGCAGGCCGCAGCGGTCGAGAAGCAGATCCATCACGGCGGGGAACTCGGCGCCGTGGACGAGAAGGCTATTGCTACCGCCACCGAACGCGCTATCTAAATATGGTCTGCGGAGTAGCTCGGTTGTTTTGCTCGCTGAAGCTTTTTTAAATATTAAATATGGCTTTCTTTTGGAACACGGCATGCGGATGCGCGATTTAATCGCATGGCCAATTCCTCCTGCATCGCTTTTATCAATACATGATATCCCTTCGATACCTTAGAGCTCATGACCCGAACTTTGTGATGATCTTTTGACGTCGTTGATGCTCGGGTTAATTAGCGCGCGCCTCGCGGGCTTGGGGCGGGCTTGTTGAGAAGCTTGACAGGGCTTTGATGAATTTAGAGATGCACACGTCCCCGGATGCATACGAGTCGGCTGTGTGGGGCTGCGGTGGGGTCCTGACTCAATATTCCGTGACGGATGGGCACGGGCGCCAAGCAGCACCGCGTCCACACGATGCGCCTTCGTTGCTGGCCCTATCGCGTTCACATCAAGCGTGTCAAAAGCTAGGAAGTACTGCTCTCCAGGAAAGCTCGGAGTTTCCTTTGCTTCTTTTCGACAACATGGCAGCAGTCACTTGTGCCGGCATGCAACACCGCATGCAAGGCAACGCGCAGCGTTCGGCCCCTGGCATCCGGGTTGCTCCAATGCCGATGCCATTTGATCTCGATGATTGACAACAGCCTGCTAACCTCCCAGCACAACCTCACAGCTTCGGTAGCTAGGCATATGCGATGAAGCTCCCTTCACCTCCCCGTAATGTGGCCGCCCCGCCATCCCATCAGAGAACGCGTCTACTCCGCATTCTTCTCGCCATCACCGTAGCATATGGCCTCTACTGGGCCAGCCGCTTCCCCCTCGAATACGACGATGACGAATTGCCACCGAGTCAACGTCCAAACGATGGCACAAGCATGCTCGAGCCTGATCAATTAGTGGTGTCACTGAAGACGACCGCGTCGGACGCATGGTCGGAGCTGCTGCCCGCGCTCGTCCTCGCGGACCCAACGACCACGGATACCCTCCTCCTAATGAGCGATTTCCAGATCGACATCGGCTCATCCCGCGTCGAAGATGTGCTCGATCGATACAACCAAAGCTTTGTATCCGAGAACAAGGAGCTAGAGCGATACAATCGCACGCTGGCTTACAACACCAAAAGCATCAATCTCTCAGCCCTGAAAGAAAACGACCCTTCGAAGGAACGCGCCGTCCTCGCCAGCCTCGATAAATACAAAATCCTCCGCGCCGTAGAGCGAGCCTGGGAACTCCGCCCCGAGCGGAAATGGTACCTCTTCGCACCTGCGCACGCATACCTCGCCCGAAACAACATATACACCTGGCTCGGCGGCCTCGATCCCGAGCAGCGAACCTTCTTCGCCGACGCCAGTGCGGAGACGTTCGTCCTCTCGCAGGCTGCCATCCGCGCGCTCATGCTCGACCACCCGGACGCTATACCCCGCTTCGACACGCGTATCGCGGAGCAGCATTCCGCCCGCGACGTGCTGGCTTCCGTCCTGTCGTCTGCTCTCGGCCTCGAGCCCAGCCCTGTCCGCGCTGGCGTCTCGCCTTTCCACCCCGCGACGCTGCCTTTCGGCCCGGAGATATGGTGCGAGCACGTCCTCGCGCTGGCGCATACACCGGTCGATGTGAGGAGCGATATATGGCGGTTCGAGAGGGAGAGGCGGGATAACGGGCTCGATAAGGATCCGCTGCTTTTCGCGGACCTGTGGGACCGGTTTCTCGGACGGGAGGATCTAGAGAATGCGAGGGTGGGTTGGGATAACTTATCGGGCGGAAAGGAATATGTGAGGTGGGGTATGCGGGGGGAGGGACGGACGGCGGCGGACGAGGGG
>Ga0247757_10000371_pt1 | contig 37889 bp, 41 predicted proteins | sample UWRJL126311R4_FD_180929 | JGI IMG/M metagenome (GOLD analysis project Ga0247757, IMG submission 180929) | Plant litter microbial communities from Arlington Agricultural Research Station in Wisconsin, United States - UWRJ-L126-311R-4 | ecosystem: Environmental > Terrestrial > Plant litter >... | reverse complement strand
TAAGAGGAGTCCGAAACGGCGGTGCTCAGAAGCTGCGCGCGAGAAGGCGGCGACTGGAGGAGGGTGGTTTGTGTGTGTTTCGCAGGCGCGGGCTGGGTGGAGCGCGCCTGTTGTCAACGAAGCGAGGCACTGGCCCGGCTGTGGGGTGGGGACTGGGCCGGGACTGGGGCCCAGGGGCACGACTGGCGAGTGTGAGATAGAGAGAGGGTGTGGCTTGAGGCTTACCGGCATTTCATGCGACTGACTGACCTGGATTGCCGCCATGCTGCTTATGTGCTGGCGCGTCGCAGCCAGGGGCTCCCACCACCACCGTCACCACCATCCAGCAGCAGTGTGTGCTCGAGACCGCCGACTACGGACCCAACAAGAAGAGGCAGAAAAAAAAGAAGAAGCAGAAAACCGACGCAGGCCAGACGCCGCTGCTCCGTCGACGAGGGCCCTGCCCAGGCCCGGCGCCTGTGATGAAGCAGGCCGCTCGCTCGGCAGGCGCTCGCATCGCTTGGATCCGGCAAAGCGCGCGGCGGGAGGCTGCCGCAAGCCAAGACGTTTCAAATGCAGACGATGCTTTTGCTGTGCGTGGGCGACATGGGCGCCGGCCTTTTTTCCTTCCCAGGGCTCGAGCTCATCTTAACACCAGCCGCTCCTTCCTCTGCCCCCTCCACCTGCCCCAGACCACCCGAGCCCGAGTCCATCCAACCGTCGTCTCTCTCTAACTCGTACTCTTCATTCATTCATTCCTTCATTTAGAGGGCCTCGCCCCCGACCGTCCTTCGTTCCTCGTTCGCTTCCTCGCCTCTGTTCCCTTCGTTCCCTCCATCCTCTTCGTCCCCTTCGTCCCACGGGTCGCATCCTTAGCCCCGTTTCCGTGCTGGCACGCCTTGGCCGACGACCTTTCTGCTTCAGCTCCGCCGCATACTGCCCGCCTGCCTGCTGAAGGTAAGTCTTGGAGTCTCACATCCGCCTGAGGCATTGTGTATCCACTTTCGTCTTCGTCTACTCTCCACCACCCACGATACGTTGTCAATGCCCCGCCCTAACCGCCTCCCCTCCGCACAATGTGTGCCCCTCAACCTCCATCATCGGTCGTTCCTTCTTTAAATGCTGCCTGCATCCTCGCCTGACAGCCCTTCCATGAACACGTCCTACTTGGACTCCCATTGACGAATTGCAGTGCTTGTCGTCCCTTTTTGTTTCTCCTCTGTCTTGTACATACGACAGCCACACGCTCCCTCTCCATCAACACATACTTCCGTGGATCATCTCTTCTTTCCCCTCGATTAATCAATATGAGGACTTTTCTATCCTTTGCCGTCTTGGCGGCTTCCTATGCCACTGCCACTGCCGTACCGGAGGATACGCCGGAGCAGATCGAGGCAGGGCTCATCGGCCTTTCTAAGAACTCAACGTGTCAGCACGATCCGGCCAACTCAAAGGAGGTCATTGTCATGCTGGACAAGGACGAGATCCCCGACGCCAAGTCATTGCTCGAGAAGATTGGGCGCAAGGCCGATGACGATGGTGTTTTCAATCTTATGGACAACTCACAATGGAGTGCCATTGTGATGCATGCTTCCCCCGAATGCATCAGCTACCTGGACGACCTCGCCGAGGTCAAAATGGTCGACGAGGCTGCCCAGGTCAAGTCTTTCGTTACCCAGAAGACGGGTGCGCCGTGGGGTCTCCAGCGAATCTCCAACGAGGCCGGTGCCTCAGGGAACCCTCAAGGACAGACCTTTACCTATTCCTTTGAAGACACAAGCCTTGGTGCTGGTGTGGATGTCTACGTGGTGGATACCGGTGTCAGAGTGTCTCACGCCGTCTTTGGCGGACGTGCTGTCGAAGGGTTCTCCTTCACCCAGACGGCCGCCGACGGTGATGGCCACGGCACTCACGTTGCAGGATCCGCTGCTGGCGCCAAGTTTGGCGTCGCCCAGAATGCTAACATCATTGCCGTCAAGGTACTTGGTGACGATGGCTCTGGCTCTTCGTCCAACACCATTGCTGGCATGAATTGGGTTCTGAACAACCACGAAAAGCGCAAGGGCCAGCCCGGCTTCGTTGGCTCCATCATGAGCATGTCCTGGGGCCTCCAGGGTAAGGCTGCCGCCGTCGACGGCGCCATCACCTCTGCCGTTGACGCCGGTATCCATGTCTCCGTGGCTGCTGGTAACGACGGTGCTGATGCCTGTGGCACTACACCTGCTCACCTTGGTGGCGCCAACTCCGATGTCGTCACTGTGGGTTCCGTCAACATCCAAAACGAAGTGTCATCATTCTCCAACATCGGCAAGTGTGTTGACATCTTTGCCCCCGGTGAGCAGATCCTCAGTGCTTGGAATACGGGCGATAACGTCATCAATTTCCTTTCCGGTACCAGCATGGCCACGCCTCAGAACTCTGGTGTCATGGCCTATCTCATGGCTCAGGATCCGGCCAAGTTCGGACAAAACCCAAAGGCACTTAAAGCCCAGCTTCTGTCGATGGCTCGCCAGGACATCATCACTGGCAACCTTGGTGGAAGCGCAAACCTGCTTCTCAGCAATGGCGTGGACGGAAAAGTGAAGAAACGATCTGTGATTGGCAGCCCCGTTTCTTGGGCCAGGAGCATCGTTGCCGATGTCGACAAGCGATGGGTCGTCAACTCAACCTGGTCGCCCGTCCGCTTCTAAGAAGTCTAGACGAGGGTACAAATGGTGCGCAGGAATTGAATAATACCTTCGCTCGATACAAAAGTTTTACTAGAGACCAGCCTCAACTATTTTCCTCGATATACTTTATATCGTTTTCCCTTTGGCCTGGGAGCAACCATAGTACGCCTAATAGTCATCTCAGCGTCTGTATGGCATTGGCTGTTTTATAAATATGTATAAATTTCTTTTTTTTTCACTATCCTCGTTCGTTTCCTTTGTGCGCTGCTGTCTGACTTCCCTGATAATCTATCTGTCTATTGTGTAGGGAAATTAGTGTCTGCATGTGTACATGTGTTGAGGGAAGGACCACTTAATTTTTCGATATGGGCACCTTTTTTTTCTGGCTGCATGAACGATGTGCATGAAGGCTTGTCTTCGTTTCCTAAGTGGGGTTGCCGAGAACGGGGTGAGCAGAGCTAAAAAATGTGTGTGTGCATAGTGTTCTTGTCACACTATGTACACGCCTGATGGCTTGGTAGTAATGACTTGTCACCTATACAATAGTTGTACAATGAAACGCCTTTTTATGGAGCTATGCCTATTTTTAAAGAGATTCTAAGGCTCGCTGGCTTCTCGTTTTGTTAGCTAGAACGTGGCCTTGCACAACTTCAGGCTTCAATAGGGAACCTTTTTCTCCTACCAAGCCTTGTTGAAGCTCGCTCCAGGCCCCAATCGAAGGAGCTTGTCCTCGTATGCGCTACCGATACCTGGCCGGCGATCATACTGGCCCCTTGTCGGCAATTTCCTAGCTGACGCAAGCGCAGTCGAAGTCTGCCTGTGCGTTGGCCCAGAGCTCCGTTCCTGCATCCGATCGGATCAATAATCCAAGGCCAGTTCCTAGGTAGTGTCGCTTTCCTTTCCTGCCATCAGGCAAACCTTTCCGGAGGCCTTTTGTTCGGATTGGGGTTGCTGCGACTTTTGCAGCTCGATCGGGCGCACTGTCTACGTAGACTGATACTTCTACTCCACATGGTTTTCCCTGGCAGATCCTTATGCATGGCCGAGGCTACCAAGGCAAGGAGAAGAACAAGCAGGTGCACGCGAGGAGCGAGGGCGGGGGCGTGTTCGGCGCCTGAGACGGGCGTTGGGAGCCGTGTTCCACGCGGCGCGGTGGGACGGATCGGCCGCCCAAAACGTCGCGGCTAGCTGACGAGAACGGCCGGGCTTTGGGGGTGGAGACCGAGCCTGATTTGGGGACTTTTTCCTCGCTCATCCACGCCTCACTCACTTACGCTTTATGTTCTGCTCTTGCTTACCCACTCGGGGTGATTTTTTTTTTTTAATTCATACACGCAATGTGGACTTTCGTCCCACACACAAGAAAAGGAATTCCAAGATAACAGCGCTTCCCCCCGGTGCGAACCCCAAAAAAATGGCAAAAAGAGTCGATCGTTATATCGCCGGCCATCTGAAGTATTGTCAGGCTAAAAAAGAAAGTTCTTTTGGTACCTCACAGGCCATGCATATTATTAGTCCGAAATGTTAGTTTAGAAGTGTGAGCGTGACAGAAGGCCTGCATTGCTTCAATCCTGTTGCGTAAGCAGTTGATCTTGAGCTATGTTCTGCTGACCCCGGAAACCGGTTGTCCCGTAGAGGGTGGTGCATATCCAACTTGGGGCTTCTACTCAGGGCAATATCCGCCTGTTCGTTCATGTGACAATCCTCGCAACCTATATATATCGGTCGTCCTATATCGACGAAATAAAGTAGGAAATCTCGATTTAGGTGTGCTTGATAGTTATATCTATGCAGCCTCTCGAAAGCTCATTAAAGATAACTATCGGAATTTGATGATTGGCGGGATTGCCTGCTATCTTGAACCAAATCTCACGTACAGACAACCTCAGATGTCTACACACCATCCCCATAGTGGATCGATGGCTTCTTCGTAAGGTTGGTAGATACTGATAAGTTTGTCGTGGCGCAAACATGTTTTTGCGCATCTTCCTAGGCAAATATGGGAATGTTGTTAGAAACACCCTTACAATTAAGATGCCATGAAAGTCCTAGGGACATGTGAGGCTAGCCTGACCATCTAGGGTTTCATCGGAGATGATGTATGTCTTATAATAAGTTCGTTATGAACAGTGTGCTTTTTCACCCTTTTCGTCGTTTGCACTGGGCGGCAACTACGCTAATGTCGTCGAGTTTACCTGGTTTCTAGTTAGTTTTACAAAACGAGGTGAAGAATGTCTTTAGTCGTGGATGCATACCTCCCTCAATTGATAGACCTTCGTCAATTGCCTTCTCCATATACGGGCTCTCTGCGAAGGGATCTTCGGCAATTGTACGCGCCGCATTGACGAGTTCCTGTGCCACAAAACGCATGCCATCTGCATAGCTCTGCTCGGCTGGTTCCTTTTCCGGGTCCTCCATACTGATTTGGTCTTTCCACCTAGACATACTGTCTACTACGTTCTCTACCACTTCGTGCTCCCAGAGATTGTCAATAACACCATCAGTCATGGCAATAACAACGTCATCTACCTCTATCTCTACACGATCCATAACTGCATTTTGAGTTGGCGTGTCGGGGCTGTTGGTGCCTAACTGTCGGGGACAATCGAACCAGTGCCACTGCTCGGTCGTTTTATAGACGACTTCCTTAGCTCTGGGACGAATAACGAGGATCTGAGAGTCGCCAAGTTGTGTAACGTACAGCAATGGGCGCGCAGGATTACTACTATCGACTCCAAGAAGAGCAGCGCAAGCCGTTGTTGTTCCATACCATGGGTTAGGTTCGGAAGTTGCCTGTTGGGTCTGTTCAAACGCAGCTTGCAAATACGAAATAGGATCTGGTTCATTTTGCGGACCGTATTTGGCGTGCTCTGCCTGCAGGGCCCAGAAATGAAGAATAAGTCTGGACCAGAGCCTGTTGTCTTGTTAGTTATTGAAAATAACGAGTTCCGCGGCCAGGTTCATCATACGCAGCATGACCCCTCTCTCTTGTATCCCAAGCACCGACGCCGTCATTTGCACCAATAAAATAATCACTAGCTAGCACAGCATCATCACCATTAGTGACTCCTCGGATCATCTCCCCATTGACTTTAGGCCTCCTATCTCTACTCTTATGATGCGTGCTGAGAGGTTCTGAGAAGCTCGTCGACGGCAGGGATAGGAACGGTGGAGGAAAGGGCCTTGAAGGTCGCTTCGCAAACAAGGCATAGCCGGCTTCGAAGTAGAAGGGCGGTTTAGAGACGGGGGCAGGAGCATCGTCTGGAACGGGAGTTGTGGTCCCGCCTCTCGGTTTCTGGGAAGCAGGTACGTATGAGCGTATCTGTTGAGTAACTAGTGTGATATGTGCTGTTCGGAGACATTGTGTTCGCCGGGCAAAGGAGGGATGTGGGAGGCGGCGGACCACAGAATTACACAAACGCGAGATCATGCCAGCAATATTGAAATATGCGGGCGAGGACGCGATCGCCCGGAATGCCTATGTAGGCTCAGGGCGCATGAGAGGTGCTGTGTTACCGACTTGTTTGTCGGGCTAGGAAAGCGGACATAGTGCCTCGGGATGGATGGGGCATTGGATTGTCCACGGACATGCTGAATAAGCATTGAATGACGTCGCAAACTAGCAAGACGTCTTACTATTTGCTAGTGAACACCATATGCAGTGAGACCCTTGATCTAAAAAGTATGTTGCAAATGGCTACGAAGCGTTTGTTGATGTGTCCCGCCCATCGGCATCGTTGCGTTGTATTTACATTGTCATACAATTGCAAGAGCGTGAATGAAAATAACCTGGGCCACTCCAAAAGGGACGCAGACGTAAAGCGGGCGAGTATATACGAATTCGTAAAGCTGAACTAAAGCCAATGAAAACACCTGTCATCCGATATCAATATCTCCCCGAACGCCAAATCAATGCAACTCCCTTGTGCACCCTCATCAAAATGCCAGCACCGTGAAACCTGCTTCCCTCTCCTTGACAAAAGGGTATCAAGCTCTCTTTCGTAGAAAGTTCTCCAGATCCCCTCGCGTTGCAACACCTAGTACAAACTTCCGCGAAGCATCCGTCACGACAGCAAATTCTTGCTGTCCAATTCCGTCCACCCCACCATTGAAGAACTCCTCTAGCTCCTCTAGAGGCGTCTCCAAGGTGATCACCTTGTATCGTGTGCCGCGTCTTCGGAATTTCTGCATCGCGGCCTCGACTGGATCGGCGTCTGTCACTTTGCCTTCTTTGAGGAGCTGCTGCAGTCGCGGAATGCTGATATAGCCCAAGAGAGCGCGGTTCTGGTCGGCAGTGACGGTGAGATGTGTATAGTCGCGCTCAAGGCCAGAGATGAGAGCGTGCGAAATAGGATCAGTCGGTCGGCAAGAGAGCGCCGGTGGTGGCTCTAGGTCCTCCACGGTTGCCTGCGAAATGTCAGTTGCAGCGCGCCAAAAAATAGCGTCAATGAACATTTACCCCACGATATTTGTTCGCCCACAGTGACTGGAAATCGCCGCTCGATGTAGCACCAGCCGGAATAGTGGGAATTTGAGTGTCGGCCATGTTTTGCGTACGGTGAGGAGGTTGTTAACAGAGATGCGGTTTGTCAGGCCCAAGGCCAGGAACGGCTCCACATAATGACGCACGGGCCACTGGTGAATTTGGAATGTGATATGTTTAGGGTAAAACCCGCCAAAAGCGAGTGAGCCATTACTAAATATAACTGAGGGGTATAGCGCTTCATATACGGGGGTTTTTTGCCCTTCAGAAGCTAGGAACATTTTGTGGAGTATAATTCAACATAATTTTACCCTCTTTTGTAAGGGCTCATGGAGCTCTGATAGTAACCATAATTACCATGACCTATTGGGTTTTTCTTTGAAAAGGATATCGTTGTTATCTTAGGACTAATTTTCTTTTGTATAGGACGCAAGCTAACTTTTCTTATGTAAATCCTGGCCCTCCTACCCTCGAATTGGCATCATAGTGCTTCAGATGTACTTCCGAAGGCCTCCAGGAAATTTGAGTGGATGATATAGGAAGCTATAGGGGCTCTATAACGGGGCGATCGATCTTATACAGTGATAGAATAAGACTATTTTAAACTGTGATCAGAGGGATTGTATTTGATGCAGCGCCAAACTTCTGCCACATGATATGTTATTGGAGAAGTTAACCTAATACACCAATTCGCAATTCCTAGTTGTCCACTTAACTCTTCACATGATACGCGGTATCTGAATGATACCATGGTTTCCATTCTGGAGAAAAACCTAAACCCCAATCGTATATCTACATTATGATCCCAGAACCAGGCACTGTGGCGGCAATCAAGTCCTTCTGTCAGGCTAACCTGTCCAATCTGGACATTCCTACGCCTGCCTACCGTTGTTGGACAAGATACGAGAAGTCCAGGTAATTGTTGAAGGTATATTACGGGCACTAAGGGGGGATTTGAAAGTTTGAAAAATATGAGACGAGCTGGAGAACACGAAGTTACGAACCTATGATCGATCTCATTTCCGGTGACCCTATGGTGACCTCGACGGTTGTTGCCGTGGACGTACCGGCGACCTACTCCGCGACCTCGAGTCTGAGCTTGCCCGACGCTTACGCTTTTTCACATCAGCCCGTGCTTCAGAATCTTCGGAAGAACTGGAACGTCTTCGTCTTCTGTCCGTTGATCGCTCTGATAATGGGGTGACAGACCGTGAGGTTGATTGCGGCGCTCCTCTCGTATGATCATATTGACGGGGACGCGGTGACCGCGACCGCGACCGCGACCGCGACAGCCTGGGCGATGGTGAACGTGGTATACCTTTAGATACCCATGACCTAGAGCGGTAGCCAGTCAAATTTCTCTTATCCTTGCTAGGAGACATCGATCTATCCCGGCGACGAGACCTGGATCTCGATAGAGCTCGACGAGGACGACGAGCTGGGGACCTGGATCGGTCAAATGATGGCGTGCGTCGGTACTTGCGGATCGGGGGACTTCTCGACCGGCTCTGAGAAGTTGTGCGGCGGTATCGAACGGACCGTGAACGTGAACGGGAGTCACGGCGACGGCGGTCGTGGTCACGGCCGCGACCGCGACCGCGATCAGAAGGTACCCAAGTATCTCCTTTCCAGGCAGGTGAAAATCCACGGCGCCTCCTAAAATAATCAGTATGCTGTTTATGATTTCTAGAAGTTTCCACGCACGGAGCTGGAGAGATGTGTCGGCCACCATAAGGGCGAGGGGACTCCCGACGACGTAGACTACCACGCTCACGGAAGCCACCACGACCGCGACCTCTCTCGGTAGGATCTCCTCGCTCGGCGCGGCGAAAGGAGTCAATCATCCTCTCTTCTTCTTGCCTGTTCGCACGACGTTGTTCCTCCGCGGCCTAGGAGATGTCAGCCATGCGCCAGAGGCAACGTTTGTTTCTTCGTAACATACACGCTCTTGTCGAAGTTCCATCTTCTTTGCCTCTAACATTTCTTTCGGGACTCCATTGGGGTTCTCCTGTGCACTCAGCAGCATCTTCCACAGCTCTTTGCAGAACGGAGCGCAGTGTTTGTCCAGAAAACCGGTGAGTTGAATCTGGATCTCCTTGATGTTCGGCTGTGAGCAATGGTTAGCAGCTATAGACTGGTGTCAGATAGACATACTCACAAACTGCGATTGCTCAAGTAGGTTGTAGCACGTCTCGACCACGACGTCATCCTCGCTACCCAGGATGCTCGTGATTTTGGTTGCGATCCATGGTTTCATAAGATCAATCTTGACCTTCTGAATGTCAACTTTTTGATTGAACTCGGGAGGAAACTTGGTGGCCATGAGGCGCTTTTGGTCGACGGAGAGCGCCATCTTACTGGTCGGGGTAGTTGCTCGAGTGGGGCGTTGGGGTAAAGAGGGCGAGCGAGCAACGAGCGGAGCGTTGTTTGGGACCAGCTTCTCCCCGGGATAACTATAATCCGATACGCTAGCTGAAAAGGGTCGCTTCCGCTCCGCAACTTGCCCTTGTGTGCTTCTGTCGGTGTCACTTCCGTCTGCCTTCACTATACCTTTGTAGCCTGCATATCGTGATCGGAAGAGCCTTCGTCTCATCAACGAATGCCTCAAAGAGCTCCACTAGTCAGATATGAACAAGTCCTTAGGGTCAACGACAGCCGTTATACTATGGTTATGTATAGGCGATCAACCAAGCCGCCTCTTGTGCTCCCCTAATCTCGCCTGCCTTCATGCAAGAAGAGGGCCCTGAACTAGATCGTATTCCGGGCGACGCTTGCAGCTATAGTGTCCTGTTGGCACGCCAGCGTGCGTGTCGCGATCCAAGTGTCCTATCGCCGCTGCTCCTACCCTCTACCTTACTTCCCTACATCCTCCACGCAACTTCCTTTGACTATCGTATGGCCATCACTCGAATGAGTTTCGCACAGCTGTATCTCACCCGCACATACTCTTACTTCCGTCAACGGCTCTCTCTTGCACCCGACCACGGCTTGTTGTGTTTCCTCGTACATTTTTAAAAACGCACTTATCTCCCCTTTACACAGAGACATCGAGCTCGGCTGGGTAGTACTTGTGTATTAAATACCCCTCTTCCACGCCATGCCGAATCCTGGCAAGCCATCGATTGCCCAAATTTCCGAGGTCGAGAAGCCAGTGCCAAATGTCAAACCTCAAGAGCGATCCGATGCACCAGCAACTGATGAGAAGCCATCTGTCGCCCCATCAACACATCTCTCGACCGATTCGCCAGTACCAGATTCCTCTCCTCCTACACCCACCCGTCCAGCAGCAGAAGAACCTACCCTGCTGCCTCGCTCTGCGATTAAACCTCAAACTATCAAGGTGGATCCACCAACTGATCAACCGGTTGGTGATGAAAAGCCTCCGGCCCCTCCTCCGCCAACCCCGGCTGCGGAAGAGCCACCGAAAGCAGGTAATTGAATCTGGTCTTCTTACCGCACGAATGTTCTGTTAATTGAGGTTTTCTAAAGAAGCTATGGTGGTCACAACCGAACATGGTGAACCCGTCGAAGCCATCGTAGATGAGCCATCTAAGGGCGATATAGCAGCAATTGAGTCTATTCTCGAACATGACCCGGAAGCGGGGTCCGAGCACGAGTTGTCGAAGGTCGAGCTTCCAAATGAGAATGCTATCCAACCTGAAATATATGAGAAACCGGAACCTAACCAAGACTTGTCACCCTTGCCCCAAGCGGAGTCTTTGGCCACCCAAGAGGAATCAGTGTCTGAGCTTCTGACTGATACAATATCTCAGGCTCCAGAGCCACAACCCGAATCCTCTCAAGAGGTGCCAGAGCAAGAAGCTGGACTAGCACCTGCACTACTTATTATCTCACGTGTACAGGAAGAAGAAAGTTTTGCTGAAGACGAGACAAACGAGGAGGGTACAAGAAGTGCTCCGATTGATGCTTCAGGGAACAGTGAGCCTGTAATAGAAGCGGATGAAAAGCCACAGCTCGACGTGCCAGCGATCAATGGACCTTCCGTTGAACAACCTCCAACCGAAGGATCTCCCGTCGATCAGCTCTTAATGGATGAGCCTTCAGTGGAACAATACCCTATTAAGGAAAACATCGTCGAGCAGGCTACAGCCTATGAGGGCAAAGCGGAAGAAGCAGAAAACAAAGTTGAGGATGCGGCAAGACTTGCCAAGACGATTGCACGAAAGCGAGATCTCTTTCGAGCAAATGCAGTACCTAAGTTCCCCATCAAGGTTATTGCGGGCCCGGATATTGCAGCTGTAGCGGTGCATTTACTAAAACAGAAGGCAAAGGGAATTGATATCAAAGCACAGCTTGATGCAATCCTAAGCGATGAGTGAATCAGGGTGGAGGCCCATACTTATTATAGACATCCTATTACTATCCCTGATCTCCTAATTCACAATTGAGGCCCTGGGTAGTTTGGTTTCTATTTTCCTCTGGTCGACTGTTGTTTTTGCTGGGTTGAGAACTGTTACTTTTCCTCCTCATAACAGCTTTCGTATCGTGCTATTGTGAATCTCTCAGTTCTGTCTTAATATATTCTCAACATGTTTATGTGGTGATAGCTCTACTAAACTGCCTTTCTAAATATAGGCTGAAGCATTCACTACGGTCGAACTGGGCCCCAGAGGTACACCTTTTCAACAAATAGGCTAAAGCTCCTATAGTAGGGTGTTAAAGGGGCCTCAAACCCTTCAAGTATGAGCATCTAGATACATATACAACCTTGCAAGCTGCATCGTCTTCGGACGACGTCGTGCCATTCGTTCAGCATCTTTGTCTCCTTAGGCGGAAGTAATGCGCAGTCGCTAGTCTTTCCTGCTGGTTACATATGGACCCTTCCGGCGCCTTGATTGTAAAATTATGCATTTGAGTAAATCAATCTAACATTACACAAACAAGAACTTTTAAAAGAACTACTACCACAGTCTGCGTCCTCCACTACCGCCTCCACCTTCACGGACCTTTCATTTCTTTGAATCCTCCATACTCTCCGTCTCCCACTCTCCCTCCATCCATTCATCAGTAACCCTTGGATCGTGGTCTTCGAGATGGTTGTTGAGAATATATTCAATGGTTATGGTGCTGGGCGGTAGCGTAATGTCAACACACCGCAAGCCACCTAAATATCATTAACTATTTAATAGTGGTTAAGATAGTAAATAATTCAACTACGGTATCAAGACTTTTCAGCTCTTACAAAAGAAATAAAGTAACGCCGGGCTCTAGTCTTGCTAGCTTTTATCCTACAACCTTCAAGACTTTCTTTTATACGATCTTGGAGTTATCGCATAGTAGGGGAAATACTACCATCTCTAAGATCTTTTTAGCGTACTTAAGACGAAAGTCTCATTTTTGAACTTATTCAATCAATACACCTTTGCAAGAGGGGTTTCGTTCCCGCCCCGCTTTCTCTCTTGTGTAATACTGTAACGTTAGGAATTATTCACATGGTGAACTGTTCCAAGCACCCTCTTGAATATCATTCAGCCAGCCAAGATATATTATTCAGGTCCTTTTCTTAATCGAAGACCAAGCGTTCTGAAGTAGTTTCTCTGCCCGGCTTGGTTTTATCCTCGATGCTCATAGCCCAATCACCCGCTCTACACTCCTCCGCGCCTCCGTCATTTCGACCACCAGCTCACTCCTGGTGTGCTCTTCTTTTACTGCATAGTGCAATTCAACTAGGTCTTTGGCACGCTTGATATCAGGGTCTTGCTCCTCTACTTGGGGAGACGTTTCTTGAGGGTTTGATGTGGAGGAAACGGAATTTGGGCGCACGGAGACGAGGGCGAGAGCAGCAGCCGGGTCCTGGGACTTTGTCAGGCCAAGGTACTTGAAGAAACGACATAAAGTGCTGCAGTGAGGAGCCTGAGGCGAAGAGGGGTATCCAGTACGTACACAAACACGCAGCGACACAAGATCAGAGAGGATCTCTGCGAGCTGCATGGTCGGACCTTTAGACCCTGGTGGGCCCTGTTCCATTCTTCGAATTTACCTGGTCCAATGCCTTTGCGTGCACCAGAGGGTTTGCGTTGTGGCAGACGTGAGCGGAGTAGGTTGGATACTTGGCATTTGCCTCGGTTCGGCAACTTTCCCGGTTTATAGGCTCGGAAGAGAAACCGTCACAAGGTCAACGGTCTGGCACGTCAGTCGCCTCATTGTCTTAGGCTATCCTTTCGCTTTTCTTTTTATCAGACTAGACTGTATATGTTAAAGATGGCGAGTATACAGTCCATAAAGGCCAATTGCCGCAAGGTACGTACATTCGCCGTTGACCATGACGTGCAGAAGGGAAGAGTTAGACTCCATTAGGCTATACTGTGGTAGCCTCATCGGATCAGTACGGTGTAGATCATATGGCATAAGCTCCTAGCGGTCAATACTACCTGAGGTAACTGACTTCAATAATAGGTTATGTGCATTGGTCGAAACTACGCGTAAGAAACTTTGCATGGCCTAATTTGCACATAGAAAGTTTGACTGGTTACTAGCGATCATATCAAAGAACTGAACAGCGCTCGTCCAAAACAACCCTTCTTCTTCCTCAAACCACCATCCTCCCTCCTTCTCCCTGGCGCTGGTCCTGTGCTTCGTCCCCGGGGTGTGATCATGCACTATGAAGTTGAACTTGGTCTTATCATGGGCAAGACAGTCCGTGATCTAGATCCTGAGGATACTCAAGGGGCAATGGATGCTATTGAAGGTAAAGAAACATGCACTTCTTCTCTGAAGCCTAGAAACACCATACTACAATTGACCTTACTGGAAACTCACTGCCTGTCAAACTGGTTATCAACGAAAGAGCTTCCAGATACCTTCAAATGTGGTTTTAGGCATCTTTCAACCCTCCTGGACAGCTCTCAAGACTGTTCAAAAGCTATTCAAGCTAACATGTTGGTAGGCTACCTTCTTGCCATTGATATGACAGCCCGAAATGTTCAGGACGAAGCAAAGAAGAAGGGACTCCCATGGTCTATCGCCAAAGGATTTGACACTTTCCTCCCCATTAGTAACCTCATCGCCAAATCACGTATTCCAGACCCACAAAATGCCCACCTGTGGCTATCTGTGAATAGTGAGATCAAACAATCTGACAATACCGAACTCATGCTATTCCGGATTCCAAGACAACTCAGTGACATCAGCCGAGTAATGACGTTGGAGAAGGGTGATATTATCCTGACAGGTACGCCAAAGGGCGTTGGGCCTGTTAACACTGGCGATGTAATGAAGGCTGGACTAAAGGTCAACGGTAAAGATATTGAAGAAGCAAACATCAATGTACCAGTAGTCGATCGTGAGGGTCCTTATGCATTTAAGGAAACGTGACTAAGTGGCCTGGAACCGTATTATCGCTAGCATATAGATGTATATTAACACAATGGGTCTATAGAGCGATTCATGTCTCGATCATCGGTGGTTTTCTACGTGGGCGTGTATGTAGTCGTTTACGTGCCGATTTGCTTGCTATTATGCTAGAAACTGTACTGGTTCCTATAGCGGTATCGTCCAGTATGTTTGTTGTGCCCGAAGCATTCGCAACCCTAGAGGACGCTTGCTGGAATACTGGGTTACCGTTACGATCTAGTTCATATTTTTGCGAGAACCTCCGGGTGTTGTTTCGTAGGCTGTAAGCCGATTGAGTCGATATGGGCTCCTGAGGAACGGATTGATTGGAACTGTTTAGAGAGGGGTTCAGCGTTTTCTCTCTTGGTGATCGATTGATCGAGGAAAATGGACGATTCGGGTTCGAAACTGTCAATGCCGTCCCTTGCTTAGCCAAGTCTTGTGGAAGTAAGACAGATGATCGGGAACGCTTGTTTTGATATTTGACGGGACGCGCTATGGGTAATAATGGGACGGCCAGTTGAGGGGCTATAGCATTTCGATGTAGGCCCTGAGTAGAAGAAATCTTCTGTTTCTTCCTTGAGCTTGCTTCGCGCTTGGGATCAATAGCATCCTCGTGTATAACTGGTAGAAGTATGCCAAGATCTTCGACCTGCGCAATCGGTGTGACGTCTCGAGTTTTTTTCTGCAATAGAATACTTGATCTTCCTGTAATACTGCGGTGATTCTCAGTTTGAAAAAGCTCTGGTTCGAGCAATCCGTCCCTTATAATGTTAACAGCTATTCACATTTACCTAGCAAAACAACTAACCTTTGCTGAACCGTCGGCTTTCCCGAAGGTACACCGTATTGGGCGCTCGTTTCAACAGTTCGATTGCTCAATTCGTTCGGTTTTGTTGCCTCTGCTTGCAAGCTGACAAAATTTTGCTCGCATTTGTGCATAAACTCTTGTTGTACGCATTTGACACTTAGTTCACCAACAGGCAAGTGGCTTTCTAAAGCCTCTAACCGACTAGTCACTCTCTTCATTGTATCTGCAAAGATCCCATCATTCCTCACTTGGGAGTGATGAAAATCTTTAGCCAGCGTTACGACCCGACTCTCCAGCGATGAGAGGCCCCTAACGGCAACGTCCAGCTCTCGGCGTGAAGCAGTCAATTTTTGTGTTTGGTTTTGCATCTCCCGAAAACCTTTCATGTCCCGAAGGATATCACTGAGCTGATTATATACAGACTGCTTGAACTCCTGGTTCCGCATTTCAAGTTTCTTGAGTTCATCCCGAAGAGCCTGAACTTTATCAGCCATAGCATCGCATGCTCTCGCTGTGTGTCCCGCATTTTGGGTGTGCTTTTCCTGCTCTTCAAACAGTAGCTCCAGCCTGTTTAATCGCTTCAACAGATATGCATTACTGTCTCTTAATTCATGGCGCCAGAGTAGGTTACTGGGGAGTTCGGGAGCCGAGACTCGAGATGACGTAGGCATAGCTGTGGTGAACAGGTTATTAACTATTGATTTTAATTGTAGTCTGCAGGAAGATGCGATGTCTCACATTCTACATTTAGGACCACAAACAATGTGTTGCCTTACCTCAGGTTGGGCTTTCGCAGTAGCAAAAGCTGCGAAGCGAATGAGTTTAGAAGATGATTAGAACTCTCGGTCCCTTAATTGAGCTGATGATGGAGGTAATGGGAAGTGCCGAAAGATCTCATGTGTGAGAGGTGTGATTAGTTAAAATAGATGAAGAAGGCACATTCGTAGCTCTTACCACGTTAGATTACTAACTTGTAATGAACACGAAATCGGGTTTGGAAAACCTTAAACTTGAAATAGATTACTAAATAAAGGAGCAAGATACAACAAGAGACCATCTGGTAGTTAGTTAAATTGACCTCTTTTCTCTCCTTTATCTCTCTAGTTTACTCCTCGTCAATCTTAAGAGGACCCTAGTACCACAATCACTACAACTATACTAGCATCTATGTGCAGTTGACTCGCTCCCGTGGCCCACTCTTATGCAATTTTCTTATTTTTGGAGAAATCCGTGAAACACCCAAAACCATATACATTGGGAAGTCTACCTAAAAGACGCCATCTTAGCAAGGAAAGTAAGGTTAAGGAATGCCCTTGGCAATAAGGCGCTTAGTTCGTTAGGGCCTATTCTAGCCCTAGTGATGGAATGCTCTTTGATAGGGTTATATACGGAAGCGTACTCCCGGTTGTTGGTTTTTGAATAAGAGACCTCCAAGCATGTGAGAAAATAGACCACAAATCCTAAAAATAGGATAAGACATAGAGTCAGGTAAGAGACTCGAACACTGATATGGCACATCATGAGCACGATGGGGGCTATACGTAGATAACGCTTGCATAATTATTATTGATTTCTACTCTCTGAGAGGTGCTGTTATATCACCACTCTCTTTGGACCCTTTGGAGCGTCCATGGTCTGATCTCTTTTCATTATCCTAACCTTTGTGTCCTTACTGCTTTCGACTTCATCTGGCGAATTGGATGCTGTCTCCCTGGCTCGCTCAGCAACACTCCTGTCGTAGCTGGTAGGATCGATGCCTAGGATGCCGCCAACATTGTTGCGATCACCAGGCACCGAGAACTCCCGGAAAGCATATCGCCACTCATTCAGGAATCCACGGATGGCCTTACCAACCTTGTCCTTTCCGTTTTTGGAGTGGTGGCCCGTCCCAGTGATTGCGTAGACTGGCCGCGATGAGGAGTTGTGCTTCAGCAAGATACCTTCTAGGTAGGTAACCGCTTCTTCCGGATGCAGGCCTGGTTCTATGTTAACCTTTGGGACACAAGCCAGTTTTCGGACTTCTCACCATGCAGATCCACGTAGAGCTCCCGCGCATCCGGCCCGTTATCCTTATTCCGCTCCTCGTAGAGGATACGAGCCGCCTCACGGTGAGCTTCACGCATCAAATTATTTTCACTTTGGCCGCGAAGGCTAAGAGCTTTAGCAGCACGAGAATCGCTACGGTTCCAAGCCTGAGCAGCACTCTGCAAGAATTTGTTTCTTAGGCTGCCATGCTTGAAGGCCTCCGCCCGAGCTTGGAGATATGCTTTGTTTGCCTTCTCACCAGTCTCCAACCATGGGATGTGTTGAGGAGCAGGAATTGCTTGAGCAGCGGCACTATTCTCCCTCGATCCAGTGAAGCTCTTAGTGGGACGAAGCCCTTTGCGTAGCTGGGCTGGGGCAGGTGAAGGTGACATGCGCACGACATCCGCAAGGTTGTTCGGACCAGAATGTTCTTTGTTGTTGTGACCATGCCCGCCACGCTTGCCATGGTGACGCTTTCCACTCTTTGCAGCCGCAGCAGAGCCTAAGCTGGGGAAGGCCTCGTTATCGTCGACGGCCGGTACTGATGGTGTTGTAGCTCTCGAATGTTGACGACTACTGGGTCGGGATTGTGGGCGACTTAGGCTACCAGGAGTGAAAGTAGGCAAAGGGCTCAAGCCAGGAGGTGGTTGTTTTGGACCGCTCGTGAGTCCGTACAGTTGCTCCAGTGTGGCGGTGTCTACATTGGGGAATTGAGAGGACCAACCTGGGGAGCTGGTATTCTGTAGGGTTGGGAACGTTTCATAGTCTTGCATATGGAAGTTTGGCACGGCCGCTTGAAGAGGTGGTGTTGACGCATCTGAAATGGCCAAGCGAGCCATGACAGTTGTCGGGTCATGGGAGAACATGCAAGTATTTCCAGCAAGACAATTGCCGTTTAGAAAGTATCTGTGCGAATCTGTCAGCTGGTTCCTCGTTACGGTTTCAGGGATAAGATGACTCACTTGCACAAAGTCTTGGTGGTGTCATGGCTGAATCTGCAATCAGCTCTGGCGCATGATCCCGAAGACAGGAAGTATTTGCAGATGATGTTGCTCTTAGCTTGACCTGCAGGTGTAGCCGGGCGAAAGGCGGGGCTCATGGACTTGCCAACCTGGAACGTAGCTTGTTCAGGCACGGCAGTTGGTACAGTCTGACTGTCGAACGCCTGGCCTCCCATAAGCGTCAGGAGGGCAGCACTTAAATCATACGCATTAGCCTCGAGGGCCCTTTCAATCTCTTCGTCTGGGCGATCGTCGCGGAGAATGGATCGCAGCATATCATAGGGGCCCATGTCTACGGTCTGGGGCTGAACCCATTCAGCAGCCGCACCGTTGAGGGTACCATCGCCGAGCAAGGACGAGGACTCGGTACTACCAGAGTCGTCGTTCACCAGCCAATCTACGGATTCGCTACCAAGGTCACCATAGAGTTCTGTGTTCGGACTCGTGCCTTCACTGAATTGGTATGCGCTCAGACTGGGGCTATGCGGGATGTGAGGACTCGAGAAAGCCAGACGCGGAGACGGGCGCGGAGAGGTGAATGGAGAGGCGTTCGAAGACTTGGCGCGCGAGAGGGCAGGAGGCACAATGCCGAAGCCTGGAGGTGGGTGTATGGTTCGCGGAGAGTGGCTAATGGGGGTAGGCACGCGGTTCGCCTGCCAGGGCGCAGGAGAGGCGCGGCGGATAACGGTATGGCGGCTGGGCGGCGGGGAGCTTGACGAGCTGCCAGCATCGCGGAAGCGCCAGAGACAATCCAGGACAACATTCTCCAGGGGCTTTCCGGTGAGACCAGTCTCCTTGCGCAGCAGCTCCTCCAACTTGTCTGTCTTGTCCTCCTCGTCCAACGTGTCGTCCTGTAGGACCGGCAGTACGGTGTCGTAGATGTCGTCAGAAACCATGGTTGCTCTCGAGACATCCAAGGGGCGGGGTGCTTTGCGTATGGGGGTAGGCAGAGGTGCTGCGGTGGGCGGCGCGCGCAACAGGGTGACAAGTCGGAGCCCAGGGAGGAGTCGGGCTAATTAAAGGTGTCGCGGAGAGGAGTCGGGGGAGGGGGCGCACGAAACAGGACAGGTGAAGGAGAAAAACAAAGCGAGAGTGAAGGCAGCGAGGCGCAAGGCCAGCGGAGGACGTGTGAATGGCGGCAGGCACTGGCAGCTTCGGAGCGCGATGCAGCTCGAGGCTGGCCAGCCCTAAACGTACTACTGGGCGGCAGCCGGCGGCGGGCAGATTGTGGGGGACCAGGATGCGGGATGGGCCTGGGATCGGTGCCACGACGGCGCATTCGCGGTATACCTACACGATGCGGCGGGGGAGTGCACAGGACCCGTGGTACTTGTACTTGTTCCTGCTCCTAGAAACACACATACACACCCACAAGGATGCATGTGCTGGGCGGGAGGGGCGGCAGCGGGCGGCGGGCGGCGAGCTGACCTGCGCTGGGCGTGGGCGGCAGGCCAGACCAGACCAAAGCAGACCAGGCCGGCTGCTGTGCTGCTGCTGCTGCTTCACTTGCGACGGTGGACTGCAGTCATCAATTACATCGTACCACGATAGACCGCGCCCATGTAGATGGAGATGCAGATGCAGATGCAGGCGAGTGAGGCGGCGGCGCAGCCGGTGCTTCGGGATGACGATGAAACCTCTCTCACTAGTCAGCAGTCCATCCATGCAGACACGCCCTGGGTTTGCTTCGTCCTATCTCGCCCTCCACGCTCGTCCAGTCTCGGGATGTCTGCCTCCAGCCCTTTGTGAGCACTGCTTGAGCACTCCACACACGTCCTGCGCCCGTTTTCTGCTTTTGGCCCTGCTATCCTCCCCACCGCACCGCTCCTCCACGCTATTCCGTCGCCCTCCGCCATGCCCGTCGAGGAGGACTATGATGCCCGCGCCCTCGCCCTGCCGTTGGACCATGAGCCCCCCGAGCAAGCCCCTGCCCCCGTCTGGAGCCGCCGTTCGGGCTCGGCTTCGTTCCGCCGCAGCAGCTCGTCCTACCAGCGGAGCCCGCCCTCGAGAGTACGCAAGCTGATGGAGAGCTGCGATAGGCTCAACCGGCGCTTCATGGACCAGTACAACAAGCTCTCGCCCGTCAAGAAGGTCCTGTTTTTGGTAGGGGGTCTTGTCATCTTCGTGCTGTCGATCTTGTTCCTCGTATACAATGAGCGCATTTTCCACGCTTTGCTACCCGTGGCAAAAATATGGAGAGACATCACGGCTGGGTGGCTGATCTTGTGGACGCTGATATTCATCGTGTCATTCCCGCCTTTGATTGGATACTCGAGTCTGTTGACTGTTGCTGGATTTGTGTATGGGTTTCCCAATGGGTAGGTTGCGTGGTAGATTTCAGGAGACACTTCATGATAAGGGACTGACGTGTATCCAGCTGGTTCATAGCAGCCTCTGCCACTATTGTCGGTAGCACTGCCTCCTTTCTCCTCTCGCGTTCCCTTCTAAAGTCCTTGGTCCACCGCCTCATCGCCAATGATAAGCGCTTTACTGCGCTCGCTTTGACTCTCCGCCATGATGGCCTCAAGCTTCTCATCATGATCCGCATGTGTCCGCTCCCTTACTCCATCTCCAATGGAGCAATTGCAACTTTTCCTACCGTACATTGGTCTGCGTACGCCTTGGCCACCGCCATCGTCTCCCCGAAGCTGATGCTGCACATCTTCATCGGCGCTCAGCTGGCACAAATCGCCGATAGTGGCGGCAAGATGGACCTAAAAACTAAAGCACTGAGCTATGTTAGCATAGCCATCGGTGGCATCGCTGGTGTGGCGACGGGCTGGTTCATGTACAAGAAAACGAAGGAGAGGGCGAAACAACTGGAGGCTGAGGAGAGGGCGGGCATCAGAAGACTATCGATTGAGGATTTGGAAAATGAGTATGCGGACGATCCAGGGGCACTAGAAGCTGCAGAGACTTTGAGAGAAGAAGATGATGACATCAGTCTCCGAACAGGCTGGGGCGATGAGTACCACGATGATATTACTGACGCCGAAGATGATGCCTTAGAGATTCCGGATGATCCATTCGACGCTGGCGACGCCGAACATGACGAGGAACCGACTGGAAAGAAGTGACACTGTATATTACTGTACAATATGCTCCTGTGCTGGTATTGTAGTATTTTGGGCCTCCAAGAGTGCATATGGGTGGTTAGTGTATAGACGTGCGCAAGCTTAGATTTCAATTAGAGGGCGGAAGTCAACACCACCAACAGGAAATTTCCCAAATGAGGAGACCCTCAGGGAGCTGGGAATGATTCTTTAGAGTGGGGTAAATGATGAGAGCTACAACGTAGTTCGAAGGTCGTTAGCCCTAGATAAAGCAGTAAGCTCAGAATAGAAATAGCTGTGCAAGAAGGCCTCCAAATCTTTCTCTCTATAATTAAGACTTGAAAGTAGATTTCAAGCACTTCATGGTTCGTCCAAACAAAGTCCTTACGAGCATTGATTCATTGTAATGTTCGGCAATGACGAGCAGACATCGACTACAGTTACGCACATATTTGATCAAGAGAGCCATGAAATTGAAACTGAAATTCGCATAGGCACAGGTCAAACGCAGCTCCTCCCCCTTTGGTAGATCAGAGGCCCATATCCACAGCTGAACAAAGAAAAACCAGAAGCGCAAGAGGTATTCAGCATTTTTGGGACCCAGCTGACCATTTCAAAAAGAGATTTCCTATTGAGACAGCTGATGGCTAGGACACATCTTCTATTATACATCTACTCAGAGAAACCGATCAGCACATTCTTCTCCAGACCACAGAAGAGGGTACCCACTTCTTAAAACTTCCACTATGAGAAGGACTTGGTAAAGCTCGTAGCAACATCTTTGAGCTTAGCCTCCAACTCTTTGCTGAGGGCACCTTCTCGATCAATCTGGGCAAGGAGCTCAGACTCGTTTGATCGGAGGTGAGCAAGGAAGTCGGTCTCCCACTGGAGAATCTTATTGACAGGCACACTATCAAGAAGACCATTGACACCAGAGTAGATGAGGGGAACCATCTCGTTAACAGCCATGGGGGAGTATTGCTTCTGCTTGAGCAGCTCAGTCAGACGCTCACCACGGTTCAGAGTCTGCTTGGTGGCGGCATCCAAGTCGGAACCGAATTGAGCAAAGGCGGCAACCTCACGGTACTGGGCCAAGAAAAGCTTGAGCGAACCAGCAACTTGCTTCATAGCCTTAAGTTGGGCAGCAGAACCGACACGGGACACAGAGAGACCGACGTTAATGGCAGGTCGAACACCCTTGTAGAAGAGCTCAGCCTCCAAGAAAATCTGACCATCCGTGATGGAGATGACATTAGTCGGGATATAGGCAGACACATCACCACCCTGTGTTTCGATGACCGGGAGAGCAGTGAGGGAACCACCACCGAGCTTGTCGTTCATCTTGGCAGCGCGCTCGAGGAGACGAGAGTGAAGGTAGAAGACGCTTAGCCAGGTCAGTGATTTGAAGGAGTGAAAAGGGGATGTTCACATACTCTCCAGGGTAAGCCTCACGCCCAGGTGGACGACGAAGAAGCAAAGACATCTGACGATAAGCAACAGCCTGCTTAGATAGATCATCGTAGATGATCAAAGCGTGCTTTCCATTGTCACGGAACCTGTGAAGCAGTCAGCGGCTACCATACTAAATCTGATAGATGAGGATAGCCTACCATTCTCCCATTGAGCAACCAGTGAAGGGAGCAATGTATTGCAGAGGAGCAGCTTCAGATGCTGTAGCAGCGACCTAGAAGAGAATTAGTTAAATTTCAAATCCTTCCAGAAGAGCGAAAGCCGTACGATGATTGAGTATTTCATTGAGTCATTCTCTTCAAGAGTCTTGACAAGCTGGGCAACGGTAGAACGCTTCTGGCCAACGGCGACATAGACACAATAGAGCTTCTTCGTCTCATCGTTGCCGTTGTTCCAGCGCTTCTGGTTGAGGATGGTGTCAAGGGCAACGGCAGTCTTTCCAGTCTGGCGATCGCCAATGATCAGCTCACGCTGGCCACGGCCAATGGGAACCATGGCATCGACCGACTTGAGACCAGTCTGCACGGGCTGGTTGACGGAGCGGCGGGGCAGAATACCGGGGGCCTTGAGCTGCGCACGGCGCTTTTCGGTGGTCTTGATGGGACCCTTTCCATCAATTGGATTGCCAAGGGCATCGACAACACGACCCAGAAGAGCCTCGCCGACGGGAACGTCAACCTGATGCTGTTAGATACCAACTCCGTATAATGGGCCAGACAGATACACACAATCTCTCCCGTACGCTTGACGGTCTCACCCTCCTTGACCAATCGATCGGAACCGAAGAGCACCACACCAACCTGGCCGGCTTCTAAGTTCATGCACATGCCCTTGACACCAGAGGCAAATCTATGCATCCATTAGCATGCTGGTGGCTTGGCACTACGACCCGGCATTGACATACTCAACAAGCTCCTCAGCCTGAACATTGTTCATGCCGTGAACACGGGCAATACCGTCACTAAACATTCAATGTTAGTTCTTAGTACTGTTTCCGATGGCTATCAGAGCTACAATGGCTCGCTGAGCTGGCATACCCGACAGAGAGAACACGTCCGGTCTCGGCAAGACCGGCCTCCTCCTGGACACCTCGGATCCTCTGCTCGAGAATGGAGGAGACTTCGGTCGGGGAGGCCTTTGCGTCGGAGGCATAGCTTCGCACCGCGTTATTGAAAACGGGGGTGGTTCGGGCCTATTACAGAAATACAGTCAGTACTCGGCTCGACGGAGAAGCTCTCGTCCATCCAGCGCAGCAACCTCCATCCATCAAAAAGCTCCATTGATGCGCCAATGGCATCGGGAAACAATTCCAGAGTCTGTGGAGGATGGCGGGATGGATTGCGGTCGCAATTGCAGCTGGCGGCAATGAACTTACCGAAGCAATTCTGCCAGAGGCAGAGATTGCCGCAACCCGGCGGCTCGACTGGCGGATGGCTCTCGAGAACATGTTGATGACCTCAAGAAGCTATTGAGGTAGCCCTGCAATCAATTGAGATTGATGCAGAAGTGAGGGAGCGGAGATGGGATGTCAAGGTGATGGACCTGGGAGGAGGAAAAGCTGTATCCGCTCGGGCTCTGGGCTAAAGAAGCCTTAGTAAGGTGCTGCACTAACCCCAATACAGCACCAACTGCAAAACGTAACAGCTGCCCCCATAACAAGTACCTCACAAGAACCGCATGTCTTCGAGACTTATTTCGCTTGACTTGTTTACCACACATAACTACTTCCAACTACACGAATGGTCGTATCTATATTAAAGCTGCGTTTCGTGCAGCTTCCTAAGGATTTGGTTGACTGCCAACTTTCACCCGTTGTCCTAAGTAGCAGCCCTACACATAGGGCGTGCATCTCCAAGATAGCAGTATTTTTCTTGTTACAGTGTTTCAAAGGCACGACAAGGCAAGAAAATTTCTATAGATATTGCATAATATTGATTAGTACTCGCCGTATAGATTTCTAATATCCATATTCCGCTGCGAGAGGCATATGGACCAACTGTGGCATGGCATAAATCAGTTGTCCTACGAAAGATATTGCTAGTTCACAGGATACATTCTATCCAAACGAGACACAGGAACCTATCCATTGCACACAGTGGTATCTTCCGTCCCCATACTTTCAACAATGCACTTCTATTGAACAATATGAACAATCTACTCGTTGTCTTTCCTTACACCAAGTGTGCCATGTGTTTTCCGTCGTGGGTTTAATTATACCTATTGTATGGAACCCGGCCGTACTTGTAATTATCATCAGCCGCATCAAAGGCTATTTCATTGCTGATGGCGTGTCGCGTATGCGGCTTGTGCCTGGATACCTATTGCCTAATTCAGTTGGCTTGCGAAGATTTAGGGTCTTTTACATGACCATTGGCGAGCTTCTTCTTTTCCCAGAATCTGCGCAGCTCCTCCTCGATCGCTTTATCAAGCCGTCCTTTTAGCTCTGGGCGATATCCAAGTCTGAATAAGATTTCGAACCAGATGAAGAACGGAGCGAGAAGGAGCGCTTGAACTAAATTATCAAGGAGCGCAGGAGCTCTTCCCTCGAAGAAACCGTGGCCAATAAATTGTGCAATCCATGAGACCACAAATGCGGCCCCAGCCCAAGTGTTCGCCGTTGCCCCGTAAGTGACTGTAAGATGATTGGCATAGGCAGTTCCTCCCACTATGAGAGGCGCGAGCATAGCTCCTGCCACCGGTTCCATGAGAACGTATAGCGTTGAGTATAGAGCGGCTCCTATAGTGCCGACGTTGAGGGGAAGATGAGGGACAGAAAGCCAAGGGGGGAGCGGTATCGAAGGTGTATTAGTGAGCTAAATAAAGTTAAGCATGTCCAATCACTACCATGTTCGACTTACAAAGAGTAAGGAGGTGAAGAGGATCGTGGGCACGCAGACAGTGTGTATCCCAATATTAATCTGAACGCACTGTGTAAGCGGAGAAGCAAAAAAATTTAAGACCGACGACCATACGGCATTGTTGTGATAAGCTCCATACTATGATAATCAGCTAGCGTTTGACCAAGTGCAGGTTGGTATGGGTGACGTACAAAGCGTAGCTGTTTTTCAAGGTCCAGAGACATGGTGCCGAATGCGGATGAGAAGGTCAACGGTCAACAAAGACTAGGATGGTTATTGCAGATGGAGTCGTGGCGCTGGCGGCATTTCTTTTCGGTATTGAGGGAGCGTGTGAGGTAAGGGGCACTCCTAAACCTCCCACAGTGACAGGCGACGACCACCAGGGAGCAGTGGAGAGACACCAGCCCAGCGTTTGGCTCCACCAGGAACATTGCGACTTCCGAGGCGCGTCGCGGAAGGATTTACCTCCGAGCCGATCGCACGGACCTCGGTTTTCCGATCTGCACTTCTTACCTTTGTAAGGTCCACAATCTTGAGCTCCCCACATCGGCACCCACACGCCAGCTCGCGCATCTCTCGACGGCGTTGCAATTAGGGATAATACGTGGATTTGGGCGCGCACGTATGGACTGGAGTTGTCCTTGAAATTTGGGCTGTGAGCTTTGCGCGTGGCTTTCCGTCGGTCTTTCATAGGCAGTCGTGGACGAAATAAGACAATACAGTTGCCTGGCTTAACAAAGCCCCGTTGCCCCTTGGCCCCTACTTCCTGTACATACTGCTCAGTCCAACCTCGCCCTTAAACTCTACGAGCCCGCCGACGGCCAGGCCCCTACTGCGCCTCGCGCGCCTAGTCATATACGACATGTTCTTCATCAAGGAACTGGAGAAGACGATTCAGCTACATCCGTCCTACTTTGGACCCTTGATTCGCCAGCACATACATAGAGAGCTTTTGACCAAGGAGGAGGGCTCCAGCACTGGCAAATTTACCATTGTGTGTGTCCTGGACTCATTCGACATCTCCGATGGTCAGGTCATTCCCGGCTCGGGCGCCGCCGAATACACAGTGCACTACAAAGCAATTGTCTGGAGACCGTACAAGGGAGAGGTGGTATGTAACTTTAGTGATCCTGAGTCCCCAAACACAAGGCTGATGAATGATAGATGGATGGCATCGTAACCTCAGTAATTCGCGCCGGCTTCTTTGTTGATTGCGGATCCCTCCAAGCCTTCGTGGGCCGCAACGTAAAGTATCCCTTCGAATTTGTCGTATCTTTTACTGACGGGTAGAAGATGATCCCACAAGAAATTAAGTTTGATGCAAACGCGACACCACCGCAGTGGACGGACAACAACGACCAGATTATTGAGAAAGGTACCAACATTCGCATCAAAATCAAAGGCCTCCGTTCTGAAGTAGACAAAATGTATGCAATTGGTACAATGAAAGAGGTATGATTATCGATGTTCAGTCTAAGAGTTTGCCTAATTGCTGGATAGGATTACCTTGGCCCTCTGCAGTCGTAATGGTACCAGCGTCTCAGGAACATACTTAGCGACTGATTATGAGTCTGACATGATTTCAACCTTAGAAATTTGAACAAGTGTCACGACAAGGTTTGAAGGAGGAAGAACTTGCACGCATTACAGTAAGACGTTATATGCTCATTTATTATGCTACGGTCGAAAGGTCCTTGTCTTTCTCCGTGCGCACGACACGTAGGAAGCTTGCTTATTGTAGGACATGCAAAGGTTATCGCATGCGCACGTCAAGTGTCTTGTTTGGGTAGATCACTCTTGTTTCGTATCCCGAACGACCTGAAGCTAGCAGCGGGCTCAGAACGCGTCAGAGCTGTGGAGAAATAGATTTTTGACATTTGAATGGTGCAGCTAAAGCTTGGCTCTTGATTGCTGTTGGGCTTTAGTTCCCATTTGGGTTTGAATAGAGGAATTTGTCAGTATTTCTTTGTTGTGGACATGCCTGTGAACCTGTCGCTGGCGCCATGGCTATCGAGGCTTAGTCGTGTTTCGGCCACCTTACTTGAACTTCGAACCTCCGGATCCTCTCCGCAACTTTAGCAGCCAACGACACACCCGTGATCGCGCTGGAGCATTTCTCTTCGCGGGGCCCCTTCAGGTCATGCTTCGATTTGTTATACTTCAACCCTTCCTTGTATGCATAAGATGACTTTGCGATAAATAGGCACACTAAAGTAATCGCCACCATGAGCCCGCGGGAGCGCACAGTGAACGCTGAAGAGACAGAGCCCCTTACTCGAAACGAAAGTATATCGCGCGCCTCAGAAGATAATTATAGTAGCTCCCTATCATCTATCTCGACCACGTCGCTCATACTCGAACACATTCACGACGGAGAGCTTAGCGGCGCATCACACTCGAAGCTCGCCGAGAAGTATAGAGACGAGGACAATACGGAACCTGAACTTGGGCGCGAAGGATCTGATGTTGAGGACGGGTTGTTGCAAAATGTTAAGCCCGTGGATAAGAAGGCACGCCGCCTGCTCTGGATTATCGGCACAGTCTGTGTAGCCGGCTGGGCGCTTGCATTAATCTCATTCCTCTCTGCCGGCAGCTACAAGCATTCATCGACACGCCCACACAATCCGCTCGCCACCTCTACAATCGGGTCGGGAAAGAAAGTCACATTGGACAGCGTCTTGAATGGCCAGTGGTACGGTGCGAGACAAAGTGTGTCCTGGATTGCCGGTCCAAATGGTGCCGATGGGCGCCTGCTTGAGAAAGGGGTATCCGACGATGGATTCCTTGTGGTGGAGAATATCAAAGATAAAGACACAGCACAGGCTGCTGTAAGCAGAACTACACTCATGAAAAAGAGAAGCTTTCCGGTCAATGGACAATACGTTTATCCAAGCAACGTTTGGCCTAGTAAGGATTTCAAGAAGGTCCTTGTAAGTTCCGATGAGCACAAGAATTGGAGGCATTCCTTCACTGCGAAGTACTGGATTTTCGACGTGGACTCCCAGACCGGCCAGGCTCTGGATCCTGAACATCCTGATAGCATCGTACAGCTAGCATCATGGTCGCCTCGGTCAGATGCGATTGTTTTCACAAGAGATAACAACATGTTTCTTCGAAAGCTAGATTCTGATACTGTCATCCAAATCACCAAAGATGGAGGCACCGAGTTGTTTTATGGTGTGCCTGACTGGGTTTATGAAGAGGAAGTTTTCGCGGGAAACAGTGCAACATGGTGGTCAGAAGATGGCAAATACATTGCTTTCCTCCGAACAAACGAGTCCACTGTCCCAACCTTCCCTGTCCAATACTTTGTCTCTCGCCCAAGCGGATCTAAACCCAAGCCTGGAGAGTCTGCCTACCCTGAAGTTCGCGACATCAAGTACCCCAAAGCTGGTGCACCAAACCCCATTGTCGACCTTCAATTCTATGATGTCGGGAAAAAAGAAGTCTTTAGCGTTAAAATTGAAAACGATTTCTCGGACGATGATCGCCTCATCACTGAAATCATCTGGGCCGGCAAAAGTCAACAAGTACTGGTGCGCGAAACAAACAGAGAGAGCGACGTTCTCAAGATCATTTTGATGAATGTTGAACGCCGGACAGGTAAAACTGTTCGAACAGATGATGTTCAGGCGCTGGATGGTGGCTGGATGGAAGTTTCGCAGAGGACTACCTTTGTACCATCCGATCCACAGCGAGGTCGCAATCACGATGGCTACATTGACACAGTTATCCACAAAGGATTCGATCATATTGGCTACTTCACGCCATTGGACAATCCCGTACCTGTTTTACTTACTCAGGGTGAGTGGGAAGTGGTGGATGCACCATCGCGGGTTGATCTCGTGAACAATCTGGTTTATTACATATCGACAGAGAAAGGATCAATGGAACGGCATGCCTACGCTGTGAAGCTTGACGGTACTGACAAACGCGAAGTAATGGAGGGAGCTGCGCCTGGCTTCTATCATGCATCCTTCTCGACGGGAGGAAGTTATGCTTTGATGACTTACGAAGGACCAGGTATCCCATGGCAAAAGATCATAAGCACCCCTTCCAGTTCTTTCAAGTTTGAAAAAATCATTGAGGAAAACAAAGTTCTGGAAAATTTTGCTCGTCAGCATGAGCTTCCTATTCTCAATTACCAGACAGTGGATATCGACGGGTTCAAATTGAATGTTGTGGAACGTCGTCCGCCACATTTCAACGAAAAGCGGAAATATCCTGTGCTTTTCTTCCAGTACAGTGGACCGGGCTCACAGGAAGTGAGCAAAAAATTTAGGGTAGACTTTCAGTCATATGTTGCATCAAACCTTGGATACATTGTGATCACAGTAGATGGTAGAGGTACGGGTTTTCTGGGTCGCAAGCATCGTTGCATTACCAGAGGGAACATTGGGGCTTATGAGGCACATGACCAGATCGCTGTAGCGAAACTGTGGGCGAAGAAGAAGTACATTGACCAAGAACGAATCGCAATTTGGGGCTGGAGCTACGGCGGCTTCACGGCACTCAAGACACTGGAAACAGATGGCGGTCAAACATTCAAGTACGGAATGGCTGTTGCTCCAGTAACAGACTGGCGATTCTACGGTATTTGATTTAGCATTTGTACTGTGTTCTTTTTGCTTACTTCTGGCAGATTCTGTCTACACCGAGCGATACATGCATACACCCCAGAATAATGCTGGCGGGTATGACAATTCCAGCGTCAGCAATGTCAAGTCTTTGGCGCAAAACGTCCGCTTCCTGGTTATGCACGGCATTGCCGACGACAACGTTCACATGCAAAACACTGCCACTCTCCTTGATAAGCTCGACCTTGCTGGTATTGAGAACTATGATGTCCATTTTTTCCCAGATTCAGACCATAGCATTTACTTCCACAATGCTAACAAGATTGTGTACGATAGTAAGTTGTTCAGCTACCGAAATGACCATGTTCCTTTACTTATCCTGTTGCAGAATTGAGTTCTTGGCTCGTCAATGCGTTCAATGGGGAGTGGCTAAGAATTAAGAATGCTGTTCCGAAACCGCAAGGTGAACGAGAACGGCGATGGCGGGTGCACTCATGATTTTTTCGGAGTCTTGGGGAATATATGCATAAAGGCGGCGGCATGCAACAGTCAACATTGCACACCTTTTCAAATAGTTTAGGGGTCTTCAAAGAGCTAAATTATTCTAAATGTTTATTTCTGTGAAAATATCACGTCCAATGTCTGCACGGCGTTCATATCGTGCCTGTGACGCATGCCATGGCGTCCTCAGATTTACCCAATGACCAGCTGATGACCTCATGCGTTGGGAACTTAGAACAAAACCGCAAATCTCTAAACACCACACTCCTTCATAAAGCTTCCTCGATTGTGTTGAATATCTTACTTCTTCCAGATTCATCACACCTGCTTTAAAGATGGCGAATGCATCTAGAAAAGAAATCTTGGGGAAGGTCTACAAGATGATTCCACCTATGCTCGAGAGCTTCCATAAAGGTATTTGTGCGTGCCTACAAGATACTAGCATCAACTTATAACATTATTTAGGTCAGCTAGGTCGAGTAGGTGTCGTTGGTGGCAGCGAAGACTACACAGGGGCACCCTACTTCTCCGCCATGGCATCCGCAAAGCTGGGTTGTGATATGGTAACTCCGCCTCAAGTCTATCTTGGAGAAAACAACTGACATCTATCCTAGTCCCATGTGATATGTGAGCCTGGAGCCGGCGCTGTTATCAAAACTTATTCTCCTAACCTTATGGTGCACCCTTACATGCGGCAATCGAAAAACCTCTCGAGCTCGGAATCAGTCGACACTGTTGCTGCCGAAGTCATCGGCATGCTGTCCCGTCTGCACGTCATCGTCATAGGTCCTGGCCTCGGACGCGACAAGCTGATGCAGGACACGTGCGCCAAGGTGATTCAAGAGGCGAGGAAACAAGGTATTCCATTTGTGTTGGATGCAGATGGGTTGTACCTTGCGCAGACGCGACCGGAGCTTGTGGAAGGGTGCACGGAATGCATTCTCACGCCAAATGTTGTCGAGTTTGGGCGTCTTGCCAAAGCCAAAGGTGTCGAGGTAGATGAGGGTGATCCCACTGAACTCTGTTCTAAGCTTGCGAAGGCATTTGGCGGGGTAACCATCATTCAGAAAGGTGCAAAGGATTATATCTCCAATGGGAAGCACACGCTGGTGTCCGAAGGCGAGGGCGGCTTGAAGCGCTCTGGCGGTCAGGGAGACACGCTAACGGGTAGTCTGGCGACACTGTTGGCATATCGTAAAGCGTATCACGACAAGATCTGGGACCACGATGGAGATATGGAGCCGAGTGAGACGCTCGCACTGGCGGCGTACGGTGGCTCGGCGATTACCAGAGAATGCTCAAGGCTGGCGTTCAAGGAAAAGGGAAGGAGTCTGCAGGCCGGTGATCTAACTGAGCATGTACACCAGGCGTTCTTGAATGTCGTGGGCGAGAAGGAGGACAGTAAATTATGAGTTGGGGAGCTCATGTATGGATGATGGAGCATGATTACGAAGATGTATACGGAAATGATCTAACCTAGCTTCTCATTTCCTCTGCGGCCATTGCTTTGCGGTGTAATTTTTGCGGTGTAACCTCCTCTATTTGTGTACAATGCCCATGGTAACACGATGTCTAGGAGCGGCTGTAGTCCAAGTGAGCGACAGGTGTAATGCTGCCGTCAAACTGCCGGCAGACAGATTGACCGTGGCGCTGTTGTGACGCTTGTGGAAACAAAAGAGTTAGATAGAACCCTTCTCCCCTTGAGGCCCCTTGTGAGGATACATCAAACGGAACAGTAGGAAAAGATAGAAGCGCACAAGAAGCCTCGAACGAAGCTAGCAGTGCCGGTCCAGGGGCAGCGCCACGACCGGCAGTACCACAGCAACTGACAATATCCGTGCCCCATTTCACATGGCGCCCTCCGTCCGGCCAGACAGGCAGGCGAGCAAGCAGCTAGAGGACGTGGATAGGCAAATGGTGCGCACCGTCTATTGTCTCTCTCCTATCGGAAGGCGGTCCATTGGTTGCTGGCCTTGCAGGGATCACGGGCCTCCACATAAACAATCTGTGCAACGCCGTCTCATGAACCTAGTCAACAATAACACGGCGGGCGGCCGAGACCCCAGCATGGCTTTGCAAACTCCCGGCACGCCGCGAAGGCTCAACCCACCTCGTCCCTCGCTCGCAACCGTAGCATCGTCGCCAAACCTCTCTCTCGCCAACAGCACTGCTGTCGCAAGGAAAGCCTCCCTGAACGCCCTTGTTGGGAAGCCCACCACCCCCACGACCAAGATGGGCGGCGACGCCCAGGACCTGAGCGTGGGTGACGCCGTCGACGTGCCCGGGGGCATGCACGGCGTCGTCAAGTTTATCGGAAGCGTGCGCAACAAGGCCGGCGTGTTCGCAGGTGTCGAGCTCAACAGGCAGTTCGCCGCACGCGGCAAAAATGACGGCGAAGTCGATGGGTGCGCTGCTGCTTCTCCTCAACGCGCTGAATCAACACTCATATGCTCGCAGGACGCGGTATTTCAACACTACTATCCCAGGCTCGGGCATCTTCCTACCCGTTCACCGTGCCATCAAACGTGCACCTCCCGCTTCTGACCTCCCACCCACGCCCACCACCCCTTCGTACACCAAGTTTAGTGCCTCGACCCGCGAGCGCCCAAATTTCAGTCCAGACACACCATCCATACCAAAGTTTTCACAGTCCCTAGGCCCTGGGGCCCGCGCCCCTAGCCCAAGCTTCAAGCCGACTGGAAGACCTTCGCTGCCGCGACCCGAATCTCCTTTCCGCAAGCAACCCAACCTGGCACCTACGCCTGGGAGAAGCGGCTCCATTACCCCTGCGGGCTTTTCAAAAAGCGCCATTGGCCCTCCTCGGTTCAATAGCCCTGGGCCCAGAACGGCCGCCTTCCAAAAACCCCGGACGCCTGGCCCATCCAGACCGTACTCCCGCAATAACTCTCGACTAGGCCATCACGACACCATCGACGAAGACGCCGAGACAACACCCACGGCCCACAGCCGGATCGGTAACGATGCCATGGGGGGGAGCTTGAGGGGCCCGAGGCCGAGTTCGAACCAATCCGACGAAGAAGTGCGACGTTTGAACAGCCTTTTAGAGGAACGCGACAAGCAGCTGAAAGAGCAAGCCGCATCCTTGGCCGAAATGGAGTCCAGTTTGGCAGAAATTCAAAGTATGCTGCCTGAAGATGGCATGGGCTTCGGGAGACCAAGGAGTAACGGAGACGATCCCAACGATGTGGCTCAGTTAAGGTCGCTTCTCCGCGAGAAGAACGACAAGATTGCAATACTCACGGCCGAATTTGATGCACACCGTGCTGACTTCCGCAGTACTATCGACACGTTGGAACTGGCAAGTACTGAAACTGAACGTGTCTATGAACGAAAAGTCGAAGAGCTGCAAGAGGAACTTCGAGACTTTCAATCTAGGAGTGAGGATGTGGAAAGTGTTGCAAGACAACTGAAGCAACTAGAAGAATTGGTTCAGGAGCTGGAAGAGGGTCTCGAAGATGCCCGGAGAGGGGAGGCCGAGGCTCGTGGAGAAGTTGAATTCTTACGGGGCGAAGTGGAACGAGGTCGATCGGAGTTACGACGCGAGCGTGAAAAGGCGGCGGCAGCGTTGAAGGGGGCTGGAGCAATGGTTGATGGTCCCCTCAGCCCAGGGGCACGAGAAGTTGAACAGCGGGACGATGAAATTCGAGGCTTAAAAGCTATTATTCACTCCCTGAGCTCTGGTCCAGAAGAGCATGGCCGTTCACCATTATCACGACAGGGGTCTTCAGTAAATGCAGAAGAGCTTCGAACAGTCAATGCAAATGCGGAGCGGCTGGAACGCGAGAAGGAGGAACTACGTGGACTTGTAGAACGCAAGGCATACAGGGAAGAAGAGCTTGAGCGGGAGATCGAACGACTGAGAACACAAATAGGAACCGCCCCTCAACGCGAGAGCGTCATCAGCAACGGTGTCTCAGAGCATACGGCAATACAAGAAAAGCGTTCCTCGGGCCGCGATTCCAAGGGCACGGTGGTAAGCTGGCGCGACGCACCTCAAGTCCAACGCCGTGAAGCTCCTCACGGACTGGAACCCATCATTGCCGAGTCTGACAACTTGTCCTCGGCCGACGGTAGTGTCCTCTGGTGCGAGATCTGCGAGACAGGTGGCCATGACATTCTTAACTGCTCCGCAATGAGTGGAGATGCAGGTTCCAAGCACCCAAGTAGCGGGCGAAACGGAAAGGACGTGGTGATTGAGGGTCTCCGCAACCTTTCTCTTTCGTCCGATCGATCACGTCCTTCAGCAGTAACACCAACAAAGTCATCCGGCACAGCACCGACAGTGCCCCTACCACCCCCAATTTTCAACTCCTCGTTGGTGCCGGGGAAAGGAGACGCAATGCCAGATCCCGATAAGTGGTGTGCGCTGTGCGAGAGCGAGGGCCACGATGTTACATCCTGCCCCAATGAGGACGCATTTTAGTTCGGATGCGACACAGAATATATTGCTGGTCGTAAAGCACATTCCCCTTTTTTTGCATGATATCCACGATCGTTTGCTGAGTTGGCTACTTTGGGTGGTATATATGATTTAATAACACTTTTCGCTTCGCAAATTACACGCTGTGTTTGGTGCGTAGGGGTGCAAGCTTGACTGCTTCTCTTCGGGATTATGCTTATTTACCTTGATGGCTGGCAAAACTATTCAAGCTTGCATGGATTTCTATCCAAAGGGTGCATGGCGGTTGGAAATTTTCTATGGCGTCGATTCCTCTTCTACTTCTTTTACAGAGCATAATATCATAATTTGACACGTGAAGCAAGTAGTAAAAGGCACATTCAGCAAAAAATAATCACTCATCCTAGAAAAAGAAGTACAGAGAATGAACCTAACCTACAGCACACGCTTCATCTCTGGTATCCTAGTACCCAACATTGTGCACCAAGTAAACTCACAATCAACGTCAAGCTTCCAATACAGATAAAAGCAGCCGCAAGCAAAACGCCCAGAATATGCAAACAGGAAGAAAAAAAACGATGCAGACCTGCCTCAACGTGGTGGTTGGCGGTCACGATCATCGAGATGATACCAACGCCTACTACTAAGCCAATATATATTGCAGAAGATGAAAATACCATTAGGAGAGTCGAACATAATGCAAAGAACGTGGTCACGTCCTATATGCATCAAACTCAAAGTCATTCATGCTCATGTCACCGACCGGCTGTGCGTTCGGTGCAGTATACAGCATCGTAGATTGATACAACGAACCGGGCTCATTTGAGCCACATAGGTTGAAATCAATAAACCGACCATCTATTAACATTGAAGTATCGTTTGGTCGTTGGGGGACGGCGGCGTAGGGGAGTCGGTTGTCATACGAAGCTTCAAAGTTGTTACTCGTGCTGCTAAGATCGGCTTCGAGGTCAGCACTATCAGAAGGACTGTCAGGCGTCGGCTGTACGGCTTGCTTGTTTTCGACTTCGACTTCTCTAATCCAGTGCTGCTTCAAGTAGTCCATAGGTGGGTCGTCGCCACCCCCAATACCTCCGCGCTTTTCGTCGTTCTTGCCCTTCCGACCTCTCTTACGGGGGTGGAAATGAGCTCGTCTGAGATGGGCAGCAGCATTATAGTACGCGCCGTATATTTTCCGGCCACGACAGTGCTTGCAGCCGGACAGAAAATTCTTATCGAAGTCAGGGGCTACACAGATGTAGCCTTTGCGTACGACTGAATGTTGGCGTTGAATGTGTCTCTCGAGCTCGTGCGTGCCACGAAAGCCCTCACGCCGCTCGTTACAATGCGGACATTCGATCTTCGGATGTTGAGGTCGCACATAAGGGGTTTTAGGGATGACGCCGACGTTCTTAGACGAACCATCTCCAGACCGTACCCGCATCATCTGAGCATTGGATGATGCGGTTTTGGTCTCACCGGTGCTAGGATCGGCTTTGGGCGCAATCCTGCAACGACCGGCTTGCTTAATTTCGCGATCGCGACGTGCTTGGCGAGAGCCAGACGAGAACGACGAGGCGTGACCCGTGCTGCTGTCGCTTGATGCTGAAGCTGACCTCCGCATATCCTCCACCAGGCACAGCTTGTTCTCTGAAGAAGCAAGTGCAGAAACACTTGCAGAAGAAACAGGTACAGTAGGGGAAAGAAATGTTTCACTGGAAAATCCAGTGAAACCTGTAAAGAAAGGAAGGTTATCAGCATCAGGGCTGATACTCTTCGAAACAACATCAGAAGAAAAGGAAATAGCACCATCTTCAGGGAAGATCGGATACAAACTTGACGAATCAGACTGAACGCGTAACATTGAAACATCATCAACAGATTGGGGGTTAAAGCTGCTTGAGCGACTCATCGAGTTACTTGCTTGGGTGATTGGCGTCATCAAAGCAGTTGAAGGAGTGCTGGGCGACGTGGACACATCCATTGCCCACTGTGCATTTGCTGTCAGTTGTACATTCATTTGGTGAGAGTTGTAGGGCTGGGGAAGGGCGTGAGACGAGTGGTCAGACTGGATTAAGTCGATGAATTCAGCGGGTGAGTACTCGACCATGGCATCAGTTGCGAATGACTCAGCAATCGGTTGAAGCGAGGGCTGTCTAGAGAGCATGGCAGAGTCTGAAAAGACAGCATAGGCGTTGGTCTGGTCGTCAACTGAAGTCTGCCAGCCAGCTAGGGGGGGGTTGTGAGTCAAAAGATGCCCGGACGAAGCGGGCGTAGAAAGCACGCGGCCCATGGACCCGTAGCTGTTCGTCTAAGGAACGTCAGCGTCCAAATGGGCAGACAGCAAAGGAGTGGAATACCATGAGTTGCGTTATGTCGGCGTTGGAGGCTGACATGGACCGAGGGATGTGAGGTGAGGGTTGCGTGTTGGAGGCATTACTAGGCAGTGTAGCAAGTTCCTGCAGTTGCTGCAGCCAGAGTTGTTGGCGTTGGGCGTGTGAAAGATGGGCGGTGCTGTTGCAGAAATCGGTCTTGATCTTTTCGAGGCTACTCGAGAGAAGCATTGCCATGACGATGATGATGTAGTTGATGGACGCTGCAGCAGCGAAGATGGCAGCAACGAGGGCGAATGAAGGGGGTGAAGAATGACGAGGCTAGCAGAAGAGGAGGGGGGAAAGAGATGGGCGCGGGG
>Ga0247757_10000370_pt1 | contig 37925 bp, 38 predicted proteins | sample UWRJL126311R4_FD_180929 | JGI IMG/M metagenome (GOLD analysis project Ga0247757, IMG submission 180929) | Plant litter microbial communities from Arlington Agricultural Research Station in Wisconsin, United States - UWRJ-L126-311R-4 | ecosystem: Environmental > Terrestrial > Plant litter >... | reverse complement strand
GTGCCGTCGGCATCCAGCTTCCGACACGCCGCTGCCTTTGGCGTCTCCAGGACACCGCTTGTCGACATGCCCGCCCTGCTGTCGCCCTGCTGTCGCCCTGCTGTGTTGCTACCAAGGGGGGGGGGGATGTCAGACGAGAGCCTCGGTTCCATCCGTGCTGACCAGGACATGCCCACTCCGGACGCTAGAGCACCGTCTTTCCCCTCTGCGGATCCTCTGTCAGATGGATGCTAAGGAGACACGGGATCGTACATATCTCTGCCAGCCCACCGGCATGATTGTGCACTGTTAACCTCAGACAGGTGCACATACACACAACATGCGGAACGCACCGTTGGGGAGCTGCCGGTAAACCATGTCGTGAACGACTCCGTGGGCACGACAACTCAAACCTTGGGGGTAGCAACCGTTCGTATTCTTGCCCACCGTGTTGGAGGGCTTGATCCCATCCTATATTAGGATGGTAGCTTAGCGAGCCGCTGTCACACGTTGCACACCCCAATCCTGGCCTCCCCTTATTGGCTGGTCTCAGTCGAAAAAGTATACACACATCGTCAAAAGTCCGCACATTCCCACCCTGCATTCTAAAGACCAGTGTTGTGCCTGGCCACCAACCATCCAACCTAGGCGCAAAATTATGTTCCACCTATGAGATCGATTCACCCTTCCATTCCAGCAGGTCCATCCTCTTCCAGATTCTCCGCTGCCAAGGCTTCCTACATCGCAAACGATGCTGCGGGGTGTTGAGGGATCGTCTTATCGTGCGTTGGACAGAATGGTAAACTAGGGGGGTGGTCATTACGGCCAGATTTTCCTTCCAATGGCGCACCATACCCCAAGGTGGAGTATTCGCTTCCCCAGATTTAATGCACGTCTACCGGAATCGCTGGGACTGCCGGCTGATGATAGGACTTCGCGAATTAGTTACCCCGAGTCTAGATTGAATAATCGTTTCATCTCCACGATGTGCAACCTGTGCCTGGCCACGAGACGAGATGGAAATTGGGAGCCCTGCAGTCTGAGCGTACAGGTGGAATAATGGACAACGAGAACGGACGGAATTGCCACCAGGCATTGCACAAACCAGAATGCAGTCTTCCTTACGCATGGCTGCGTTCTAGAATATAAATTCTCAGAAGCATCTCAACGCTACGTCAACACCGAGCTCCTCTATCCACATTACCAAGTCTTCCCTCGACACCAACGCTATGCACACCCAAGCTTTCCTCATCGCCACCTTGGCCGGCCTTGCTGCCTCGGCGTCTACAAACACAAATTTGCAGACGAGCTTCCCCAAGTCCAGTGGTACTACTAATCTGGCTGCTGCCCAAACACTCGCCGCTGGCCAAGTGAGTGACCTCCAATTCAACCTAAGAATGAAGCTTACCGTGGTCCTTCTTGCACTAGTCTTTCGATGGTGAAATGAAGCAATGGGACCGCAGCCGTAAGTAGCTCTCCATACCACAATCCCCTGCTTCACACTTACAATCGAGCAGCATCTACCTGCAACGATCAAGCCGAAGGTGGTGATAGCGACGCTGTCTTCGTCCTCCAAGATGGCGCCACCCTCTCCAACGTTGTCATCGGCCCCAACAACGGCGAGGGCGTCCACTGCCTCGGCACCTGCACCCTCAATAACGTCTGGTGGACCGATGTCTGCGAGGACGCCGCCACCTTCAAGCAGAAGTCGGGCACCTCGTACGTCAACGGCGGCGGCGCCCGCAAGGCCAGCGACAAGGTCCTGCAGCACAACGGCGGCGGCACCGTCGCCGTCAAGAACTTCTGGGCCCAGGACGTCGGAAAGGTCTATCGCTCATGCGGTAACTGCGGGACGCAGTATGCGCGCAAGTCGACGTTTACTAACATCAAGGTCGATAAGGGATCGGTTGTTGCGGGTATCAATGGAAATCTTGGTGGTGAGTTTTTTTTCTCTTCTTTTCTTTAGGTATAGGGAGATGTTAATGATGTTCGCAGATACTACGTCGATCAACAACTCTTGCTTGCTTAACAGTGCCATCTGCTGGCTGTACAAGGGCGTTACCTCGGGAGAGCCATCCAAGACTGCGTCGGCGCCTGATGGTAAGGTCTGTGCTACCGCGTCTGTCAAGACGAGCGGCTGCTAAAAAGTTGTTGTGCGATGGACCCGGGCAGCTGCTGGTCATGATTTGGATTCGTGTTCATATAGTTACCCTTCGACGTATATAGTTTGTGAATCTATGTGTATACTCTTTCGGTCCCTCTTCATCTTTGTATACCTTTACGAACTTCCTTTCGTGCAGCCTTTCAGCATCTACTACGGACCACATGAAGTTCTGGAAAAGATGATACTGATGACAGAGCTCCGAGAACTAAATTAGTGGCATGAGATGTGGATAAGCTAAAATATTTCAAACGCAAGGCTTTCATAGCATGATTTTGATTGGTGAAAGTTTAGAAAAAACATAAAAGTTACCTTTCCAAAGTCCTGCTAGTGTACAAAAAGAGGATTGCTTGATTTATGAGCAAGTCAGCGACGAAGACATGACAAAAAATGAGGGTGCAGGCTTGCACCCACATGAGCTCCTATCAATCCGCCAAGACGCTGTGCTCACCGCCGGCGTCCGTCAACACTTGACTGCCAAACAAATTCATGACGATGATCAGACGATAGTAGGATCCACTTCTCTGGTCAAGAGCAAACCGTCGGCTTGACCCACATGGTCGCTTAAGATTTCCATGTTCCGAAGTCTAGGCGTATTTACGTTTAGCGAATTGATGCTGAGGCTTCTTCCAGAACTGAAGTGATGTGAATACTTATAAACCCCAATGGGATCTTGTCGGATAGTTTAAAGTCGCATCTGAATAACTATCGGATTTTCAGCTGCAATGTGTGACCGACTTAACCTACATTCTATGGATCCACATGTACGCCAAGCACTGGATTCAGTATACCCAATTTAATTCAATACCGACGGACCACCATGCTGGACCAAGGCGCTAAAGCATAGAATACGTTGCTCCAAGGCTCTGACACGGTAGATCGCCAGTAATTCCCCGACTGACAGCCGATGATCCATCGTCGTCTATCCGTCTATCTACCTTATTTGAGTATGGAGATACTGAACTATGGATGCTTATGGATAAACCGAAGTGGCAACCCCACTATACCCACATATAAACGTTCAAGTCATCGGTCAGCGAATGACTGACGGTGTGTCTTGGAGATTTCAAGACGGCCACATCCAGAATTGCCGTCACCTTGATGAATGCGGCAGTCATGTATATAAGATGGCTCTCGTACGAGACAGCAGCGAGATCATACACACAATTTGGCAATAGCTACTAATTCGAAAGTAGCCATGGCCTCAAGCAACGAATGGTCGCACCTGAGCGCCCCAGATCCAGAATTCAAGGCTGTAGGTCACTCGTACAGAACTACACAATAGCAAGAACATTGGTATGACCAAACTAGTTTTACGATACGATTGGGCTCATTCCTCCTATGAATGAATCTATTCCGATTTCGACTCTTCGCGAAATGGCTTCCAGTATGACCCAATTTGTTCCAGGCGTGAACATCCCAGTCAGCATGGATGGCGTCGTCAAAACGCGTATCATGGTACCCGTACGTGATGGAAAGCATATTGGTGCAGTTTTGTACCAGCCCGATGTGACCCCGGAAAAGGGAAGTCCACTGATGTTGGCATTCCATGGAGGCGGATGGTGTACTGGGACGCCGGAATGGGAAGAAACGACCTGGTCGGTCTATTTTTTTTATCCACACTTCTGAACTTAGATTTAGCATCTTTACTAACACATAGATTCAAGTGTGAATGCTGTACAGCGCTACGGCGCTGTTGCACTTAGCATCGACTACCGCCTTGCTCCTGAACACCCCTTCCCAACAGGCGTCAACGATGCATGGGATGCTTTGAAGTGGGTGTGTATACACTTCAATTGTCTTGGTTTTTACACATATGCTGAGTTTATTTAGGCTGCTTCCAACGCTTCTCATCTCCGCGCTGCGCCTTCTCAAGGATTCATCATCCATGGCGAGAGTGCCGGAGGAAATTTCGCTACTGTGCTGGCTCTGCTCGCCCGCGATGAGCGTCTTGACCCACCATTAACAGGTGTCTTGGCTTCCATCCCGATTGTGCTATCACCTGAAGCTGTACCAGACGCGGTGAAGGCGGAGTACCAGAGTCGACATCAGAACGGAGATGCCCCAGGATTCAACGCCAAGCTCATCAATTATGTGACAGGTCAGTTTTTTGCCATACCTATGGTCGGTGGTGACGAAAAGGTCATGCTAACATCGTGGTACAACCAGATTTATATGCTCCGGATGTCCACTCCGGTTTCTTCAACCCTTTCAACTGGCCCACCGGGCACCAAGGGCTTCCCCCTACGCTCTTTCAGATTTGCGGTAAAACACCAAACGCTCTGCTTCGAGTTCTTTTCTGTTCGTGAAATGCTGACCATATTCAGGCATGGATCCGCTCCGGGATGAGGATCTGCTTTATGAGCGTTTACTGAGGGAAAGCGGCGTCTCTACTAAAGTTATCATGTATCCTGGCTTCCCTCATTCCTTCTGGGGTTTCTTCCCTCAGCTGCCAGCTTCAAAGCGGGCAGTCGAAGGCACGGCTCAAGGCATCAAATGGTTACTGGATCAGCCAGCGAATGGATCGTGGACTGGGACGGTATATCCTGCTTGATTGAGCTGTTTGACACGTTTACTTGTTCAAGAGAATATTTGACTGTTATCTGATTGAACAACTGTTGTTCTTCTATCTGCTTAGGGAGGTGACTGTAGTGCCATAGTTGACCGCAACCCGATATTCAACTTGCCCTTTTCGTTATTGGAGCCATTTACCCAACAATCAGAGAATACGGTTGAGCAATCATGAGAATTCGCCATTGTAAATCTCACTTAGAAAATACTGCAATATGCCTTTATCTTTTATTGAAGTGGGTAATACTTTTCTGATTTCATGAAGCCTTAATCTGAGCCTCAAACACGTATTTCAAAGAAAAAAGGGAGATGTCGCGATCTGTAGCTTGTCTCTCTGCGGCATGCCACTTCCTTAGGCGCAAAGCACTCTTAGAAGCATGCTTCCCCATACCGGTGAGCCTACCTCCGCTGTACTGTATAAGCTACGCTAGAGCGCTGCTTTCTAATAGTTAACCCATCGCTCTTCTCTTCAGCTTGCTCTTACGGGAGGGTAAAACAAAGGGCTGTAAGCACCCTTATGGCAGTATTGTAGTTTAGTCACTTCTTTTCACGAGAGATGCGCTATGGTATTATGGATTTGATTTTGGGTCTGAAGACTATGATAGGTGCACCTAAACGAGCGGGAGTGCAAGAATTTCCAATATAAGAGCATTTCAAAGAAAGGAAATCCGATTCCACCTTCCCTTAAATAGCGTGTTTTTTTCGCCCACTTCGCCTTGTGGGCTCGTCTTTCAGAACTTGCAACCTAAGAGCTGTAGAGGCCCCAGCTCTGCCAGCTGCCGACAAAACATTTGTTGGCGCCAACTTCTGTAGCAAAGAAACGGGTGAGAACGCCGGATTGCTGCTTTCCGGTATAGAGGGTGAGATGCCATCCATTGGTGAGTTGGTTGATGCGGACGGTCTGCTGAGAGGGGGAGAAATCACCCTTGCTGCCACTGCCGGTAGCAGTGATCACGGTGCCGCTGCCTGAGCAAGCTGAAAAATTGTTAGCATCTACGATTCCATTTGTAAATTCAGGGCCAAAGCAAGCTTACAGGAGGATGTGTACACGATGAACTCAACATTGGAGCGCTTTTCGAGCGAGCGCCCACTCAGAGACTCAGGGACGAGCTGAGGAGCGAGTTCGCCCGTGACGTTTCCGCTAGCATAGTCAAGAGCAAACTCCTCCTGGTCCGGGACGGGCTGAGCCGAGACAAGAGCAGCTAAAATGGCACTGACGAAGTAGGTGACCTTCATTTTGATGAGAGAGTTGCTGGTGAAGCTGCTGAGCTTTGTCGTAGGAAGGAGTCGGGGTCGGTTGATGGAAGTTGTTGAGCTGATGATGTTCGTTGAGATGGGACTCACGACCTCTTTTATATCTAGTTTCATGGAGCTTTGAAGATCAACTGCCGACGGCTAACGAGTTTTCTGTTCGAATACCTGTACAGCTCCCATTGGTAGGTTGGAAGGGTTCGACCCGCTTTGCGATGTGGATATCATCATTGAGCTACAGGGACAAGCATCCGGCCGTAGGAGCGAGGCTTTTTAGGCTCAAATGAGTAAGACTTACCCATTATTCTGAGTATTTCACGACTAGATCTTCATTTGATCCATCAGCAACATCTAAGCAATTCTACGTGTTTAAAAGCTAGATAGTAATTGGTGGACCTCGTGGTACAGATTAGCCAGCCAGCAGGCTATGCAGGCCTCACCATCTCTGTATAGTAAACATAGATAGTTTGTGAATGTTATGGATGACTATGCGTACTAGCTTGCAACATTCTCCCACTCACTCCCTGCTTACTTCCCAATGGTGACCGGCTGGCTTTCTGTGTTCAATTGGATTGGAAGACCAGGCCAAACCCCAGCTCTGTGTACCTTTCTAATGGCCCCGATATATCGCCGATCAAGTAGCAAGGGTTCTTCGTATAAGGGATTATTTCGGTCGTCGGTTCGTGTTGTAGTCCGTGGGTATGACAACTAGGAAAACTAGCCAAACATATCAGCTGATCTTTTGATGTTAACAGGGGCCGCAATCCGTCACCCTAAGAGCATGGCCAGAGCATTCTCCTTGGTTGAGTGGTCATGGTTTACGCTTGTCACATTCCTACTTGCACATGCAGACAATTCTGAATAACGAGCGTAAAATGCTGGGACCTGTTTTTCTGATGATTATTTTTTTTTTTTTGCCTTGTTTTTCTATTCTTCATTTTTGGCTTGCAGAATGGCTGATGCGTAATCATGGTGAATCGTATTGCCTTGAAAGCGTTGTAAGTCTAGGCTTTCCATTGCAAAGATAGCATGGCGCTAACAGACATTGTGTGGGTAGTCAGCCAATACGAAGGTTACACAGCAGCACTTGACCGTGAACATGATACTGCGCTAATCAGATTGCTCTAGGTAAGCAACGTACAGTGAAGGTGACAGTTGACTATAAAGTTTAATGGCCATTTTATCCTTACGCGCCTGAATTGTGTTACGGTTGAAGGAGTATATTATCTTTATTGGTTGCTAATGCCCTGGCCATTCCCTGGGACCCACCTCGGCTTCCATTTCAAGCTAGGTGCACGCACAACATGCGCTGTTTTTTTGATGACATGACTATATAAGATTTATATCATTCCATATCAGGCATCGAGTGGAGAAGTTTTGTCACCGCTTCGTATTTTGTCGTGGCATCCTGAGATACATTCACAAATAATAAAATATGCTAGTACTGGGGTTTTTGGTTGAGATTAGGTTTCCATTCTAAGTTGGTCAATATTTTGTGCTGTGTGTCAACTTTGCCAAGCACAGTAATGCCCTGCGTTACCATTGCGTCCTACTTACCAAGGATTTTCTGCTGCAAGATCGCTTCGATCAAAGGTTGTGAACATACTAATTATTGTGTTAGTCGTTCATTGGAGAAATAGATGAACATAGTGCGTCTCAAGAGAATCCAAAACAAAAAAGAGTAGTTCTATTGGTCTTTGGGTTGGTCAACATTGAACTTGATTTCAAGGAACGCGAACGTATCTTCCAGCCACAGTGTGGCTTCAAAACACCAGCCACGACGCGTCGCGATGACGTCGTGTGCCTGCCAACCTTATTTCCCGTCGCGTGTAACACATCTCCGATGAAGCTGTGTCTTCTCTCCCTTCCCTCTAATCCAGGCTTTCAGATACCCCTGGCTTCCGATCGACATGAAGCCCCGAGTATCATTTCTTGCAGCACTGCGACGTACGTCTGCTTACGCACGCTTGAGCAGTCCAATTGTCACTAAAATAGAACCCTCGTTCCTGTGCCCCAATGCTGGAAGTCATGCAGGAGCGCAGTTCCGAACATTTACCATAACCACGCGCTTACGATTGGAAGAACAAAAGCAATACAATTATTCTAGTTCGAACGCGAGACCAGCAGTAGAACTCGATCATAATGTCACAAAGGAAGAGGAGGATGACTACAACAAGAAGCTTCAGAAAGAAGTCAAGAAGAAGCAAATACGGTCCCCGTGGACTCATGAAGGAAGCGATGTGCCGCCCGTAGCTCGGCAGCGAAGTGCTGGAGCCATGACAAAAGGTACTACTCATTCATTCCTTGGGTTTGCATGGCGACTGATGGTCTGATAGGAAAATTGCTGACAACACCTTCGCGGATGCTGAAACTCATTCTGCCCTTAACTACCAAAGATATGAACTCCGACCGCAAAGACGTTGAACCACTTGCTCTACTCGTGCATCCACAACAGCCGCTCTCATACCTCGAACGTCTTATACAGGCTGAGCTTCCTACACTCAAGGATGAACAAGGCCGTGAGCGGATACCGAGTGTATATTTTCGTGCCGAACATTCTATGCAGGATAGCCTAGAGCCGTCAAAATCCCAGAAGACCCCTGTTAGCGAAGGCAGCGAAACAGTGCATGAGCAAGAGGGTGTTGAAGACTTTGAGAAGGTTGACGAATTCCGGATTGACGGTAAAACCGAGAGGACTGGCAAGCTCTCAGCCATGAATAGGAAAACACCTGAGGAAGCTGCAGGCCTTCGTGGTGGACATGGTAAGGGTGGTGTAGAGTCGTATTCTGGGTTAGGACGTGAGGCACCAGCTACTAAGGATAGTGATCGGAAATTTGTGCGTTGGTCGAGTAGCACCGAGATTGGGGATTTCATCCGGGACGCTGCGCGAGGACAAGAGTTTGCTGTCGAAATTGAGGGCGCACCTAAAGACATTCGGGTTGGTGTGCCAAGCTTCAACGACCGTACATACTACCTGAGGATGAGACTGCGGAAGATATCAAAAGGCATTTCTGACCTGGCTGCTTTGAAAAAAGAATGCGATGAGACTGCTCATAAAGGAGCTCAGCGTGTCGCAATGGGCGGTTTTGGCATTCTTTGCGGTTGGTGGTCTGCAGTGTATTGGCTTACGTTTGAGACTGATCTTGGATGGGATGTTATGGAGCCTGTCACAGTAAGTCACTTTCTAACTTTCTATAAATATGATTGCTAATACGTCCCGTTAGTATCTTGTGGGTCTAACCACACTTATTGGTGGTTACATCTGGGTGAGTGAAATATATGCACATTATGGTCACGTGACGGGTACTTATTTTACAGTTTCTCTACCATAACCGCGAGGTTTCCTACCGTTCTGCTATGAACTTTACCATTTCGCGTCGACAGCACAAACTTTACACACAGCGTGGCTTTGATCTGCGTAAGTGGGAGACATTAATCGAGGAAGGAAATGCCCTGCGCAAGGAGATCAAAGCCGTGGCGAACGAGTACGACGTTGAATGGGACGAGCTGCGAGACGAGAAAGACGAGAAGGTGGTCGAAGCGCTCAGGAAGGAACGCAAGAAGGCCAAGAAAGGAGCGAAGGATGATGAAGATAAGGATGACACAGCAAAGGATGATCACTAGGGTAGATTTAGTGAACCTCCTCACTAGGGCTTGATTATTCCGAATTAAGCGGGGCGTTGGCATATACAAGTAGTGGTGGCGTTTGCGACATTACCTCGAGGCATACTTCCGGCATGGCGGCTATATACCCCATTGCAATTAGCATTTCATACATATAGAACGATTTCGTGCCCTTCAGTCATTCTCGAGAGTTTTTCATGTTCTATAGGAGGCCTGACTTCGTTTAGAAAGGTAAAAGGCCCTGGTTAAAGGAACTGAACCTTTCTTGACCCGTGTTACAGTTTGACCGTAATGAAGCTCAGAGGAAGTTACGAGACCTGAAGCATTGAGCAATAGGCTTTAGGTGTGCACCAGCCTGGAGGCCATAATTAGCCAGAATATGGTATTTAGGCTTAAATAAAAACGTGCAATTTCGATTCGACATATCTGTATTTGCTCGTCATACAATCCGTTGTGCTTGGTTGGAAGAGAACAAAGGCTTTCCTGGTTGGACTCGCTTCGAGTGAGTTGCCGAGCACGAAAGCCTCTCGCGTGAACAAAAAGCTTGAAATCACATCACTATTAACGAGCTCTCTATATCGCATAGTTTGCCTCTCTTAAAACTCCTTAGTGGTCCTCGAAGATGTTGGCGTATCCGACTTTTTCGTGACGAACGTGATTGGCACGTCGCGGTGATCCCGACTTCCGTTCTGGCCGCTTAATGTTCCCTCGAGATAGCATTCCCTTGCGGTGCCCTCAGACCTCCACAGCTTGTACAACAAACATCGGGCCATGTGCGTCAACATCTCCCATGAAATCATGACAGAGGCTTCCCACTGGCAGCACCGCCCTCGCGTGATACTGTCAGAGTCGCGCAGCAATCTTTATACGCCCCGCTCTTTCCCCGCACAACCGTCAATATAACCATGGACGACCGCGAGCGCCAGCGCCAGATGTCGCTGGTACCTTATGCGCCTGCTGAGTCGCGAGAGATCGTGCTGTAAGTCGATACCCACTAGCGCTTTAGCTTTGAGTGTCAATGGTCATTGAACAATTACAGTCGCCATGGCTCCGCTGTCGTCGTGTACGATCACACGTCGCATTCTGCAGCTGTGGAAGCTACGTCTTGCCCGTATTGCCACCGTCCATACCGCGAAGAAAGGCATGGCGCTGAAGATAGCGATGATCATGAACACCGCCCCTATCAAGAGGCAGATGCCAGTTTCGTCAATCCTGGCTACTTCCAGATGCTGCGTCGAAGCCAGCCTGGCTCGACCGAGGTATCACGACCATCGTCTCCACATAAACAACTGGCGCCCGCGCCTATAAGGGGTGTGCGAGGGGAGCTGCATGCGCCCGCGCCCATAAGGGGATTGCAAGAGGAGCTGGACGCGCCCGAGCTGCATGCTCCCGAGGGTGCTCAGTTCGTAGGGAGTTCAGCCGCGCCGCAGAGGGCCCATGGCATCTCCAGTGCCGCCTTCAGCTCGAACTACTTCAAGACCTTCTTTGTAGAAGAACGCGAGCTAGGAAGAGGTGGGAAAGGCGTGGTTCTGCTGGTGCGTCACGTCTTGGATGGCGTGAACTTGGGAATGTTCGCATGCAAGCGAGTTCCTGTGGGCGATGATCACGAGTGGCTGGAAAAAGTCCTGGTCGAAGTACAATTGCTGCAGAACCTTTCACATCAGAACCTAGTTTCATATCGTCATGTATGGCTTGAAGACTATCAAATCTCAACATTCGGGCCTAGCGTTCCATGCGCCTTCATTTTGCAGCAGTATTGCAGCGGCGGGGATCTTCAGAGCTACATTCTGGATGGCATGAAGAGGAGAATGAGTACAGAACAGCTGAAAGAGAGGTTGAGAAGACGATCCAAGGGCAAGATGGAGGATCCTGATGATATGAATGGCCCACGAAGAATGCATTTCGAGGAGATCACGTCTTTTTTCAAGGACATTACCTCGGGACTTAATCATTTACACACGAACGGGTATATACATCGGGATCTAAAGCCCAGCAACTGCTTGCTTCACGACACCGGACGCAAAGTACGGGTATTAGTGAGCGACTTTGGCGAAGTACAGGCCGCGAATATGACGAGGAAGAGTACGGGGGCCACAGGAACCATATCCTACTGTGCGCCAGAGGTACTGCGTCATGTCATGCCCAATGGCCCTCTTGGAAACTTCACCACGAAATCAGACATCTTCTCGTTGGGGATGATTGTTTACTTTATGTGTTTTGCGCGGCTGCCATATCGAGAAGCTGATGGCATAGACGAGGACAATGAGGATCTTGACAAGCTCCGAGTCGAAATATCCGAATGGGTTGGCTTCAACGATGAAAGGAGAATGCGAAAGGACCTTCCTGAGGAGTTATACCGCTCACTCAAGCACCTCCTAGCTTTGAACCCTGATGAGCGGCCTACTACAGAGGAAATACTGCGTGTGCTGAAAAGCCCATCGGCTCTGGATGAATTCGGCGCGTTCGCAGGCCCTTCCGGATTGGATGATATGGCCAACCGGATAACACGAGCAGATACGCCTAGTCCAGCTGCAACGCCTTCGCATCGGAATAGGAATTCTGTCCACTACACACGGCCCGGGCGCTCCAAGCTCAGCGTCAGCGCATCCGCTTCAGGGCATTCACCCAGTCCACCACCCGCAAACCCACAAGCTACCACGCCACCTGACGGATCCGTGATTTTGCGACAGCGCAAAATCGACCTCCCACCACCTCAGGGACAACGCACACCCTCGCCACAACACTCACCGCGTCTGATGCTCCCGCCACCGCCGCCTCCGGCGGCACACACCCAGTTGTACCACCTTCTTCATAACCCCACCTTTGTCGGAATTACGAAAGTTCTTCTCTTTGTAGCAAAAGCGTTTTCTCTCTTCAGTCCGTGCCAGCCTTATGCAGCGGATCCTTGGGTGGCATACCCCCTGCTGTGTTTTGCATCGTGCGATTTCTTATTTGTAGGCTTTGCTATCAGAGGCCGGTATCTGGGAGCTGGGGGACTGGGAGTGTCGATTCTGCTTGCTGCGGTACACGTGGTGGTTGTAGGTATGGTAGCAAGGTGGGAGAGGTTGTGTGTGAACAGTGTTCGGTGGGAGCTATCTTAGCATAGTTGAGATGAAACATGCAGCTGGTTCAGTTAACCTGCATGGCTGCACCAGTGACCAAGAGCATCTCTAAACCAGTCAGATGTTCCCGGTGCGATCAGCCCCAAGCATGGATGCATCCTTGATTGGCTGGGATGCTCCCGCGTGAGGGCGCCAAGGTGGGGCTAGCGTCGGCACTTTATGTGTGTTTACTCCGATGTTTGTCGTCTCCCCAACACGCCAGCTCCCGTTCATTCCCACATTGCACTTTCCACGCAGCGCCTGCGTTGCTCTCCTGGACTTCTGGCCCTAGTTTGTACAGTCGCTTGGACGGCTTTGTCTTTCGCAGTCTCTATTATCAGAGAGCATCTCTTTCCCATCACCTAATTGATCTATCTTACGCGACGCGACTGGACGTAGGCCGCCGACAGCCTTGATTTTGTCCCAATGCAGTCCTCCCCACCACACAGCGAAGGGAAGGCGCGGGCTTTACGCGAGCTGTCCGCGAGCCTCAACCACAGCCAGCGCTCCGTCTCATCTGTGCGGTCTGCGCCTAGCGAGTCGAACCCGACCAAGCGCTCAGGCTTCGGCGACACCACAGACGACTTCTTTAACAACCCCGATGTGTTGATGTCTACGCAACACAACATTGACGACGAGACAAATACATTACCGCACGGCCCCCGCATACGAACCACGGCTAAGAAGGCTACTTCGTGGAGAATGTTCCCCTCAGAACCGCCGAACCCGGACACGTCCATGGTAAACAAACAATTTGGCGACTTTGACCATAGTGCCTCGGACGAAGAGATCGAGTCGCCCGAACAAGCGCGTGGCGACCACCGTAGCAATCGTAACACGCCTGCTAAAATGAGCTCTCGTGGCTTTGACAGTCTCTATGATATAACACCACCGACGGGTCGTTCACGTAGGTCACTCGCGGCCGAGACGGGAAGTCTTCGTCGCGACGCACAAATTCGACGCGCGTCACGTAATGACCTGGAGGACACTGTTCCTCTTCGCTCAGCAAACATGCGCAATTCGCCAGCGATGCTGGAACGTAAACGAGCTTCCCTTGCTCAGGTTCACGCCAAGGTCTCGGAGGATGAGTCTTCATTACTTGAGGAACGGCCACCTACCGTAACTCTTGCGTCTGATAGGAGCCGTAGATGGGGAGGCAATTCGCGCAACCGACAAGCTCCACTCAACACAGATGGCGCTATGGATGCCTCGCCACGCTTCAATACCACGCCGCGATCACGGCCTTCAACTGCCCAAAATCCGACTGCACAATCCTTCATCCTCCCTGATCTACCAAACCTCACTGAGCTTGTGTCGGGTGTCTTTGAAGATGGTACCCCTGTCTTCTCAAAAACAGCCCCCCCACGTTCTCGATTTGGTCCATCTGGCAAAGGTGGGAATGGTCGACAACCTGCACACATCCCTATCCACTGTGTCCCAATCCCTCAAGATGAAAAGGCCATCATTTCCGGTCTTCAGTTGTTGCAAGACAAGGTAGCTCTGCTGGAGAATGAATGTGCTGAGGCTGAAAAGAAGATAGAGGAGCAAGAGCTGGAAATTATCGAATTGAAAACAGCTGCACAGATTCGTGAAGGGATCCGACGGAGTGACAGTGGACTTGGATCGACGGATGGTGAAGGCTCGGGCAAGTCATCATGGAAAGTGGAGAAAACCCGTGAGTTCGCAGGTATGCTTGAAAGACAAACACCTACTAATCAACCGACAGGGCTTGAAGCTACCGTGCAGACTCTCCGTACTAAGCTGGACCGTACGGAACGTAAAGCTGCCGTTACCGATATCGAGAAGAAACGGCTAAGTTCCGAGCGAGATAATATGGCAAGCCAGCTTGGCGTTGCTTTCCAAACTTGCGAGGAGCTGAAGGCTGAGAAGCAGGCTCTGGTATCCGAAAACGATATCCTTCGCCAGGAAGTTGATACGCTTAGAGCTGACAACGAAGTACTTCGAGACGAGCTTGAGCACGAACAAGGCCAACACCGCGAGGAGACAATTCAACTACGGCGTCAGCTCGACCAGACAGAGAATGCCACTCAAAGACAAAACATTACCCTTCAGGCAGAGCTCAATCATGTTCGTGCCCAAAATGACGACCGTACTCAACAACTGGCAAGGAAGGAGACGGAGTTACGTAAAGTTCGTCAAGAGCAAGTCGAATATGGCAGGTTGAAAGCAGATCATGAAACGCTCAAGTCTCAGCTCGCTGGTCTGAAGGCGAAGCGTGAGGAGGATCTTCGCCGCTGGTCAGACCAAGAGGCCTCTTTGAAGAAAATGGTCGATCGTCGTGATGAAACCATCCGTCTTTTCCAGGACAACACTCAGGATCAGACCAATGAGGCCATGCGACTTGACAATCAACGGTTACACGATGAATTGGCCCAGCTGGCTGCTCAACATGAAGAGGACCATCAGCGATGGGCACATAGAGAAAGGGAGCTCAATCGAAAAATACGAATGCGTACTGATCAACGCCCGAGTGCCCGCCGACCCAGCACAGCAGACGATAAGAATGTTTTCGACGAGTCGATCCAGCGAAACTCTAGTCATAGACGGGAAGAAAACACTCGTACGCGTATCAGGAATCGTGTGCAGGAAGAGTTGCGTGCCACCCGAGCCAACGCCTCGTTCCAGTCGAGTCACATCGAAGTAAGCCCGCAAAAGTCATATGCCAATCTTACGAGGCCTTCACATCGTGCTACCTTACCAACAGGGCTCAACCGTAGTGTTTCTGCACCAGTTCCAATACACAAGGATGAAGCTGGAAGTGACGCTGAGTCTACTACTGACATCTCTCTTGCGCCACGTGGAACTCCTTTTAATACTCGATCCGGTTCCACTCCGAAACTTCCCACGACGACTGTTCATCCACTACCTGAACCAGACTATACAGAATTGAGCTACATTGATAGTGCTGCCATTGCGCAATTGCGACGTGAACTAGAGCAGGAGCGGGCTGCAGCGCGTGGACGAGCAGTTCCCATTCCATCGGAGCGTACAGCCCCCGAGACAGTTCGAACGGAACGAGTGGTCCGGGAAGACACAGTCCGCTCTGTAGCTTCTACCAAGAGTGCTCGTCAGTCCTCGCTACCCCGGAAATCGTCTTTGAAAGATACTACAAAGACCAACATGACTCAGTTCGAAGAAGATGTCACCGGCAATATGTCTAACGCTGATCATGGCAACGAAGAGACTCAAACCAAAAAGTCATGTATTGATGATTCAATGCTTAGCAACACAAGTCGACGTCGGCGCAGTGCGCCCACAGAGATGACTTCAGCTTTTATCGTTCCCGACCTAAAAATTGAAGGACGCAAGCAGAGTACCATCAAAATTGATATCACGCAAACCCTCAATAACAAGCAGCACGACAATGATAATTGCACAGTATGCCGACGCGAGTCCGCCAACCCTGACGCAGACGCCCTTCGCGTGCCAAAGCTTGTACCAGTGTCTACACGTATGCCGGACGATGTTGATGCGACACTTCGCCCAGCTCGGAGTCCAAAAGAAGCGCTTGCCTTGGTCGTCAAGGAACTACAGGACGAGCGTTACCATCTGCACGCTGAGCTCGCAGTCATGCGTGCTATGCTCGAAGCTCACGATGCTAGCATGGGCCGTAAGAAGCGGGTTGCGATCGAAACCGCTATAAATGAGATACTGGCTAAGATCAAGGTGAAAGACGACCAGATCTATAACCTGTATGATGTTCTCGAAGGGCAGCAGGATCACGACATCACTGAGCAGTTCGTAGAGGAAGCTACCGAACAGATCAGGGCACAGGATGCTGAAGTCGAGAAGAAGAGTCGTGGGAAGAAGGTTACTATTCAAAGCTTTCACGAGGATGAGGAGGACGATATTAGTGCGAGACTGAGTATGAATGAGGACGAGCTGCCCTGGGAAGGATTTGAGAGCTCGGGCGAGCATAACTTCACAAGCGATGCAGTGCGTGTTGGAGTGTACTGAGCTGGTTCCGCACCTGTGTGTGGTATCATGTTTGGTTGATGCCCACGGGTTTCCTTGAGCGATAATGGTGTCTACAGTGGAGGCGTTTGGTTATCACGTTTTCCGGCCTTGGTGTTCTGGAATGGCGGCACGTTGTTATTTATGGGCTGGCAGGCATTGGGTATGAGATCCTTTTCTCTTCCTAGGTATCATCTTTCCTTTCATCATCACGAGGTAGTGCCATTTTCAGACGGCTCCTTCATCCTCCAGCCACAACAGTCTGCCTCTTACATGTAGCATTGATCTGAAACGTCGATTGGGTCTAACTTAGTGGCATCCTACGACCGTAGTCTGGAAGCTTTGACTCGTCCTTCTATAGGACTTGAGTTGGCTGATGGGCTGGGCTCGTGGTTTCGAAGCCGCTGAGTGAAAGCTCGGAAGACATGAAGAAATGGTGCTGTATGGAAAGAGGGGCTGTTGGCGGGGGGGTGTTAATGCCTCGTTAACATCATGTTATGGAGACTTTAAGACTTTGAATCTCACCTTGGAACACAGCATCAGTGGATTGTTTTCTGTGGTTACCGTGATTGATTTCATGTGCAAGACTAACACCAACTCTGTTATTCTAGAAACCCAAAGTAGTGTAGATAGTAGAATGAGTGCTGATCACTCAGCCATATCACCTTCAGGCAGTTTGTTCATCCAGCCATCAACATCCTCATCAACAGTGACAGGGACACTGCATAAGTTCTTCACCTTCGGCGGCTGTTCCGTAAGCAGCGAACAGTTTCGCAGATAACATGCACTATCCATAGCGCGCTGGAGTGAATCCCCTTCCCAACCAAAAACATAGTCGCCATGCTGACCATATCCCGTCTCATCCCCTGTCGACAGGACTAGCGGCTGGCTCCCGTCCTCAGGCCACTCACTCACATCATTGAAGCTCGTCGTATCCCACATTACTTCGTACATCAACTGCGGTATATGCACAGGATGGCTCGCCGGACACGTAACATTCACAACGGGGAACGCCACAGGCCCGCCCACGGGCTGCGTAACGTGCGACTTGTGATCAGGGCTATCCAGATTGACACCGTCCCAGCACTGCGGAAAGATGATATTCGAGCGAATCCCGCCGGGACACGGTTGCTTGGGGAGATGGTCGGTATCCCAGACGGGATCCATGCAAGGCGGATACGGGCTCCCGCCCCAGTTGGGCTCCGCGTAACAGCGGTAGCACTGCTGCATGTTGCGGCCAAGATTCTCGGAAGTGCGGCGGTAGGGGTCGCCCGTCAGCATGCGAAAGCCTGGGCGGAAGGCCGTGGTGCTGTTGGGCGAGGGGGAGGTATAGTACAGGGTTATGCCGCCTACGTCGCCGGGGTTGAATTGGTTCGCGATCTGGGGGATGCGCTTGTAAGTGTTGTTGCGAGCTTTGAAGTAGAGATTCGCAGTCCAGTAGTTGCTGAGATCCTCAAGGAAGTGACAGGTGGTGCAGTTTGCGAGCTTGGAGATGTCGGCTGAAGGCATGGAAGCTTGGAAGGCGTTCTGCGGGCGGATCAGTAGGAGTAGAGTGGAGGACGTAAAGGATGATTTATACGTACGCCGCCTACTATTTGATGCATATGAGTCGAGGGACTCATGCCCGGATTTACAAGTCTAGTAGTTCAGTTGAGGGATCTTCATGGTTGGAAGATGTGCTTAAGGACTCACGGGTCTAGGCGCTCAATGACAACCTGGAGGTTCAGATTCCGGCTTTTGAACCGATGAAAAGTTGCACACACTCACCTGTGAGCAACCAAACCGTAGCATGGAGCCTGGTCCCCTTCTGCCTCCACCTCTCAGCATCGGCGCATCCAGGTCAACACCGCTTTGCGCAGCGACATAGCACGAAAGCAACGGAAGCGTAATGAGCAGCGCACGCATGGCGAGGGCGAAAATTTTCACCTATTCAAAGAGTCGGATCGCTCGAAAGTTGTGGAGATAGTGCTTGCCGTTACTTCTTTATCTTGAGGTTCGTGGCCCATGTGGGTTGCCTGCATGTGTATATTAATTGATGGACTTGTGGAGTTTATCCCTAATCTACCCAAGGGAGCCCAAGACATAGCATCTATCGAATGGCCGCCTCATCGGATGGATTTTAGAGTTTTTCTATCATGCTTGATTAAGTTGTTCCAGTCGGCGTTTCCTATGGGCTTCTGATTTTGTAATGGGAGATCTGCCTTCAAGGCAAAGTATCATGTATTGCGAGTTGAAAAACGTTTTTTCACTATCAAAGATCCCCAAATAGAAACCGACGATCTTGCTGATAATGATTTTGCAATCGGAATCCTGCGCGTGAAGAATTGCCGGCACCTCACAAGCCGAATGCTTCATCCGCATGTCGTAGAAAGATGAGGAACTATCTTGGGAATGCCAACAACGCTCCCACTTTGTCTCTAAAATTTCGAACCTTTTGCTAAGTATTAGGGCTCAGTCAAGGCACTTGCCTTCTTGCGAACGTACAAGACGATTGAAAGGCCGCACATTCATTTTGGACCCGATGCAGGGATCAGTTTCGGATGGCCCCACATCAACACTTCATCAACCTTCCGAGACTTTGATCTCATCTTCCATCTCGAGTTGACCACAAATCTCTGATCAACTCGGTGCCGTGGGATTGCATTAGCGTCCCATCGAAAAGACTGCATTGTAACCCCCATTGAGTGTCACGTACTAGTCGACCTGACAGATGCCTTCCCGCGGGTATCCGCCTCCGATTGCGACTACGTAAAGTATTGCCGCGATGCCCTGAGCTTCGCACCATAAGCGGGCTGTGTTATGGCCAGCTCCTGAAGGACGTAATTCTGTGGACAATGCTCACCTTGATCAAGCGGTTAACGCCTTCGTATTGATCATGTTGAAGGCACCTCGCTCCTATCACAATCTCATCGATAACTATGACATGCAGAGATCTCATGCCCCCTTCCTCCGTGATACCGCTTGCCAAGATCAGGTGTGTGAAATATTTCTCTTCGTGTAAGCTGACATGAATAATAGAAGGAGCGCACGAAGCCGCATGCATGATACAGAGCGTGCATGTTTCGAAGGCGAAGCTCTAGAATGGACACACACGGAGCATTTCACAGCCATGGCTCGAACCCGCATCGCGGCACAGTCAGGGGACTTCAACGGTCTAGTCTTGGTATGATGACTTCGCTGACGATTTATACGCTGAGAAAAAGCAACGATAGGATGCCTGCGCCGTTTATCCACGTGCAGCTGAGTGGCTGCTGACGGAATACCTCCCAGGCGCCAGGCCAACCGTGCGCTTTACCTGCGAACAAGTGCTCTAATCCCCTTCGTAATTTCTCTAAGCCTTCTAGAATACCCACAGACAGCTGATCCATTGAAATAAAGTTTCCACCATGCAGATGACTTGTTTGAGGCGCTACACCCACGTAGTAGTCTTTGCACAACGATAAAATGACCAGCCAAGAAGTCGACAAGGCTGATTGATAACTTGAAGGCATGTATAAGATATAAGGAATTGTAATAGATGCGTTTTCCTTCATCACTGCTTCTTCTATTTTGTCTTTGAAATTCCTGTGCATCGAATTGCTACATCATGAAGGTTGGAAGGCTTGGAGCAATCTTTTTATTCGCCACATTCTCTTATGGCTCACCTCTCGTAAGTTCCCGAGGTGATTTAGCAGCAAAACGCCAGGGGCCTGGTTCTTACTATGCTATCACGGGTGCGACTGGCGGGGTCTACCCTCGCGTCGAGGTTCGAGATTTAGAGAAGGCTGGTGGAGAAATGTGGAATCTCTTTCTTCTTTCTATCCAAGAATTCCAGGGCATGGATCAGCACATTATAGATTCTTGGTATCAGATAGCAGGTATGCCACTCACTTAGTCAAACTGTCTTTCAAGAGCCTAATACCTCGCTTTCAGGTATTCATGGCATGCCATAGTAAGCAAGTATGTGAAGAGCGTGAATATTTCTGATGTCCAGATCAGCTATTCTTGGGATGGCGTAGAAGGGAATATTGATGGCAAACGCATCGATTTCTTGGGCTATTGTGCCCACAACATGCTCCTCTTTGGTACCTGGCATCGGCCGTACCTTGCACTTTTTGAGGTAATAATGAAAAATATGAAAGAAAAACGAAGAGTAGCCACTGATTTTACAAGCAAAAACTACAACAGGTTGCGAAGAACATTGCTAATCAATTTCCTACCTCGACTCGAGCGAAGTATCAAGATGCGGCAACAAGAATGCGGATACCTTATTGGGACTGGAACAAAGCTCTCCCAACTAGTCAACCTGTGGTACCCACGTCAATGACTGTTGAGAAAGTCTCAGTCACATTTCCTAATGGCACCAATAAACAGATTGACAACCCTCTCTATGATTACAACTTTCACCCTCTCGATAATAGAGAGATCAATGGAACTGTAAGCGAAGCCTCTGTTCCCGCAGGTGGAATGCTTACATTCTCAGGGTTGCCCGCTGTTCACTGGTCCTGGAGGGGCCACTGGTGGCTTGCCTGATGTCTGTGAGAAAAGTCCAATGACTATTCGGGCTGGTCAGACGGTGAGCAATCACGATCAACTGAATTCTAACCTGCGCTCCATTCTCCCCAACCAACGTAAATTGCTTTACAATCTCCTTTCTCAATATCAAACGTTCACCCAATTTATCAGTGCGCAATCGTGTGATGGATCAGGAAGAATAGGAACAGTAGAGAACCTGCACAATCCAATTCATAACGCCAACTTCCCAGGACATATGAGCCCGAGTGGCGCGGCAGCTTTCGATCCTATGTTCTGGATGCACCACGCGTGGGTAATTTTTGTTTCTAGGAAGAAAGCTTCTGACCACCACTGCAGCAATGTCGACCGTCAAATCGCGCTCTACCAAGCCATCTTTCCAGATACTTACTTGGGTAACTGTACAGCCGGAACCGCAACCTTTACCATCAGCGAAGGCGATTTCCTTGATGCATCATCGCGTGAGTATCTTCACAGTCAGGATTCCTGATATTTTCAATCATACTAACGCATTAACAGCTCTTACACCATTCCACAAAAATGCTGCAGGCGACTTCTGGACATCGAATGCAGCACGTAACATCCGAGATATGGGATATACCTATCCTGAGCTTGCTAACAACCCTTCGAATGCTACACTAGTCGCTTCTGTCAAAGCCCAATACGCCGGTCCGGCCGATGTACCAGTCACTAGCACCAAGGCAAGACGTGCGTTGAAGCGTGGCCCTTCTGAGGAGCTCTTCCTCGCCGAGATAAGCTTCCCAGCCTATGGTCTAGACAATGGAAGAGGAGGAAGCGCGCCTTACAACGTGCTTCTCTTTCTGGGGGATGTGCCAACCGATACCAAAACGTGGCAACATGCAGAATCTTTTGTAGGCTTGGCTTCCACAATGGGTGGCGTGACGGTGCAGAGCAATCAAATTGTCTCACAGACCATCGATCTGTCGACTACGCTCCAAAAGGCAATTGATGCTGGGGCTACTACCACCGAGAATGCGAAGGAATACTTGAAAGAGAATATACATTATAGGCTAGGGCTGGTGAGTACAGTTGCTGTTTCTCAAGCCCATCATGGGAGCGTCGGGATCACTTGCTAACCGGATGTACAGAGCGATTTCGAAATCAAGAAAGATCAGGTAAAGGGCCTTGAGGTGTCATTGATTAGCACCATGGTTGAGGTTGCGCAGTCTGACGACACATTCGACCGGTGGGTTGGCGGATTCAAAGAGCACGGCCTGATTCGTGATTAGCAAGTTATTTTATTTCGTTTGTGCGCCCTGTTTCACTCGTTGTCTGTAAATATCATGTGTGCATCGCACACACACCATGTATATATTGTACCTCAACGTTAGCTTCATCTGAGCTTAAGTTTGTGAACATGTGAACACTTCAAGTAGGCTACAAATAATTTTCTAGTTGGCAAATACTCATCGAACCAATTATCCACAAATTCGTATAAACGCACCTCGGGCTAGGGCCTCTCTTGAAAGCAGCTCTAAGGAGTTGGGGGTTACGAGGGGGCGGTTCGATTTTTGCTCGCGTCAAACATATTCTTCTTTTTTGCGCGAGTCTTCATCTGATCTCTGTTCGGGGAACGCGAAACACTTTATGTAATAGCTAGAAGTCCGTGGCGAAGTTAATGGGCTGATGTTCAAGCTATACTACGGACTGTTGTGTCTGTGTTACGCCGCTTACTTCTTTTAGAAGGCTACGCTGGCCCGTGGAGACGCGTGTTCTGGTGGCTGTCTCGCAGTGGAAGGTCAGCTGCATGATCAGTCTATCGAAAAGACGCACCAGTACTGGAAGCGGAAGGGTGGACATACCCAGAAGTAGAGCTATTGAACGAACTGTGTGAATGCCATCCCAAATCATCTATCTGAGCATCAACAGCCACCAAGGCAGACTCAGCATAGCGACGATTCGTCGACGAAAGAGACTCATGAAAGTATATGACAAGGCCCGGGTAACCGCTAAACTGCCTCGAACGATCAATGGGTATTAACTTGGTACTGCCTGTACAGAAATGTGGGGCGCCCGGAGAATCCTTGCTAGTTTAAAAATGAAAAACGGAATTCTCTCGTAGAATGCGAATCAAAGGTGTTTCCAACAAGCAAAGTATATGACGATAGTGTAAGGAACTTCATCACCCTGGCGAGCTTCCAAGAATAGCGAGGTGATTCTACGATTGAATATCAAAAGGCGATTGAAGTTAAAAAATATGTCTAGCTAAACCAAGCATTCGTGCTCTTCCAGTTAACATATTCAGGCCCAATCTTCTTGAGATCAGCAACACCAAGATTCGCCGCATCAATAGCCACCTCATGCTTCATAATTTGAATAGCCCTCTTGACGCCCTCAACGCCGTACACATTGCTGTACATGAACGGCCTGCCCAAGCCGACAGCTTTGACGCCGAGCGCAAGCAGCTTCAACGCATCGGCACCGTAGCGCACACCACCATCAGCATACACCTCTACCTGCTTGAAGATCTCAGGAGCCTCCTGGTAGATCTCCAGAGCGACCTCGAGAGACGAGGGGGTCGTATCAAGCTGGCGGCCGCCGTGATTGGAGATGTAGAAAGCCTTGACGCCATTTTTAACAGCGAGGCGTGCGTCTTCGACCGTCTGGATACCCTTGGGAATGATCGGCAGGGAAGTCATGTTGCTCAGCTTATGGTACAAATCCCACGTCAGATAGCTGTAAGACGAGTCTGCAGAGCCGACGCCGAAACGGGCAGCGCGGTGGCGGTTGCCGTCAGCGGCTGAATCAACGGTCAGGATGATAGCCTTGGAGCCTGCCTTCTCGACGCGGGCGAAGAGCTCCCTGGTTTCGGTGTCGTTGTCGCTTAGGTACACCTGCTGGAATAGGACCTGTGAGTCGTTGGCCTTGGCCGCGGCAATTTCCTCGACCGTCTTAGTCGCAAAGATGGCGGGAATGTACAGGATGTTTCCTGCGGCGGCACCCTTGACGAAATTGAGCTCGGCATCCGGGTGTGCATATCCACCGCGAGCACAGGGCGAGATGAAGAAAGGTGCCGAGAAGTTGTAGCCAAGAATGGTAGTTGGCATTGTGCTCTCGATGTCGGTGATGTCCACAAGAACACGCGGCCTCAAACGAAAGCGCTGGAAGACCTCCAAGTTGTTGCGGTATGACCATTCACCTGCAGCCCCATTGCGGTAGTAGGTGTAGGCAGAAGTGTTCATCTTGTGGCGAGCAGCCCAGTCAAAGTCTGGAAGACCGATGATTTTCTCCAGAGGTGGAAGAGTGCCATTTGGCAGAGAACCAAAGACATCCTCGATGCTGTTCATAGTTAGTTTAGTCCTGTGCGACTATGGCAGCAAATGTGTATTACCCAGTGTCTGGCTCGTTAAGGAACGGGCGGGCTGCAAGAGCCACGGAGGCGAAGGCAAAGACAGAGCAGCGCATCGTGAATGAGAGGTGAATGAGAGACTGCAGTGAGTGGTGTGTACTTGGGCAGGATATGTGAAAGGTGGGCGTTGACTAGGTATAAAAACGATATATTCTTACGCAGGTGTAATCGGCTAAGCTAGTACTGCACTGGCTAAGGAAATTACCGCTGCGGTGCTCGACGACATTCATTCGCCAAATTGTTGTCCTCATTTGACCTTGTTGCGCCTGGCCAATCCATTGCGTCATTTTTCAAATGTTTTACTGATGGCAAGGAACATGGGGTGGAGCAGAGCAAGGGAGACGGAGATTTTCCGGCCTTGGTTCCAATCTACCCCCGGCACTCCAGGCCAGGCGACTACCTTTCTTGGCCACTTTACCTTCTGTTCGCAGGAACCGCCGTTTCTTGACGTCTGGGCAAAACGGATCTGGTAACCCCGCGTGCTCGCATTGATAAGGATGTTTCCGCTGCCGTGCGGATGATGAGAGACAACGTTAGCCGCGCCCGTAGACGGCTGAAGGATTATAAAGGGGCAACCCGCGGTGTTATTTCGGAGGAACGCAGGACTTAGTGCTGCACCTTGAAGATTTTTCTTGTAGACGAGCTACTGCACGACGGACTTCCTCCTCTCTATTGATTCTTCTTCATCTTTGTTCTTCTTGCTAAGTCTTGTAGGATGGTAGTTCATGACTTCATGTATTGTTCCGTCCTCGATATTGTTCCGCCATTCCTTCTTTGCCCCAACGGTGACCAGTTCTTCCCACGGCATCTCCTCACAATCCCACTCGTAGATGAAGAGGTATGGACCGGATAGTGGGTTCGGGTTGTTTTCGTCATCTCGGCCGATTTGTTTGAATATCCGGGAACGTAAAAAGTTCGGGCCTTGTAGGAGAGCCTCGACCATACCCTCACGATGGAACTTGAAGAACTCTTCGTGCTTTGCGGGTTTCGGGGCAGCACGAGTCACTATATTGACCACCTGGCCAATATCGGCATAGACTGATGGTTGATCAGCTTGATAAAAGTGTACTCAGGCGCGCAAAACATACCGCCCTCGCAGCCCTCCGCTTCTATGCACTCTATTTGCTCATATAAGCGGGGATGATGGGACCCGCCATCGCTAAGGATACTGTCGTCGCTCTCCACTAGTCGGGCAAGTATATCTTCTTGCCCGGCAGTCTCGGATAGCTGGTACAAGATCAAGAACGGAATATCATGTCTGAAGGGCTCCGGCAGAGGCTGGTCCTCAAGCGCTCTGAGCTGCTGGGCAAAGTGCGTATTTGGAAGAGCTGTGACGGAGTCGCTAAACAGTTCTGGGTCGCCCTTGTGCGGCCGGAGGCTCGGGTCAATCCTCGACCAGACCAAAAAGACACCAGGTGCCATGTAGTATGACGAAAGAGTGGAAGCAGTCTGTCAAACGCAGTGCAGCTGAGAGGCGGTGGATATGTTTGTAGTCTGCACGCACAGTACCGACAAGGCGGGTACAACGACGCAAGGCGCAGTGCTGATGCATAGTTCGTGAAGAGAAGATTAATTAGGAATGGCACCTGCCGCATTAGGCAACGCTAGCCCCTAGCCTGATGTTTGTTGCTGCCTTTCCAACCTTAAATCTGCCCGATTCTTGTTCCCAGATCTCTGTGCATTGTTGGGCTCATCTCTTGCTCTTCGAGAGCGGTCGGAAATCTAGCAAACTCGAAGAGAGATTGGCGAGGTACTCAGGGGCCGCGTGGTCCTGTGGAGCCGCAGTGCGCCTTCAATAGGTCAAGAGGAGGCTTGATTTTCCTCTTCTGGTGCAGCAGGCCTTGTTGGGCGTCAGGAGTGTTTCGGGCTTCCCAGCCATCCGCCTGTCTGTCTTTCGAGTGGCTGCCGCCTGGAAAGCCAACGCAAGCTGGAGTGGGGGTGTGAGCTTGCAGTGTGGGGGCCTGGTGAAATCCTCCGATCTCGTACCTCCTATTATCACCACGGCTCACGACGCTTCCATCGCTCCCTGAGAGGCTGCCGTTGCTGTGCCCCACTGCTGCCGCCCACTTCACCGCCCGAGACAGTCGTGCCAAGCCGTGTCACGCCGTCGAAATGAAGGAGATGGCGGTCGATTGGTCAAGAGGCGGAATAGATTGATGGGAGGGGATGGAGGCATGTCTATAGATATCAACAAGAGATCCGAGGAGGTAGACCCCTGCAGCGGAACCAGTTCCGATCCTGACCGTTCAGATGCCAGCTACCCCGCACCCGACGTGCCTCCGATGTTCCGACCGCAACGGCCATGCCTGTACCCCATCCCACTTGCAGGATGGTCGTGGCTCTGCAGGATAAGCCTGTAGGGCGCAGTTGTAACACTGGTAACGATTTGCTGCCGAGGCAGCTTACGCCAGAGATTTTCCAGTACAAAAGGCAACGCGTGTGTCTTCGTCCCTTGCTTTTCTCTGCCTTGTTTCTCCATACCCCACTTTCTCACTGGTCTCTCGTAGCCGTCGGCATAACCACATCAGCGTTGCCATCCAGACATGGCGCCACCGTCCGCGACCGAGCCCTCCGCTGTTGCTCCCCTCGAGCCCGGCATCAGCGAGCCCGCAGCAGTAATGAAGGACTTCCCCAAACCTCCCAAATTCGACGACCCCTACAAAGAGCGTGCATATCTGAAAGGCAGACTAGCAGGTACGCAGCCCAGGAACTCCCACGGAAGCTAGCGGCATCGTGCTGACGCCATCCCCCACCCTCCAGCCGCTTTTCGCATCTTCGGCAAATACGGCTTCGACGAGGGTGTTGCAGGCCACATCACGCTTCGCGATCCTGTCGATCCTACCACCTTCTGGGTTAATCCCTTCGGCATCGCCTTTAGCCTCATAAAGTCGTCGGATCTGATACGTGTGAGTGAGGAGGGAAAGGTCATTGATGGCGGAGAGTGCAGGCTACTCAACACCGCTGCGTACATGATTCACTCGGCCATTCACCAGGCCCGGCCTGATGTCATCGCCGCAGCGCATTCACACAGCATCTACGGAAGGTCCTTCTGTGCTTTGGGGAAGAAGCTGGATACCATAACCCAGGACTCTTGTGCATTCCATAACGTGAGCTTTTGAAGCTATTGATGTGCGGACCGAGGCAGGTGGCTGACATTGCACAGGATCATGTTCTTTACAGCTCTTTCAATGGCATCGTACTGGCCGAGGAGGAGGGTCGCAACATTGCCAGGTGTCTGGGTCCCCACAAGGCTGCTTTGCTTCAGAACCACGGTCTTCTGACCGTCGGCAAGAGTATAGAGGAGGCTGTCTTCTGGTTTGTAAGCTTGGACAAATGCTGCCATGCCCAGCTCATGGCAGATGCCGCCGCCGCCGGTCGGGGCGGTGAGACGGTCAAGATCAACGAGGAGGATGCTTTGTACACAGCAAAGGCGGTGGGCTCCACCATAGCAGGGTACTTCTCAGCCAAACCGTTATTCGATGTAATCCACAAAGAGACAGGCGGTGACTATTTAGAATAGAGTGTCTACCGTATGCCGTTTATATGAGCTTATTTGCTGTCAACTTTTCTGTTACCTGACTACCACCCAATTTCAGGATAAGCGATCTGGAGCTAAAGGTTGTAGACTCCTAGGATTAATTTGTCTAGTATCCGCCGTAAACCTCGACACATTTCCTGTAATGCAAAAAACGCCCCTGGTGCCGAAGAATGCTCCATCTAGAGTCGAGACCTATGCGATGCAGGAGGAGGTACGGGTGGCCAGAAGGATACCTACACTTATCCCGTCACAGATGGGGGAATAGCAAATATGTGAAAATTGCTAACTCTTACAAGAGAAAAATTATTGGAAAGGAAGGTATAAAAAATATGTATGAGACTCTCACCTACCTCATTAAAGACCTTAAAGTTGTGATAAGGACCATTCAACAGGCGCTTGCAAACGTCCAAACGCACATTTAACAGACAAAGGAAAATATAGTTGATGAAAGTGAGCAGGGTTGAATCTAAGATACGCTTGTATTATTCGCTAATGGAAGTTTCTTCGACCAGTGATCCATTGACTATTTCATGCTATTTTAATACTAGCCTTGTGAAGAGAAATCCGCCTTGTTGTTTAAAATATAAGTACCGTTTTAATAATACTCTTATTCATATCTCCATTATTATCAATATCTATTTACCTAAATATAGTTATAGAAGTTTTTATACTTAGGACTACTCCTTGTAGCGGGTCTGCCTTGGGGAATACCTAAGGTAATTCCCTTGGTCTGGGTGCAATGAGTCACGATGGGAGTAGCAAGGTACGATCAATAGGTGGTCGCCAATATATCACGTATGATAGTGATTCTGTAGAGGATGTCAATATATATAACTCTTGGTTAAAGATTGGATTAACGATGGAAGATGATACAAAAGAGTGGAGTATCGTCCCTATATACTTAAGGGCGATTAATATAATTAGTACCTTGCAGCTAATCATGCTAATCCCATTATATAATCACCCCGTGACCCTATAGAATCTACTAATATATTTAAATTGTATTTTGTCTCTAGTTCCAGATCAAAGCTTCCGATATTCCATTCCCATTCGTCTTCCCTATCACTACTATAAGGCGTAGTCGTAATACTCCTACTAGTTTAGAAGGATTAACTCCTAAGCCTCCTACTTACACTCTATTGGATACAATCCAGCTTTCTAGAAGAAAAGAAACCTATAGTATATTTCTTTAGTTAGAAAACTGTTAAAGATATCTTAGCATATAATATATGATTGATAGATTACGTGTATTTACTCTTATATAGTTCTTTCCTTAGTCAGTACGATCAATCAACTCTCCTTCTATATTATATACTTTAAGAGGGTATATTTCAATAAAAAAAAACTCCTCCGTTCAATTAAATAGTCCTTATAACCATTCCCTTTCCCTATAGTCGAGTAAAAGACTATAATTTCTCTGGCATGTCGCGTGTAGCTCAAATAGCTAAGATACAATGCAAAAAAACCATTACGAAAAGAAAGTTTGGGAATACTCTGCATCTAGTTTTATTACCTCGAGAACTATATTCTGGAGGCTACGTTACAAGCGCTCATATATGGCTCCTTCCCCCGTACAAGAATGCGACTGCCATCCGGCACAGAAGTCACCCCACTTCCGTGGGAGAGGATAATGTCATGAAATTTGATGCTTTTTTCGTGATTTCTTTTCAGTTTTATCGTTTCGTCCTATCTCTATTCTGCCCTCGTTTCGTCTCATCTCTGCTCTACCTGCCTGCCCGCCCGCTATGTCTGATTTACATCCTCTTCACCCACTGTATCTCCTCGAGCACCTGGTGCGTGCCATTTTGCTAGCTAGGTGCACTTATGAACGTGCAAAAGAGTACTACAAAAACTAGCTTGAGCACCCCGAGGAAACTATTGAAGAGTGCAAGAAACAGCTAGCGCCATGGGTTCTCGACCTGTAGGAAGCAGGTAATCTTTATAAGCCCGAGAGGTAAGTATTCTTCTGAGATACATGATATCCATCTCCTTCCTGCCTTGTGCTATAATGCCTTGACGCTTGGTGCAATTGAAAAGATACTCATGAATTTGGTTAGCTTGAAGAAAATTTCGGTAGAAAAGCCGCCGGAGCATGGCGTGATATACCTCATTTTCGTGCAGATGGATGGCAGTAGCTATCGTTATGTTGGCCAGAGCACAAATGGCCGACGCCGTATCGAATCGGAGCACTTTTCGCCATCTTATCGAAATAAGCATCCAAATTTTTTGTACTTCCTTATGGAACGCTCTGAAAGTAGTTTTTCCTTGTTACCGATTTCTGCTCCAGACCTGAAATCTGGTCCTATCATGAACATCCTTGAGCAATGGACAGCCGTTGTTTTTCGGGCACTTCTGTCACATGATTTGAAGGTTAATATGCCTTCGATGAGCTACCACTGGATTCCAAGTGAAGAGGTGGATAAAGGCATTAATATCCGTGAGCCTTTGGCCCAAGGGCTCGCCTTCAATGAATGGCCTATGGCCAATAACAGATTCAAAAATTCGCCTGATTCCCTGAAAAGAGAATGGTACCAAGTCGCGCGCGATAAAGAAATTACTGATCGGCGTGAGTCGTTCCTCCGAGGGGATATTTTCGACGGCTCTTTCTGGAAAGCTCTAGGTTGGTATGGAAAAGCCGACTATGAGTTTCAGATTTGGAGCGTAAAGTTCCGTGTCGGTCGATCCTGGATCGATCGCTTCGAAGACGATGGCATTCGGGTGAAATGCGAACTTTCCCCTCCTGGCGAACGACATGAGCATTCCGTCATCAGGGGCCTTTACGGCCCTCGAAAATACAATGATCCCGCCGCGCGCCTCGGCATAAAGATTTCCGGGGTTTTCAGAGGGGCTCACATCATCAAGAACGGCTCCATGTGGGTTCGGATGGAGGGTAATGGGGACAAAAGCATTCCCCGTTGCAATCGTCTTGTCGATTGGCTCGAAGATCTGGATACCGAAGAGCTACGGCCTCGAAGATGGTATCCAGCCAATAAGAATCTGGGAAGGCCCTACTGCGGGTATACACGGCATCCACTCGACACAGAGGATTGGAAAACCTTTGTCAAGGACTAATCAGTATCAGTAGCTTGCTCAATTCTTGTGAACACTCGGGACATGCTTAAAGCCCATGAGCGCCCGGCATATGCTCAATCGTGTGAGCGCCCAGTACATGCTATGAGCGCCTGGGATATGCTCAATTCTTGTGAGCTTCTATCCATCAGAGGGCATGCTCGTTCTCATGAGCGTCTATTGGAGAGTATGCTCATTCTTATGAGCGCCTATTAGAGGCGCCCTGGACATGCTCATTCTTATGAGCGTCCATTGGAGGGCATGCTCGTTCTTATGAGCGCCCATTGGAGGCGCCCCGGACATGCTCGTTCTCATGAGCGTCCATTGGAGGGTATGCTCATTTTTATGAGCGCCCCAGACTCTTTCTGAAGTGAAATATATTTTTCATCATGCACGCTCTTGCGCTAGGGCTGCATGGAGAAGATCATCTAACTATTCGTTGAGTCTGCTTACTAAATGCAGACTCGGCAAAAAGCCTGCATACGGCTAGGTATGTAAATCCGTCTCAAATTAAAAAATGTACGAGCTGAGAATCGAACCCACAACTGAAAAAAAAATGGTAGCTTCTCTTTGATCTGTTTTATGGTCAGCGTATGCCTTTTAGTAGAGGGAGGGGAATTCGTACTGAGCGTGTCATCCTTAGTGCAGGGGCCATGCTAATCTTCTCTGTATCGTTTCAAATTGACCAAATGCCCGAAGGCGAGATTTGTCCGCGTAGTAAAAAATATATGCCAGGAGTAGTTGAACTCTAGCAATGATGGCGATTTCAACTGCACATTTGTATCACCGTGCGCTTCAGGTTTTGCAATGTGGCGCAGTGATGCTAGTCGCTTTTGTCTGCCGATCCAATAATGCTTTTCCTATTGCGCCTAGCCCCCTTAATTTTTCTCCTATGTCTTGGGTGGGAAACATCACGTGTGAGAAATTCTTTGATTATCAAGCAATATCGAAACATTTTTTTCAACACTGATGGGATGGGATTAGAATGTTCGGGTTGTTTTAATATATCGCCAAGAATATGCATAGCTTTAGGACACAGCATAATTAATTCCCCCCAATTTTTGCGAGCGATCGCCTATATTTATAACTCAATACTTCAGACCATCGAGACTGTGAACTGTTGAGTCGTTATGGTATATAAGATATTTCATCACACTATTTCCTTTGCGTTGCCATGTCCGCTCGCCAGTAGAGATGGGCCTCCGTCGCTTAGACGAGAAGGTGGTGCGGATATGAAAACACGGCATCCTCCCATGGATGCATTAACAAAATACGACATTGAGGGTGAAGAGAGAAGTTTTGCAGCCCTTATATACCAAGTTGATCTCTACATCCCTGAGATCTGTCTTGTGGACAAGATAGTTCATCAGCTCCAATCCGGTCTGGAACATTAGGCCCTGAGTCACTTGGTATCGCATTGGATGCTTTATTACGAATTTCTGCAAATACATATATCTGGACGTATTGCTTGAATCGTAGGCCGCCATTCGAACTTAGTAATCATGACGAGGTACGAATGCGGTCCTTGGTACGTCTTTTGCGCCGCTTTCATATTGTTGCCAATGGTCACGAGAGCATCATCAAGAGCATTGAATGCGCTTGGGGGGACAGACATTCCGGTAAGAACACTGTCGACGATGGACTTGTGGAAGTTTTGCCGCTTGCCACCAAAGCGATGCGACTTAGCCTCGTCAGACGTATTCGTGAATCTGGACACAACAATACGATGAGTAGTTTACTCCAGGTTATAAGGCTGAAATTGAAGACCTACCACAAGCTATCTCTGCAAAGATAACTGTGCACCTTCACTTTGTAGTCGATGCGACGAGCCATGGCCTCACCGTCATCATTTGCTAATATGTGCCCCCACTGATACACTCTCGTGTTTTGAGGGCGGCGAGAGCGGACGACTATCTCTGCCACTTCTGGACATTGTCTGCAATACTTTGAAAGTCCGCATATGCCTGGTCTTGCATGCCTTCGGGCTTGAGGTTGTTGAAGAATGTGGTTTGGATGTCGGGCTTCTTCTTGTGTCGTTCGATTGCGATATCAAGCGTACTGTTGAAGCATGGTATAGGAGCAGGCTGGCGCTGTTGGCGCTTCTCACAGTCGAATCGTCCAGGCACTCGCAATGGCGGTGTAGTTATGCCAGTTGGAGTGGGTATATCGTGAACCAGTCGTTCAGACTCCCAGCGTTTCGTAGCTTCGAGGTATCTTCTCATTAGTTCATCAGACAGTTCCATGTGTGGCATCGTCCTCATGTTTTTCACTCTTTCGACGGGTTGGTTGGATTCGAGCGCTTTTGCAGCGTACGAGTCTGCGTACCGTGTGTTCGTCGGCCGCGGTGCGACATGTTCAAGCCTCTCGACACCGTGGTGGCCTGATTCACATAATCGAAGAGGATCCTTGGAACGACTCTCAAGAACGTTGATGTAGTCAGAAAATTCATTCCCTTGAGGCCGACCTGTAGAGCTAGCATTAAAACCACCATTTTCAGCTTGAATGCTGACTGCATTTTATTAGCAAGAAGACTAGAAATGGCTCGATTCTGATTTCATCCTACCAGGTTGGGTAGTGCTTTGCTCACGTTGCAAGAAAGGAGATTCGGTTGTGCCGTCCGGTGTGCTGGTCTTGTGGTTTAGTAATCTGTCGCTCGCAAAGTAGATTTCTGTTTTGGCCCAGTCCTTGAGCATGCTTTTTTCATCGTCGACATCACCGTGATAGCCGACCACCCTCAGGCCGGTGTCAAGCGACCTGCTCTTAAAAACGACAGATTTTTCAAGATCGAACGGTCTTTCCACTTTTATCTGACAATAAGTTAGAGAATCTAGCAACACATTTTGGTTGGTTGCACCTACAAAGGCGATATCACGCGACCTGTTTCTATCCATAATGAACTCAGTCGGTACAGTAACGTGCTTCCCTAGTCGCATCTGGCATCTTCCGTTAGATTCTGATACAGATTTAGATCCTGGACAACCAATGTGGACCTTTGCGTATTTCAAATGTCCAAATTTCTCGTGGTAGATCTGGTTACCGGCTGTGACCACAGTGTCACTTTTAATCAGCCAACCTGATCCTCTCTATTCTAGTGCATTGGTCAACTCGAAACGATATAGAGAAGATTAGCATGGCCCCTGCACTAAGGATGACACGCTCAGTACGAATTCCCCTCCCTCTACCAAAAGGCATACGCTGACCATAAAACAGATCAAAGAGAAGCTACCATTGGTATAGAATCGGAGCAGCTAAAGCTACTCCTATTCTATTATCGTTTCTTCATCTGTTCGTTAGCTGTTTTCTTTATTCTTCTAACTCTTAACTTGGCCTATAGGCCTGTGTGTACTACTATGTAGCACCCTAGCTAACGCTGGAGGTACTCTCCTAGCTCATATCAAGGGCCCACGCGGCCTCTTACTTCGCGCTTCGCGTCCCTTACCCAGAGGAGGGCAGGAGTAGGATATACCTTATATAGCGACAGGGCCGCTAGAAATATAAAAACTACCCTTACAAAGGCAAGACCTGTTTGTCAGTGCTCGGTGCGCCCACTATACCCCACGGGAGGTTCCAATTCTGTAAACAATTGGCGGTGTTAAAGTATAACATCACATCACATCTGTTCTGGTGCATCGTATTGTGAGTACCCCATGACAACTTTGCATATTCCTATCGGCATGAACACTCAGAAGAATCATTGCTGCGGTCGTTTACCTTCGCGTTCTCTAAATGCAACTGGCTGAGGGGAATGTCGCGCACGACGAACAGTTGTCTCTCCTTCGGCTTCGTTGGGCTTCACCAAGTTCCATATAGTCGCTGCAGGACTAAATTCAATTAGGGTCATGTTTTTTTTAGCATGCTTGCGAGTTCAACCCGTTCATTGCGTTCATTTTGGATTCGCTTGTGGTGCACAAATATGGACGAAGACAAAATTATGTATCATGAGCAATAGCCTAAGTGAGATTTTCCGGCTTCGCTATGAGATGTTTTACGATCATCGACTCTTCTTTTCGGTGTCTAGGTTCTACGTTTCGGTGCTCTATTAGCGCTTGTCCTGGGCGAATCTGAGATTCCAAGCGAGCATGAACGCGAGGCGAGCTGTCATGATATTTGTAGACCTCAGCTCACCCTCCATCACGGTAATCCTACTTTTTCGCTTCGAAACGAAAGCTTGATTAAATTAACCCTGGTTAGAAAGCTTCCAGGTTGGAATGGACCAAGTCCGACTTGGGGTGCTCAAGAACGTAATGGTTCTTAGTGTGTGGTTGGCTCCAGCACCGAAGATGTGGGGGCAAGCGAACCTGCTGCTTGGCTAACCCGCAATCTTCAACCTTCTTTAAAGCTGTCGTGGTCCCACTTCCTGTTTTTAAGATCGATGATGTAAAATGGAGAGTACTTTTCCGTACATTCAAATGGTACAACTATCTCTCCTGGTACAGCGCATGCACCTTGCCATAGGCTGGGTATAAATCTCGAAGCTCGTATATCAGCACCATAAAATCCCGTACCTCTTCAGTCACTGAAGCCCCCAAACTCCTCCTCTTCCAATGCCTTCTCTCGAACCTGTTCAATCATCTTCTTTAAATCATCTTCCTTTTTCTTCTCCTCGTCTGTCAACTTCGCCACACGCTCATGCTCTCTCTTCTTCATCTTCTTCTCCCTCCTCATCTCCTTGGTCGCCTTCTGCTCCTTCTTCTGGGCCCATGCCACTGTGTCCTGCTTACCCTGTTTCTTTCCTGCTTTGCCTTCTCCGTTTTCTTTCGCCTTCAACTCGTCTTGTCGCTGCTTCTCGCGGACTTTGTCTTTGTACGCGAGGGTATTGATGTCGAAATCCAACCCAAGCCCTCGGTCACCTTCGAACTTCTTGAGTTCGGGCATACTAGGGAGCCGAAGCAAGCCCCAGGCATGACCTTGCTCCTCCCACTGAAGGTCCAAGACGCGGAAAATGGAGCTTGCCGTGTGTTTGCTATATGCACGGACCCACGAGACGAACCCCCGCTGCGCCTTTTCGAAGACTGCTCTATCCGCCTTGACAACCTCTCTAATTTTCTTAGCAACGGCGTCCGCATCAGCAGAAGTAATGGTAGTCTCAGGCTTCGTCAGGGGCGATATGGGCGTTTGCCGTACACGTAGAAACTCAATGTAGTCTTCTTCTCGACCAGGAGTCAGAAATGTGACTGCCAAGCCTTTTCTTCCAGCTCGTCCCGCACGACCGCAACGATGAATGAAAGTTTTCGGATCACTTGGAGGATCAAACTGCAGGACAAGATCTACAGACGGTATGTCAAGTCCCCTCGCGGCGACGTCTGTGGTTAGAAGGATGGCAGGCATCATGCTGTCCACGAATTTGGTGAAGTTCTTCCGGCGGACCTTATCAGGGTGTTTGCCGTGGAGTGGAACGATGGTATATCCTGTCAGAACCTCTGGAAGAACATGCTGAAAATAATCGACCGAGTAACACGTCGCAAGATAGAAGATGGTCTTCTGTGGTTGAGGCTGCAAAGACGCTAATAACTTTTTGATTGCTGGAATCTTATGTGAGGGCGGCGTAACGAGGTATGACATTTGTAGACTTGCTGGTGTTCGTTTATCTTCAATCTTGCCCTGTTCTCCGCCCTCGGTCGCAGCCCTTATCTTAACTTTCACAGCAATGCGAACAGGATTGCGCAAACCCACTCGGATCAGTTGATCGACTGCTTCGCTAACACTGGCGCTGAAAAGGCCTGTCCGACGCTGCTTTGGTAGCCTGGAAAGAATCTTTTGCAGGTCATCCTTGAAACCAAGATCCAGCAGACGGTCAGCTTCATCCAAGACCAGCATTTCGAACGACGACTGCGGGCAGTGAACGTGGGAGGATGATACAAGCTCTAGGAGCCGACCAGGGGTTCCTATGAGTACATTTGGTGAATTCTTGAGAAATGCGCTCAGGTCTTGCGCTGGGGTGACTCCTCCACCCAGAAGTAGCTGGGGAACGACCTTGAGAGTGCCAGGGGGGAAAGTGGGAGGCGGAGGGGCTTCCGGGTCAAGCATCTCGGTGTCTTCCTCTTCCAATTTTTGCATGGCTGCTGCTGACGGAGGGTGGAATCTGAGCAACGACTGGAGAACATTGTGGATCTGGGTGGCCAGCTCTCGTGTCGGTGATATTATGATAGCGCCCACATGGTGTTTCTTGACAGGCGCCTGGAGCCGGAGCAGGCGTTCGACCACGGGGATCAGGAAAGCCAGAGTCTTCCCGGAGCCCGTGACAGCTTCGACGACGACGTCCTTGTTGCCCATGAAGAGCGGGATGGCGGCCTGCTGGACGGGCGTGGTCTTCGCGAAGCCCATGGTGGATATGGCGTCGAGCACCCACTCTGACAGGGCGGGCGTCAGGGCGCTCCATTGTCGCTCCGCTTTCGTCTGCGGCGCCATGGGGCAGTGTGCTGGGCCGACTCCAGGAGCGCTGTTGGATGGTGCAGGCGGCGGAGAGGCAAGAAAATTATCTGTGGCGGCGTGGCGGTGCACGGCGCCGCTGATCTCATTCGCTAAGGCCGGACAGGGCTGGACAAGGCTCAGGCAGGCATGATGGGCGACATGGGCCATGGGGGGGCAGGCACGGCAGGCACGGCAGGCACGGCAGGCACGGAGGACAGGCCAGCGCAGGCCGACGGGCTTGACGCGTGCGAAAAAAAACATGGCGCCTGACGAAATATAATCGCAATCTCCCCTCCTCCCCTTTCACAAGACAGTCCCAGCCTCAGCGCCTGTGCCCGGCCATTTCTCCACGGTGGCCTCTTC
>Ga0247757_10000369_pt1 | contig 37936 bp, 37 predicted proteins | sample UWRJL126311R4_FD_180929 | JGI IMG/M metagenome (GOLD analysis project Ga0247757, IMG submission 180929) | Plant litter microbial communities from Arlington Agricultural Research Station in Wisconsin, United States - UWRJ-L126-311R-4 | ecosystem: Environmental > Terrestrial > Plant litter >... | reverse complement strand
TGGAGAGATGTCAGGATGTGGTGGGCTATCTGGGTGGAACGAAGGAGACCGCCTGAGTCGAATTGTGAATGTATTGGTGTGGCTCTTATTAGCGGGTCGGGCATGGATAAGGCGTTGTTTGGTTTCAAGCGTAGTTCAGGGAGAAGTGCATGCGAGCTTTGGTAGGGAAGATATACCCACGCCTTCTTCATCTTCTCATCAGATTTATACCCTTCAAGATCCACGCTGAATTGTGGGTAATGAATCTTCATCCATGCTCAGTGCATTCGTACCATTGCCGGGAACAATTAGGTTCCATTGTTTTCATGATTCAAGCCACTTGAGGGTATCTGACTCCTAAAACGCCATTCAACAAGCTCAATGCGGTTCATCGTCTAATAACGCGACCCACTTATTCTTCTGCATCCTCATTTTTGTCCTCATCCTCCGCTTCGCTCTCCTCATCCTCTATGACGAAGGCGTCTGGATCGACAGGGTCCTCCAAACTGACCTTATGCATCTCTGCCCAAGTTCTCAGGCTCTCCTTGTTGATGACCAGTTGTGCACCACCTTTCTTCTTGTGTTCCAGTACATCCATATACTGCAATGTTGCTATGATATCGTCGGCTGTGATGTATGTCTCATCTCTGAGATCGGCAATCGTGAGCGTTTTCTTAGCAGGGAAAGCAAGAACCGTGCGCGTGAGTGTTTGCGACCAGTATCGCATATACGCAAGGCGGCCCAGATCGGATAGTGCTGTAACAATGCCTCAGTATGGCTTCCCTGGCTGAAGATTGTAGGAACCACTCACGTTTCTCAGGCCCTCCCATTCGGCCTTCTTTCTTCCCTAATGCGTAACTCGCCGCCATCAGTATTTGGCCCAGTCCTTGCTTCTGCCACGGTGGGAAGATGCATATGCACGCCAGATTATTGTTATCCCAGCTCATCTTCTCCTTTGAGAAAAAACCCACAACCTGTCCCCGGCCAGCTCCTCCTTCGATGCCATTGTTCGAGCTTGCCGGCGATGGGTCGTCCAGGACGAGGAGATAGTATAGAAAAGTCGTTACATCGTAAAACACAGACTTTGTATCGAGAAAGAGCTTCGCGAAGAGGGAGAGATTCTGCGCGAAGAGCTTGTGCTCCGAGCCATCGAGCTCGAACAGCGACACATTGTTTTTCGCGTAGCAGAGGCCACCCGGCGGAGGCGTATCCCGAAAGCGGCACGCATTCTGCAGAGACCGTCAGCAATCTGCGGGGCAAGCGGCGTTAGAATAGGCGGTGTACCAGATGTCCTATAAACGGCACAAGCTCTTTCGTGTATTTAAAGCACCATTGGCACACGTACAGTCGGTCTACTTTGCGGCCGACGAGCTCTTCAGGGTAGAAAGAGGGGTACCATGGCTTGACGAGTAAGGAACCAAAGATGACTTCTAGGACATTGGGGTCGATGGATTGTTTCGTGGATGTTTTGGTGGACTCCTGGCGCGCTGGACTCTTCTCGAGAGCAGGATCAGCCGCCATGGAGGTTGTAGGAGAGGCTGGGACAGGGGAAGGAACGCGTTCACATGCTGTGGTGAGCGGACGCGCGACGGAAGTGATGTGATGTTTGAACAATGTGTGCTAGAACGAGAACGGCTAGCAGAAAACACGCCTACACGTGCCGCCGGCGACGTTACTTCCAAAGCGCTTTTGCAAGCTCTTCAATCGTATTCCATGCTGAACAAATTGAGATCCAGCTTCTCTGCGATGATTGGTGATATCGGCTTCTTTCCGAGTTTCCTTTTTTGGAGAGAGCTGCTGCTCTTGGGGGCAGGTACATCCATGTTTTTCCATCTCATCCGAATCGGGTCGTGTGACTGCAGGATCTTATTTTGCATATAAAGGAACAGGGTGCAGTCTAAAAATACCAACCTTCCTGTCGGCTGAATGTGTGCTTGGAGCTAATAAACATATACCCACACGATTGTTCCACTACGCCTAGCTGGACCCACGGTACTTGTTAGCCTAAACAAACACTCGTATTCCGTCTCATTGACGACATCCAATTTTCGTGTTGAGATCTGTAGGCCAATCTAAATAGAGCTTCTGATGATGGATCAAGACTGTTGTTTTCATTGATGGTCCTGAAGGCGGAAAGTAGTAGGGAGCTATCGTACTAGCTCTAACAGCTCTATCCGGTAGTCGACTGAAGGAAAGGATCTGATATTACCAGCTGGAATACTTCGCCACTTTGGGTAGAACATTGAACTGTATCCGCTTTCGGAATTTCTAATAAACTAGCGCCATCCATCTCACCTTACAGCTGCGATAAGGAACATCTTTCGTGAAACACAACATCACCAGAAAATTGATGGTTTATGAATCAACAAAAAATCCCAAATTCAGTGAAAGATAGGTCCATGTGCTTAATATACGAAAATCGGATTCGCTTCATGATTGCTTTTGAGCAACACTAGACTCGATGAACGAATCACAGACGCAACCTAACCTTCCTTATCTCCTTATCTCCCAATCGTGCACTTACTTTCCCATTAGTAATTTAATAGGTGCCATAGTAAAGTGCACTGACCAAGGGAAAGTACACTAAGAAGCAATACCTGAAGCCCTTTCAACCACTGCTTCCTATGCTCAGTGTTTCAGTTAATTACTTCCCAGGGCATAACCATCTATGACTGATCAATGAAATACAAATTACACACATATTACGTTATTTGACACGGACTCACTGTCACCTCTGAATATTGTTAATCAGTAGAAGAAAAGAATTCTTATCTATGTGATTATCGGCTCGGTTTTCTCTTATTGGTTTTTCTTCTCATTTTTGGGAGGATTCAAGCACGCAGCGTGGACTTACAACCCACAAACAAAGAAAAAAATATCAAGACAACAGCGCATTTTCTATTACAGAAACCCAAAAGAATGGCAAAAGAATGGTAATTGATACCGTGACTGTAATGTGACTGCTCGTCTGAGCAAGTACTATTACTCTGGAGTTATCTGGGAGACTCTGTCTCAAAAGCTTCGCCTACATCCCCTTTCACCGGGAAAGCGAATATCCAAGGTTATTCTTTGTTGTTCCCTTGCATCTTGCTACCAAATATTGAATGACGGTAGTTTAATTGGAGTGCAAGTTCTGCCCACATAGATGCTTCAGTTGCTTAGTCACATCGACGCTTTTCTTTTTCCTTTTCCTTTCTTTTTTCTAGAAATTCGGCGGAACACACTGGAGCTATAGACCCAAGAAGCAGCGGACACTAAACTCTCGAGCGTATCCATTACTGCCTGAGCATGATGCCTTCCACCTTGACTACCCTGCTTGTCCTAGACGAACCACGCATCAGAATCTTCCACAAGTAGGTCCTTAGATAATTACGCTGCCAGTGCTCGTTGATCTTTCTTTCCACGCATTGCACACAACACTCCGTAGCAAGAACACAATACTTCTTCCATGATGATCCAATATACACATATCCCCCTGCTAATCTCCGATGACCTAATCGAAAGCTCATGCTTGAACCCGCACCCTCCAAATCGAGCATCACCACCCCACCAACAACCCGATGTCCGCTTTCGAATACGGCATTGAGCCCACTCCTGTCCGAGAAGGCGACCTTCACTCCACACGCATCTGGAAAATCCCATACCGACCACATTGATGATGTGATAAATTGCACCATTCACGAGCCGTGCATGACAGCCATCAGGAAGCCTCGGCGCGCGCGAGGGACCGCAAGAGGGCTAGCGAAGAAGCGGGGATGGTGCTTGACAAATGCCGTGTTTCATGCTGAAGCTGGGGGATGCGCTGCTTGGCTTGGCGGGTATGAGGATGCACGTGTGTGGGTGGGTGGGTGAGTAGGCCGCGATTTGCATACGCAAAAAGGCGTGACGGTGGTGTGCTTGTGGAAGCTTCGGTGAGGCCCGGCGTGTCGGCGATGGTGACATGCCTTGTCTTAGTGTCGGTTAGGTGCCATGTGTCTGTCATGTGTTGAGTCAAGACGCTGAACGTTGGCAGGTAATAGAGTTTCGGGTCGACCTGGGTAGATCCTTGCGCTGGATTGTGAGTAGGCCTGTCACATATATTCATTAAACGATTTCGAGTAGGGAAATGTGGCCCAAAAGCGAGCGTGTGATGGATTGTGGGTATTCTAAGACGTGAGAAGACGCAAGCTATGCTACATACAATACATAATTCGAAGGGGAAGATATCATGGGAGTGGTAAAAAAACGAATTGCAATAGATCACTCCATATTAGTATAACGCCAGATTTCCCCTCGATACATGTGATGGAGCCCGCGGAATACTTCCTGCCATCGTCGCCTCGAGTAGACCTGTAACTAGATTGTAACGCCGTGGTACACCTCATTAGACTATGACTTCATATCTCTGCGTGAACATTCTTATATCTGGAGCAGGTTCGTTCCTATGGTTTCCGTTTGTTGCTCGCTTTTCTCAGAGGACCAGGCACTGCACTTGCGCGTTCGTACGGGCCTTCATCGACGTTCACCCATTTCGGCACAGAGCTGTTCCTTTTCCGAGAGTTTTGCCTGGTAACACTTGCCCTCACCATGCGCCCTCCGACATCACCAAAACCGAGGACTTCCGGGCGGTCTAGGTCGAACGGATCGGATTGTCGTACCCTGCCTCCAAAGGCGTTCGTTGTAGGTCGACTGGGTCCTGGCTCGCCAAAATAAAACGAGTCTTTCGACACTCGAGAGACAGTACTTGAAGTCGTGTTGAATTGGGGGAAAGGAGTATAAGTATTCGCTGGGCGGGATGGGGGATTTGGCGGCAGCGGTTGATTCGGTATTGCTGGTGCATCCGAAGGGTCGAAGAAAGGGTTATCTCCATTAGTATACACTGACGCCGTGTAGTTTGATGGTGGATGAGAGCCCAAGGCAGCCTGAGAACTTGCCGTACGTCGGTGTCTCTGGGCAGTTTCGCGTAGCCATTCTGGTGTTCCACTGCCGTTTCGCTCATCAAGTTCGTTAAGAATGGAAGTAAAAGGATCCACTGAACCCCGCTCTGATGTGGCTGTAGGCTTCGGTGCAATGGGGCCGCGCTGCTGATCTTGTAGGCCATTTAAAGTCCCATGCGGTGGTCGTGGGGACTCCGGATCAGGATTCAACAGCTGAAGATTCCTAGGGGGATCTATTGGATCGGCAAAGGGATTCTCGATACCCCCGCTATTGCGAGCAACAGGGTCCTCGACTATCATCGGAAAAGGCGACTTGCTGCCAACGACGAGGCTGTCTTGCTTCTTTTGTAACAATGAACGAGACTTCTTGAGGCTAGGCATGCGGCCTCCCAAGCCACGAAATTGCAGAAATCTTGATGGAGGTTCACTGATGGATTGGCTGCGTCGGTTGGAAGGTATAGAGTACACCGAGCTAACACTACTGTGCGCGGTGTGTCTCCGATATGGGTTCGATGCTGGACCAGATTTGTTACCCTTAATCCTAGCGATGAACATGCCTACTCTTTCTGGTATCTTTTTCAGCTTGTCGGGCATTTTCAAACGGAATCCTCCTTGGCTCTCGCCTTTTTCGTTCGTGCTTCGTTCCCATTTCCCACCCGTCCTGCGTCTCCGAAGGCAAAGGAAAAGCAATGCGCTAATGGCTGCAAGGCCAACGAAACCGCCTACAACGCCCCCCACAACGCTTGCAACATTTGTCGTGCCACCCAAAGGAAGGGTTAGCCCATTGTTACCTCCTGCCGTTCCTTGATCTGGCCCAATGACACCAGCAGATCCTTCCGTAGGCAAACCAGTCTCACTCGGTTGGGGTTGCTGAGGTTGGCCAATGGGTGATGGATCCTGGGGTATTTCCGATGGTGCAGTCGCCTCTGGAAGAGCTGTGGCAGATAGTACGCTAGATGGAGAAAGAGAAGAGGTCGGCGGCAACGATATTGCGGATGACGAGGATATGGCTACAAGTATCGAGTCAGATATTGTTGCTGTTGAAGTTGCTGAAGCTGCCGGTGGTAATGATGGTGTTGATACAGAGGGGGCCACAGTAGTTTCCGGGACGAGGGTCTCTATAACGTCGGGAGCTGGGGCTGGAACTGCAGCCGCCGGAGCTTGTGGTGTAGTATCTACTATAACTGGAGATGGCACGACTGTTGAAGAAACTGCACTGCTCGTACCTATCGTGGACGATGAAGCTTCGGGGGGCGCCTGCTGAGTTGTCTCGGGCGCAACAGAGGATGTTGGAGGCGGGGGTGACGCTGGAGCTTCAGCGGGAGCACTGCTCTGGACTGGTTGTGCTTCTGGAGTCGTAGAAGTAGTAGAGGTAGAAGATGCAATCTCTTGCGTGGAGGAGGACGAGATGGAACTTAATGTGGCCGCTGTGCGGGCCCTGGAGAAGGTACATCGCCTCCCGCTCACCGTCGTCGTAGACTCTTGCGGAGTGGCCATGCAGAAGACACGGTCATAGAAAGACGCGCCGCTAGGGGCTTGAGAAGAAAGACGACTGGAAAAATATCAAAGCGCCGCGGGCGCTTCGAGCATATTCAAGGTGGAAATTGGAAGCTACTGTGGAACGATGGAGAACGAAGGGTCAAAGACAGGTGCTGGCATCGGGTCCAAGAGGGGCCGGATGGCTGCGAACCGTTGGCGTGCAGTGGAGCGCTTGGGATGTTCTGAAACTCGAGCAGCCTCAGGTGCCGCTTCGGGCGAGGATTCCAACACATGTGAAGCGCAGAAGGCGTCGTGCGTCGAGAAGACAGCGGCATGCTTGTCTCAATGCAGGAAATAGGTGGCTTCGCTTGCAGGGACATGCGGCCGAAGTGCGTGGTGGCGATGGTGGTGAGGTCTACGGGTTTTCACGTGACCGTTCCTGGCTGGAGTAGGATTGACCCGCTGGACCTGCATGTCCGCGACGTTCTGATTGTTTGGAAAATAGGCCGTGGGAGCTGTCAGACGCCATTGTCGACACTACTGCTTCCAAGCCGTCAATCAGTGTGCCTGACACGCACCGTCGATCGTGGCCGTGGTGGGTGGGTACGCAGGGCTTGACATACTGTATAAGCGCCTGCGAAGAGCTCGTGGATGGTGGTGACATCACGGCTCATGGCGTACGGCTCGCGGCTGCAGGAACAAGACGCATCCCAGTCCCCAGAGACGATTTTCTGTTCATGGGAGAGGAGAGGAAGCAGCAGCGGGTCCGTCATTTAGGCGGTGGGCGACAGGCTAAGCAGAAGCGGCCCGCTGTGTCCTGTGCTGCCTTGTTTCCTCAAGCTTCCACCTCTTCCCCCACTACCCCGGCCACCATCTATGGGCCTTGCGACTCGCTATCTTTATGCCAGCCCGCCAACATGTTCCAGTTCAGTGGTATGTTGATTTTCTCACTCGTTTGTCACGGCCTCTCTGCGTGACGCCTTGGCTCTACTCTCCAGGACTCGACGGCGCCACATCCCACCGCAGTTAGCCGACAGCTTGCTGGTGCTAGCTTTCCAAGACTATCCTCCCCCTGCCTCGCTTTGGACAGCCGTCTTTGCACACCGCATCATGTGTTTGAGTCGATCCGCTGTTTCGTACCAACGTTCCATGTCCTCGATTGACAAGACGCGTTTCGTCTGTCCTACCCCGTGCGGCTCGTGCAGTAGCAACGCTAATTGTGTTTCCCACTTCTAGGCGGTCTTCTTGCAGGTCAACATGATAACCAGAGAGAGAGGCCCCCGCCTGCGCGTCCGATACAGGTCACATTCCCATCACTAAATGCTCCCCAGCCCTCAGTATCCCCTCCACCCGCTCGCTGGACTGAGAGTCCTACTCATGGCATTGCTGCCCATTTCCTTGGCTTGAAGAAGCCGTCCGATGTCAGCCTGGACACCCTTACTTTGCTAAATGTTTCCTTTCACCCGGAAACCGACTTTGAAGGCCTTTTGGGCTCCGTCTCAACTGCGGCGCAAGCACATTTGCCCCCAAAGTCTTGGCTTGATCCTCCAGAGCAGGGCGTATCGCAGCCTTCTGATCTTATCCCCACGCTTCTCTGCAATGGCAGGAAAGCCCCGGACCACAACGATTATTATACCCGTGCGAAGGAGCTTTTATTTGCCAACGAGGATGCTTTCTCCAACCTCACCCGGATGCCGATAGGCGAAAAGGTTGTTTTGCGGCTTGCCCACTTTCGAAAATTTTGGGAAGGTCTTGACAACATGGCATACTATTGGAACAATTCGCTAGACCAATACATTCCGCCAAACCCAGCCGATTGCACCGATAACAATAACAATAACGCGAACTTTGTTTCCAAACCCCCCTCTTCGTCTCCAAATGATGAAGAACCTCGTAAGAAGGCAAAGACAGAGCCTGCAGCTAATGATACAACCAGTCTTTCCAGGGGCTCGGCAGGAGCAGGTAGTGAAAAACTTACCAAGCAGCCCTCCATATTATCGAGCAGAGCCCTACCAGCCAGAATAGCGCCCGCGAAAGTTCCTTGGGAAAATAATATGCAAAGCGCGTCTGAGAAGCCTGTAGACCTAAGCAAGGGGTCATATAAGGGATACCGCATTGGGAATGGCATGGACATGCCGGAAGGCTACCGACTAGAGTGCGTGCGTGCTTTCGTAGAGCCTGTAGCATGGGCTTTTGGGGTCACATTAGTACCACATCGACGACCTCCAGTGCTTGCGTTAGGACATGTGCGTTTTCCGGTTCGTATGAGCACTGTTGCGTGGCGTGGTCCTCAAGACAGGATGAGGGCTAGGCAAGGGTGGATGGAGGGCCCCGTGCTAGGTGTGCAGTGCAGAGCGGACGCCGCTTTCGGTTCTACGGGAGATCTGCAAGCTGAATCAGTCCTCGATGCCGTGCGGGAATTAGGTGGAATGCTTCTACTTGCCCAAGAAAGAGCAAGAGAAGGCAGAGTAGAGAAACGAGGTGGCCAGGATAAATGGTGGACTACCAAACAACGCTGGGGTGGCGGACCAGGCGGAGAAGTTGGTGACGGTACAGGTGCAAGCGATGCTCCGTCACAGGACCATACTCCTAAGACAGACGAGAAATTAGCCATCAAGCCTCGACTAGGCTCAAAGGATAGGAAGAAACCAAACCCCGTAGAAATCTGGAAGACTCTTAGACCTGGTAATCCACTCTGGGATCCCAAGATTGCATACGAGGCTATCGGGAAAGATCGCGTGGTTGAGTGGGACGATGTAAGTCACACAACTCCGGAAGTCAAGTTTCGACTACTAATGGTACGCAAGATCTTCATGATATCATCATTAAATCACCATATCAGTATATTAAAGCTCCGAATTCACCCACTCTATGTTCAGTATCTTACTGATGGCACTCTTCCCAAGGAGCCACCAGCCGAGGCAGATTGGTGTTCTCCTAAGCTTCACAGGACTCGCTGGTATGATTTATTTGATGTGAATGACCGAACGGAGGCTATGCGCGGACTATGGGGCGTCATGGCGTACCTCATGCGAGCGCAAGAGAAGCTAGACCACCTCATGGCAAATTCCTAAAAGGGCTATTGGCCCCCCATCGTTGAACACCTTAATCCAGCATGTTATGGACAAGTCGACTCTGAAAGACAGGTTTAGTTCAAACAAGACTGAAGTTTGTACGGGTTCTAATGGCCTTATCAAGCCAGCATGATCCATAGGCGGCTTCAATGAAAATACAAGTTTGCTCCGATCAGAAGACGTGACTTCATTCGTTAGCTACCTGTCCCATTACTGGCAAACCGGTTTGCAGCACGCCTGGGACAACGCTGGCAATGCACTACGCTACTAGTTGTAAGTCTTACAACACCCGGCCCTTTTCGATTATATATGGCTCAACTTTGACGTACCGTGAAGCATATGTATATGAAAATATAGATACATAGCCCCAATAATATTGTTTCAAGATGATGCTCTCATGCCCGATCGTTTGAAAACAGCCCCTCTCTGCGCGGCGATTACCTAGCAGTCTTTCTAATGTGTGGCAGCAGAGTGGATGCCATTCCCCACCCCGGGGCAATGGCCAAGTACCGCTCGGCTGCTCTTCGCATCTGTGCCCTGCACATAGGGAGAGTCTTCCCCGTTTACCGTTTTGCCGCCTTGGTTGAAGTGACGCGCAGAACGCGCCTAAAAAGGCTTCCAGGAATGCGCAACTGTGGCGTTGTTTAGCGCATGGTAGACTAGAAATATATGGACATCGGGCGTGACATGTCCGTCAATGTTGCACTTGGATGGCAGTAGTACAGGGCGTCGTGTCTACAAGCTTACAAATCGCTTCATAGGTGGCCGATAGTCTCGAGGTACAATGTCGTGACCCGTTCGCTAGCTCCTTGCTAAATAACAAGCCTGCTACGTACTACACAAAATATATTCTTCTGACAAGCAGGCTGTGGAGAGAATGTTTCTGGAGTAGGTGCTACAATCACCTCACCGTGATCCAAGCTATGGTATGGAGACAAAATCTTGGGCAGAGATATCACAAGGATGGCAGTCTAACCTATTTTCCACGCTAGTTCTACACAGAGAGGTGATGATTGAGCCACGACATGCGGGGATGGATACAGGATTGATGTCACGAAGCCTCCCCACGTTCAATATAATTATGCATCTTCGCGCATTACATCAGAAGTTCATTGGTACTATTGACGGCTGATTTGCCTCTGAATCGATCACTTGAATTCGCATAGCCGGCAGTACCTATGGGACAGCATCATGGAAGCATGTACAGCAGGCGCCAGAACCCATCTCAAGGGCGACTGATCATTAGTCTGGCCATCGATACCTGCCTAAAAACGCCTTTTTGCTTGAGAGTAACAGTGGCTTTGAGCCAACAACGAAGGGGCGAGGCGGTCAGCGCCTTCGCCCTGGGATAGTCAGAACTGTTTCTTCTTCGCTGGAATCACTATAAACCTTCTGGCGATCCCGATGAGGGCGAGCGAGAGCCAACAACCGACACGCTCGAATACATCATCCACTCAAAAGACGATATTGAAGGATCCACCTATCCTGCCCTTACCCGCTCGCATTCAACCTTAGCCTCCCGCCGAGGATCCCGCCGAGGATCCCGCCCCGTGCTACGGACACCTGACTTCATTCCCCACAGCCATTTGCAGAGACGCTGCGTCTGCAATTACCATTTCACAGCATCAAACTGTACGGCTGACCCTTCTCCATTAGAGGAGGACATTCCTCTTGTCCAGATTGCCGTAGCCTGATAATCCAGTCTCTATTGCTCTCGCCATAGCCATGATCAAGCGCCTGCTTCCCGTGATTCTTTTCTCTCACTTCTCCATGGCCGTCGATAAAACCTCTGATCCTGAGATGAATGCAAAGCTCAAGTCTGCAGCCACTGTCCTCGACAGGCATCAGCTTCTCAATACGGACGAGCACTGGATATATGATTTCACTCGAGCCCAGCCCTTGGATTCCTTTAAGCCCGGAAGTGTGAAGAATGCAAACGCGGCAACCTTCCCCGCATTGACAGGCGTCGGCATGACGCTGGCGCAGCTGAACCTTGGACCGTGTGCAATGCTTCCACCGCACTTCCATCCCAGAGCAGACAATCTTGTAATATCCATCACGGGAAGCACCACGACTTGGATGTTCAACGAGAACGGCGTGCGGACAATTTCAACAACGTTGACGCCAGGGAAGATGACGATATTTCCGAGGGGTAGTCTGCATAGTATGCAGAACAATGGTAAGCTTCTCGCCTGGTCTGTCCCATGGTTCCGAGCCAAAAGGCGGCTAAGGGTAGAGTAGGCTGCGACAACGCATACCTCATCAGTGCCCTTAACTCGGAGGACACGGGCACGCTCAACATCTTGACGGGGCTGTGGAGTCTGCGTGAGGATATGATCCAGGCTGCGTTTGGAAACCCTGACACCAACATGACAGAGGCTGGCCAGCACATACCGCCAGTAGGTACAGGCTCTATGCTGGGCAGTGCAGCTTGTATGGCAAAATGTGGGATATCATCTTGATATACTATTCTTGTTAGTTGGCGTGGGTCTGTGTGCTTGAGCGGCATATCCTCTGGAGTTGCGATACGGCGGCGGTAATCTACCTGCCCTTCTTTTTGATATGTCCCATGTGGCTGGCGTTGGGGTGGGTTTTTCGATGGCACAAAGGTATTGCAACAGTTTTGCCATAGCAAAGCGAGAAAGCCCCAAACTATCTCAGTTTGTTTTCACTCATGGTGGCTATTCACGAGATGTTTTTCGTTGTAGCGCATCTCTGATTCTGTGCACCAGCTCTTCTGGCGTCCCCTGCAGTGGAATATTGCTGATGTCGACGGCCTTGTCCCTGCCCTTTATGCCTCTCACTATGTCGACATCTGACTTTGGAACCTTGAGAGCCTTGGCTATAAGCTCTCTGACAGCCCGATTGGCGTCTCCTTCTTTAGGCTGGGCCGCGACACATAGTTCTACCACACAGTTCGACACGGATGTGATGCCCTCTCGGCTGGCGCTCACGCCGGGCTTCACATGGCAGAGTAGCCGGGCTGTACAAGTAGCTCCCTTTGATGCACCGGGCGCCAGAATGCGGATAGCTGATGCAGACATACGTAGTAGATAATTGTTGGGCGAGGTCGTGAGCGAGGGAAACGAGGAGTCGTTGCAGGAACCGCGCAAAAGCCGAGTGCACGGCCCCCACTCAATGAAGCTTCGCCCCCAGAGCGCCTACAGATGTCCTATACTTCTTATCTGTCATCTTTAGCAGCGGCTTCTCCTTGGCAACTTCAACTTTCAGGATAGGTCTCGTGTTTTCTTAGTGTTGATTTTCATGTTTGATTTTCGGTTCCTGGTTTGTGCATTGTGTACTTACGTAATTCACAATTTGTGTGCCGAGGCAATCGGCGAGCTCAGTGAAAAGGTGCTCTCAAAATGACACCGAGAGCACAAGTGTGAAAGGGATTGAACAAAGGGTTCTAATAGGGGCGGGGTGGCTGTAATGTGTTCTCAGCTTGCTTGTTTCCATGAGCTTCAGCCTCTTCTAACTAATCTATGAGTCTGTCTATACACGCGTCTGTTGGGGCATAGTGAAGAAATATTCTAGAAACCCCTACCCTGATGGATCTCCTTGCCTCCTCCGTACCAAAGATTTCCCATGCGGCAGGTGAGTCCTTTTTCTTCTCCAACCAACCAGTCTGTACCATCTGGAACCTTGCCATCGTTGTGCTCGTGCCAGAACTCTTTCTGAAGCCACTTATTGATCTCTTCGATCTTCTTGATAAAGGTAGCCATCTTTTGCGGATCATAGACACCCTGATCGTTTTCGAAGTCGTCCGTCTTAATGAATCGGCCGATGGTCAAGTGGCTTGACTTGGGGTGGAGAGTGGTTAGCCAACTGCCGAAAGCTGCAATACGAAAGCAATTCACTTACGGGCACGACGTATCGCGAATCAACTGTGACACCAGTATCCTGGCACAAAGAATATAAATCGCGTCGCAAATGGTGGTACGTATAGCTATCGTCGTCCTTAGTACGCCCTCGATTCGACGGCTCACCTGCTGCAGGCACAAAACTGAGGGCCAGCGCAGAAGCATCAAAACCGATCATAGGTTTAACAAGTCGTGCTCGATGGTCGAAGGTATAGTTGGTAATCGAAGGTATCTTTGAATGCATTACATCAACAAGCTGCTGGATTTCCTCGGTAGTCTTGGAATGCGTGATCTCTAATACTGTGATATGTAGACAGTCTTGGGGCATGATCCACATCTCTGTTTTCGTGTAAGCACGCCGCTATGACTTCGAGTAATATTTATGTGTACTTACTCGGCGCGATGCTGAGCAACTCCTGCTGCACCTACACATGATTTATATGATGAGCTATGGTTTCAGCATGTGTACTGGCCACGTACTTGATGAATCAGACTTTTTATCTTTTCACTTGGCCGACCCCAGAACACAAGGCAGTGTCTGGGATCCACATAGCCTGGCTCGACGGTGGGATCGCATAGACGTAATAGTATAGGGTCAATGTTGGGCCCGGGGAAGTCTTTGTCTAATATTTTATCCTTCTGTTGAGCATTCCTCTTGGTCCTGTGCACGAGGTAAAAATCCTGCAACTTGGCCTGCAAGGCTGTAAGTAATGAAATGATACCAATCTCTGGAGTTTACTGACTGGGTCGCCTTCAGACGCTGCGATAAGAGCATCATAAGGATTGTTGAAAGCCGACGTTGATATCCCGGTCAGATCCTCAAAAGTCGCCTTTGAGCTCTGGGTTGACATTAGGGAATTGTTGTCAAAGCTGCGAACACTGTCAATTCACGATAAAAATGTATCATTGCAGGTGAAAGGAATCTGTGGTGACCCCGCCATATATAGGCTTCGTTGACCCACATCGCCTACCAAGCCTACCTTTTTATTGAGTACGTACACCCGTTGTCGTACTAACCGAGTAGCTGCAAAGCTCCTTCACAATGATTAGCCTGTTCGGTCCGATTGGAGCCTAGACCGGATGGGTTGCGCCCTTTGGTTATTATAAACGTGGCGGTCCTCGCGTAAGCACAGTGTCGGAAATAAGATACGAGACGGCGCTGTCAGTGGACTCTTGAGACAGTTTGTTTTCCTCTCCTATGAGGGTCTCTGAGGGATTGTTGTTAGGACCGACCTCCGTTTCCACAAGAGGCGATTCTCACCATGCACTCACTTCGAACTGGCGGTACGCACAGACCACCTCCTAGCGCGACAGCGTGTCACGCGTAACGTGTTCACCAGTGGAGTTACACGCTGTTTTGTATTTTTTCTTACTCCAATCATGTGTATTATCCCTAAAGTTCAAGGCGAATCAGCCACACCATGACCGCAACGTTGGTCGCTTCGCAGAAGCGGACACGCAGTTACACAGAAACCAACACACTCTCGCCTGAGAAGGGCTTGCTGCGATCGAAGAGAAGATGCAACACCAGAACAGCATGTGAGTTACTTATGTATCATACAACGCAGTATGGTCAACTAAAACAAAAGGTAGGCAAGCTTGATAATGAGGATTTGGCACACTTAAGATCTGAACCTGGATGGAGGCGAATTGGGCTAAGCCTAGGCTGCCCTGAGCAGCGAATAGGCCGTCTAGGCTTTCTTAAAACTCTACACTCCAGATCGGTCCATACGCCTTCGAATAGCGCAAATATGTTGAGAACGGGTCGCAACAGGACCAACCGTATGCGTAAAAGTCCTCAACTTAAGGACACCAAGGCAATCGACGGTGCCCAACTGAGAGAATCGAGCAGTACGAACATTGACCTGGTTATTCGTGGTCCTCGGCTTCCACCTGCAGCTGCCGTCAAAACAGAAACAGAACATGTGGAGATTGAAACTGAATCCACATCGGCTGCGAGAGTGGAACGCACTTCCACATGTGAATCTTCTTCAAATCATATTCATGAGAAAAAGAGTGACTCTAGCTCTCTATTTGCGGTTAATATGACGGGCTCAGGTATCAGATGCGATTCAGATTTTGAAGTCAGTTCCGCTGAATCCGCGACCGGCATAGAGCACAGCAAGAAGATAATCTTGGAAACAAATATCACGAAATCGGGAAAGACTATTGATTTTAGTCTCCCACCACTCCACAGCATTGAAGATATCTTCGAAGACATGGCATCAAACGCATTAAATCTGGGACTGGAACAAGTACTGGAGATCTTCAGCGATCGTACAATCAACGTTGCCACTATGTGCTCTGGGACCGAATCGCCACTTGTTGCGCTAGATTTGCTTTCTAAGGGCCTCAGCCGGTTAGGGAGGCCACCGTTACGCGTGGAACACCATTTTAGTGCCGAAATTGACGTTACTAAACAAGGCTATATTGAGCGGAACTGCCGACCAAAAAGATTATTTCGCGATGTGCGTGACTTCATTGAAGAAGGTGCAAACATGGCTACAACCGCGTATGGGGCAAAGGAACGCATTCCAACAGAAATAGACATGTTAATTGCTGGCTTCGTTTGCAAGGATATTTCTGGAATGAACCGACATCAGAAAGGTATCGACGACGAAGGCGAATCTGGCGATACTTGGCGAGCGATCTATGCATATGTAAGACGGTTTCGACCTACCGTTGTTTTAATCGAGAACGTTTTGAAGAACCCTGCCTTTTGGGATAGTTTTGGAGAGAAGTGGGCTGCTATTGGATACGATTATACTTGGATATCAGCCGACACCAAAAATTACTATATACCACAAACAAGACAGCAAATGTACATGATTGCAATCGATCGTTCACAGTTTGAGAAGAGAAGCATGATGAAAGCTTCGGGCCAGTGGAAAGACGTCATGCTCAAGCTAAAACGACAATGTAGCAGTCCATTTGAATCTTTTCTTGCTGATAGCTACTTGAATCAGACCGGAAAATCCTGCTTCACGAAAGCTCTCATTTCTAATGAAAAGAGTTGGCCTTCATGCAATTTGAGATATATTCAAATCCGCTCCGATCAGAGACTCGGTTCAAAGCGACCGTTCGCGCAATGGAGAGCAAACGGCGCAGTCAGACTTCCCGACTACGCTGATCACGCTTAGTATCGGTCACAATCTTCACGAGTCTTTGAATGCATTGAGATCGCGTCTCTCCAAGCCGCCCATAAAGGGTTCGACGCATCGAGCAAAATGCTCGTTTGGGATGTGTCCCAAAACGTCGATTGGTTCAAAGCGGGTGCAGGAATTGTTCCTTGCATCACTCCAAGCGGAATAGATTTTGTCACTAACCGCCAATCCGTTTTGACGGGGAGTGAATTGTTGATTCTCCAAGGGATCCCAAGTGATAAACTAATTCTCGGAAAGGAGACGCAAAAGGATCTTCAAGACCTTGCCGGCAACGCAATGACTAGCACAGTCATTGGAGCATCAATTATAGCTGCACTTATATCAAGTAGCAAAGCATTCAGATTGTCAAGATTGCCGCGGCCAGAGCAACGATCTACACCAATCTTGGATTCATGTCAGCTTAATCTTGCCTTACCTAAATCAATGCAAGCCAGAACACTTTCTTCACCATCTGCCACAGATTTTGATGTTGCAAGCTTTATTAGCGACGCTAGGATCGCGTCTAAGCTTTGTAGCTGTGAAACATCTCTGAAATCACAATGGAATATCCAAATATGCGAACAGTGCGGCCATACTGCATGCTCCACACACGCAGGGGTTCCAAAGCATCAATACAAATCATTTGTTACGCATGTAGAACGACATCACACTCCGGAAAGCTTTCAAAGAGTCTGGAGGCCACGATTACCTCCTCGACTACAATTTAAAGAGTTCCCTGACATTGAAGAAATTGTAAAAACTCTCTCTGCCGGTCTCGGGACAAGGGATGTCTACCAACTATTTACGAGTCTACTGAGACAAATTGATATCACTTCTATTTATTTCCATCTTAGCAATTTTGAACGATTAGATAATAGATGGAAGGTCTCATACAACTCGCCAGAAGCAGATCTAGAACTCACCGTTTCAGATACTATTAAATGGCTTCTATATCTTCGGACTCCAAAATCAGAACCTGGTAACAGCCCTCTGAGAAATATCTTAAGCCTCCCTCTTGCGCGCGGCTTTGCTCACACATCGTTGCTTAACCTAACATGGGAGGTGCATATCCCCTTGGATCAGTCCGATACGATCAGTGTAACTGCATCAAATGAGTCTACTAGTAGCTGGAGGAGCCGCCTTGGGCTTCTCGATTATAAGAACGAGAAGACTCCTCTCCAGCTCTCTATCAGCAATAATTCCGGCCAGTTCAAAGAGCTTACTGGAACTTATTCACGGCTCGATAATTGTGGAACGTCTAACAATACTCTTTATAAATGCGTACGAGCTAACAAGCATCTTATTTATTTATTCCTGGATCCGGATCCTACCGGATCTCATGAAAAAGACTCGTTTGTTTTTAGTGAGGAACATCGTCGGCTCCCATATGGTACATCCCGAGAGACACTCGGCTATCTGGAGGAATCATTCCGACCGTCAGACCTCAATGGCAACAAAAAGTTTAGGGCTATGCTACCAGGATATTGGGTACCCAAAAAGATACATCTGGAGGTCGCGGTACCTCCCATGAGCACTTTGACACCATCAAACGAGGAATTATCCCAAATCTCAAGTAGTAACTGCCAGGAAGCTGTCGGGATCCTGAGTGTTAAAATTCCACAGTATCTTGACGTTATAGATCTATCTCAATACTCCTGGGTACTCGAACAGGCCAAGCTACATCCGTCATTCCCCCAATGGCATAGATTTCGGTCGGAGTGCGCAAGTAAAAACTGTCGCTGCAGTCCATCTCTTCCGCCTATCCATTGGCATGTGAACGAAAGGGGGGAGATAATAGCTCAGGAAGATAGGAAAGCTGCTGCAATTTTCGAAAGAAGTACTAAGACACAGCCTCCTATTGTAGAAATAAGGGCATCTACTTCTTCAAAGTATACCTGTGTTAATATTGGAATTAATGTAGCGTCTCTGGCACAAAAGGCGGCTAAGAAACTGAGACAGAAAGTAAATTGCTCTTGGAGGCTTATCACGAATCATGTTAATATACCAATCGATGATTTACCAAACTTCACAGTTGGAGGCAACGAAACTGATCTTCCGTTCGATGGGAAACTTCGGCTCAAACACACACTTAGCAAGAAACAAAGCCAGTGTTTAACTTGGATGAAGTCACAAGAGAAGGGCCAGAGGTTTATCATAACGGAAGTAGAAGAGTCAATACACCCAGGGCTGGGTTGGCGAGTGGAAGCAAAGGTCGATGGTGCAGTCACGATTCATGGGGGTGTGCTGGCAGATTTGCCTTCGTTTGGCAAGACTGTCAGTATTATCACTTTGATCAACAGCGAGTTTGAGCACTCAAAGCCTCGCGCCCTGCTGAAATGCAACAGAAAGCTAGCTGGCTCGACATCGTTTATAGATGTTGCTGCTACACTTGTCATATGCCCTCCTCATATTACCAAGCAATGGAAGACGGAGCTGGAATGCTCCCTTGGGAAGGCATTATATGACTAATACAGGGTCATACTAATTGAAAGCTATGCTGATCTTCGAAACTTGACGGTTGACGATTCTGAACAAGCGCGAGTAACTATAGCCTCATGGGCAATATTTGCGGACAGTGCATACATTCCGCAGCTAGCACGCTTCGCTAGTGTGCCCCAGCCTGCGACAACAAGAGGCCGAGCTCTTCAAGTTTGGTATAACTACATCACGAACCAAATGCCTGATAGAGTGAAAGCATTTCAGGAGCTGGACCCGAAGGATTTTGAAAGACAAAGTCAAGGGCTGCTAGAAAAGCGGTTAGTACATGAAGAATTCAAGGCAGTACTTCCGTTGAAAGTATCGCACGGGAAAGCGTACCGATCGTATAACTCTCTGCAACGAGAAGCTTCTAAAGGCAAAGCTACGCCTAGAGGCAGTAAAAGTGCATCTCTTCCAGGCACTGCAGATACTACAGCCTGCAACATACCTTTATTGCATATGTTCAGATTCAATCGCTTGGTTGTTGACGAGTATCATTATATGTATACAAGTAAGGAAGGTTCGAATCACACGATCGCAACAGCGATCAAATCGATACCAGCAGTAAAGCGTTGGATACTATCAGGCACCCCCCCTCTGGCTAATTTTTCTGACGTCAGTCAAACCGCTTCTTTCCTTGGAGTAAAGTTAGGACGAAACGTTTGTGGGGATGGCACCGTCACAACGGAGTTCGAAAAACGGCGTGCACAAGATTTTCCGAATAAATTTGTGCGTCAGAATGAGCTGGCTCTACAAGAAATTCAAATTGAGGAAACCCTGCGGCCAGTTCAACTAGATTTTGCGCACAGCATTTCGTACCTTGACCTATCCAACTTCCTTGCTACGAAACAGATGCTACAAGGAAAGACGTCGCAATCACCTGAAGAGAAGCTTTTAGTGTCTGCACTTTTTTCCGGAATAAAAAAGTCCAGTGACTTTCTCGACCAGTTAATTGCAGACCGAAAAAGAGAGCGTCAAGACATTGAAGTTGATATTGCATCTCTCGCAAGGACTCTAAAGATTTCAAGCACTAAAGACTTAAATAAAAATTCCAAAGATCTGTACCTCGAGTTCAAGCATGGCATGAATCAGAATCAGAATTACCTGGGAGACGATATGGCCCAAGCATGCATGCAAAATATTTTAAACGAGTCAGTGCATAGCCTTGCATTCACAAAGCAAGTTAAAAAACAAGCCAAATCCTTGGAAAATAACTCGGCTAAGGCATTAGTTTCAAGAATATGGCCTAGAACGGCTGATCTAGTCGAAAGCATTCGATCTGAACGTTTTGTGAGTAAAATCAAGCGATTACTTTCATCCCACCAAGGAGACGACCAAGTTTTACCAATTCAATGCGATTTAGCCAATTGCAGAGGTCCCACAGATTTATCACAACTGTATCTTAGTATCAACTGTGGACATATCACTTGCTATGACTGTGCAAAAACCATGAATAATTCTGAAGTTTGCGCACACCCCGGCTGCGATGCACAGTTACAAGCAACTAGTTTGATTCAGGTCACTGAACTGAAACGTCATCAATGTGATGAATCCGGGTCTGGGTTTGGGCGAAAGCTCGACTCCATTATTGAGCTTATTGAGTCTGTACCCGAGGATGACCAGGGTGTTGTCTTTGTACCGGGCGGAGAAGTCATGAGCATCTTCCAGGACATTTTTTCTCAAGACAACATTCCATATCATGCCCTCGACAGTTCAAATAGGGCTGCAGCCAGAAAACTTGAGGATTTCCAAACGAACAGAGATCCAATAGAGATGAAAAAGGTGCTGATTCTCAACCTAATGAGTGAATCAGCAGCTGGCGCGTAAGTATTCAACTGTTAACCATTGCGAGTAGCTAACATCAGCAGGAACTTGGTCAATGCAAATCACGTCATATTCGTATCGCCCATGCTTGCTACGAGCCAATATCAATACGAGTCAACCATCGCGCAGGCCATCGCGCGGTGCCGACGCTTTAATCAAAACAAACTCGTCCACGTCCACCATTTTGCAGCTCTGGGCACAATCGATGTAGATATTTTGGAAAAGCACCAAAAGCGTTCGGATGCCTTAAAAAGTACTGGATGCTGTGCTTTGGAATCGCTACCTCGATCGGATGAGAAGGAAAAGACACGCATGATTCGCAGTGGTGATGGGATTGCTCTGGTACCTGTGTCTTGTTTGGAAGATGAGAGGCGACGGTACATGCTGGGGTTAGGAGGTAAGACTGATGAGACGTTCACCTAGCGCGTTAAGGGGATTCTTGAAGATACGATCGAATAACTGTATGAGTTCCTGATGAACGATAAAATGTTGTTTAAAGCGGAAGAGATCTATTTGGATGGCTTACCCTTGCGATGAGACCGAAGATTAGTTGTCATATGGCATTGCGCAAACAGATGGGTTTTTCTAAACTTGCGCGCCGATATTTAACCAAAGACTAGGTCCGCACTATCTGCTCAGACTACGGATTGGAATGAGGAATAGTGACAATGAGACGAACGTCTAATTCTGAGATTACTGTAGTGGCACAGGCGTGTCTTTCAGCGGTTATTCGCGTTAGTTGTATACTGCCAAATCACCTTCGAGAAACTCATTATTAGCTTACCTTCTGGCATCAAATCCAGCGAAGTCTGAAACGCCTCTGTGCTTAGAGGACTCCAATCAACGAAATCCGTCTCATCGAAAACTGGAAACCGAATGTTGAGACCAGCAGGTGTACCTAGCACCCGGGTATCAAATCTAGCATATCAAAACCGTATCGAAATCACCTACCCTGGTAATTGCAGCCAGAAGTGCTATTTAGAAATGCCAAGCAGTCTTCAGGTACAGTTGCTTCAGTGCCACTATTGACACGAGGGTCTTCGCCGTTTCGTAAGATGACACCTAACGCATTGACAACACTCCGTGCCTCCTTTGATGAAATGCTTGAATGTAGCCAGATATCATGTGATGTCCTAAGCGATGTCCATATCGTTTCGTGTATCAAGGTGTCGGTACTTGCGAGTGTCCCGTTCTGGACATGCTTCAAGTAAAGACAGAGAATGCTAGTAGCTAGAAGGAAGTCATGGTTTACCAGAGATGATATCCTCCATCGTTCTTGATACAGTCGACACCACGGCTGTGTCTCATCATGTAATACCTGCTGGTATTTCAAAAGCTTTAGTGCTGAATCCAGACATGCCCGTTGAGAATAGCTGTATGTATCTTGGTCTGTTCTCGAATCCAAAAACCTTCGGTGAAGCACTATTTTTGCTCGATGGAATATAATCTCCAGGAACATCTTCTGCATGATGATTTGTGGAGAATCTAAGATAGAGTGGGCTAGCGAATGCCACTGAAGACATCCTGGTATACTACAATAAACTATGTCTAGTTTACTGTCCATATCCATGATTTCTGTGTAGGCACATGGCCGCGTGTCAACTGCTGCGTCCCATATAGAACCGATTGTAGCCATAAGCCTGGATTTGACAATCCTGTAAAGCATAGGGGTAAGTTCGGATTCTGGCCGAGTGGGTGGCATGTCTATCGTCTCGCTGTCAAAGTCGTTATCACGTAAGTTTGAAGGCTCTGTCGTGTCAGCTTGGTGGGGTTTAATCAGTCGGGGCAGGCCCATTTGGGTAGAGATACCAACGTCTAGCTCCGATATAGTTGCCCAAACGCGCTTTCTCATTTCAGATGTAAATGCAGACAAATTCTTGAAATGTTTCGGGTCACGGTGATATCCCATGTGCATAGCGAGCTGAACCGTTTTGCCTAGGAGCATCCAGATACCAATCTCTGCATCTTTGCGAACGAACAACTCCACTGCAATATACAGGAGGAGAGTTTCGAGCACATAAGGACCACCTTTTGCATAATCCCCCAAAATAAGGCAAGCGACGGTCTTTGCTCTGAAATTTTGAACCATCTCATGAAGTTCCTTTTCGATGGATATGATTTCCGGTGTGTTGACATGGGTATCTAATCTAGATAGCTGAAACTGTGCTGCAAGGCATACAATAGTAAACAATAGCCCAAGCCAATTTATTGGCGCCTTGGACTGATCTTTCCAGAAATTTTCATACTCCATCCTCGTCAGCAATGGATGATTTTTCTGTAGCCTGGAACCTACTTCTTTTAGGAATTGCATACTATGCAAAACGGCTGAATTGATTCAGCGGGATTGCGAACGCTTTGTCTTAAAACAGGCTTACCAGGATGCATTTCAAATGAGGTGAAGTAACCAGAAACCAATCGATCCATAATCGGTCGTGGAGGAATCGAGGCCAGTATTTCTACTCTGGTTGGCATCTTGAGACAGCCATACAATAATTGTGGACCTGCCCAGTCAGAATCTAGGGGATCTGAGACATCGCCCTTTTGCTCTTCGATTTCTAAGTGTTCCTTGAGCTCCCCAATGCTATGTAGTATAGCGTTCCAGTGTGAACTACTGACATAGCTATTTCCAGTACTGCTTAGGTGCATTTGACTGTTATCATGGGTCAAGGGGCTGTTGGTTGGCTCCACGTGGGTTGTAGTAGAGAGCGCATCCGGCGATCTTGGTGGGACGGAAGACTGCTGATCGTTGTGAATTTCTGAAGTTGATCTCATGAGATCAATGACCAATGTTTCCAGTTTGTCAATTCTGTCGTGTAGAGTGCGCGACTTCTGTTCAACATCGACAGAACGTATTGTATTTGAAGGGTATGCGCACAAGTGTTTTAGCTGCCTCTGGCTACATGCACCGCATGGCATTGCTCTGTCGCATCGTAATCTAATCAGTTAAATCACAATTTCGATATATGGTTTGCAATGTGCAGAACACTTACTTCCTTTGCCTGCAGAGGTTACAAGATAACTGTGGCCTGTCCCGACGTCTGCTGGATGGCAAGCGTGCCCTGCCTCTCGCTGTTGTTCCAGGTCCCCATTCTGGAAGTCTGGGTGCTTCCTCATCAGACATTTTGTGCAAGACTTTGGGAACCTTCAAAGTTGATGTTTTATGTTTGGCCTTGTATTTTCCGCACGAGGATGACAATCACCTCACCCTAGCGCCACCCCTGTCAAGATAGCCAATCGCGCTTCGTAGTTACATGCGCCCCGGTGCTCCGCTCGGCTCGTTTTCCTCTTTGATATCTCCGATGCTCCGGCCCAATCATACTCTTCTAAACTTGACCTTCACGCCTGCAAGTGGCTTGCAACCCTTGCAGCGATTATGAGTAGAGGATCATTCTCTTGTCCCCCGAAATGCACAAGATGCTCGTAATATTATATCCGGCCATCGAGACGATATTTTAACAGCAAACTTCTCACTTTTACATATTTGGTTACCAATTACAACTTCATTTTCAATTTCAACATACCAAGCTAGTATCATGAATGCATCATTAAGCAACGCTGTGGCGGAACATGAGACTGAGAATCTGTCAGCAGATACTCAATTACATACGGGCTTCGACGATCCTCTGCAATGGCCTTCCTACAAAAAGACTTTACACGTTCTCATCGTGAGTCTATTTGTACTCACGGCGTAAGTCCCCGTCACTATCTACTCCTTGTGAAACTTGAACCTGACTAAGTTGTCATTGTGTAGTAATCTAGCTGCCACAATGTTTGCTCCTGGTGCTGAAGAACTAGCCAAAGATTTTGGTATCACTAATTCCACCGTTGAGGCTATGACTGTCAGTCTCTACGTGCTTGGTTTTGCCTTTGGCCCCCTCATATTCGCGCCTCTGTCAGAGATATACGGCCGTCTTGTAATTTATTATTACTGCGTTGCCTTTTATGTAGGCTTTACATCGGGATGTGCTTTCAGCACCAACACTTCTATGTTCTTAGCATTCCGGTTTCTGTGTGGGTTTTTTGCCTCAGGACCCATGAGCATTGGTGGTGGCACGATTGCCGACATCACCCCACGGGAGAAAAGAGGAAAAGCCATGGCAATATTTACCACTGGGCCAATCTTAGGACCTGTAAGTCGCATTATTTCATCGTTATGATCTAAATCATGTAAAGCTGATTACTTAGGTTCTTGGACCCGTAATTGGAGGATACGTCTCTCAGTATACAAATTGGAGATGGACCTTCAGGATCATTCTTATAATGGTGAATATCCTATCAGAACTATCTTTCAGTTAACTCTATACTAATTTTGCGTTTAGTCTGCAGTCATTGGTGTCATGATCGTTGCATTCATGCGGGAAACCAACTCTGCTGTCTTATTGAATCGGAAGGCCAAATCAACTCACAAAGAGGCTGAATATGCCCAAGACTTATCGAAGACGCCCAAGGAAAGGACTCCTCGTCAAGTACTTCTGCACGCCATTGTCCGTCCACTCAGACTGCTCGTATTTTCCCCCATTGTCCTCCTCATATCTCTGTATACTGGCGTTATGTTTGGCCTAATCTTTCTTCTCTACACCACCTTCCCATCAGTATTCCAGGAGGGCTACGGCTTCGATGTAGGAACTTCAGGACTGGCGTATCTCGGTCTCGGTCTTGGTATGGCCATCGGCCTAGCGGCATTTTCAATTCTGAGCGACAAGCACATTGCACAAAAGCACGATAACTCCGAGCCTAATCCGGAACAGCGACTTATTCTCATGAAATGGCTGGGTCCTATCGCACCACTTGGCTGTTTTGTATATGGCTGGAGCGCCTATTATCATACGCACTGGATTGTACCAATCATAGGTACTTTCATTATCGGATTTGGATCTCTTTTTGTTGTTATACCTGGACAAATTTATCTTGTCGATGCTTTTGGAGCAGAAGCTGCAGCTTCTGCTCTCGCTGCTAATCTACTTGTACGTTCGCCTTTTGGAGCGTTCCTGGACCTTACCGCTGCACCACTGTATAAGAAACTAGGACTAGGCTGGGGGAATAGTGTGCTGGGATTCATTACTCTAGTTTTCACACCGGTTCCGTGGCTATTCTTTCGATACGGCGAGGCTTTGAGACGTCGCTTCGCGCGCGACTTGTAATAGGCTGAGTCTGTGCGAGTTCAAAGGCACTCGTGAAGAAAGAGACCATTTCCATAGCATCGGCCGCTTGTCCTTCCCACAGGAGATCTAAGCATAACAAGAGGACTTTGTACACACTGAGAACAACTCCAAAGTTTTCATTACTATAAAAGATGTTTTACAGTGGAGGAAATTAATCGGCAAGGGGTCAATGTCAGTTAGTAACTCCGGTGTTTGCCATATTATAAACTGAATTTTAAACCCCTCCCCTTAAGTGACGTTCATTTATTTATGTCACCATTTCGATAAAATATCTGTTGAGGTAGTGACAAAGGCTGATTTGCATATGTACAGTGTATTTGCATAATGCTAAGTATGCAGTAAAGTAGTACTCTGATTTGTGAATCTTATTGTTACAAAAGGTTATCTCCGTGACAAACATAATGCCAGTAAGTATCACAGGTAGTATATCAGAATAACAAACTCTTTTTAATAGATTTTTTTTCATTACTATTACTACAGGGTCTTAGTTACTTACAAAAACTTGAATACTTCCTCCATCATTCTAGGTGCCACATTTTGAGGGTTCGAAAGCGCTGTTACCTAACTGGAATCATTTTTTTCTTTTTTAGTAGAGCTTTAATTAGATTCAACATCATACTTATGAACTTCCCATTAGAATATTGAACTTCCTACCAGCGGACTCACCCACAAATCATTTCCAGTTTATAGAGCCATGGCGCACACCAGGTTCATAAGCATGATGTGCGCTCCCATTCGTTCCTAACCATATAAATTCTACTCAAACTGTCAAGGTCATACAGTCCGCGTTATATTTTCTCGAAGAAGACACAAAGCGACATCATGAAGCCGACGATTTGCATTCTGTTCTGGCTCTTCATGTACAGTACGGCCTTTTGGTTCATTCCTATCTCCAAGGATGAGCCGTCTCCAGACCAAGAAGACGTGATACCAAAGGAACTCGAAGGACCCCGCCACGACACCAAGCCTCTAGCCACAGGAAACACATCCAATGCCCTAGATGTCCGAGCCGTGGGAATCCAAGCTGACCAAGTTAGAGGCAAATGGCCTGTCAACAACAATTTCCATCATATACTAGTGCGCTACTGCTGGGCTAATGAAGATGCAAAGTTAAAATCATGTGGAGATTTTACTGGGGCTTTAAGCCTTTGGAAGTATGCACTCGGAGGCGTAGCCAGCGCAGCCACCGGGCATGACATCAACTTTAGAGAAGAAACGATCCCCGGTACTAACGATCCCCTCTACTGCTACTCTGATTGGCAACATGATTCCTGGCAGGGCATTCCGAATCCAGATCTCAAAGATCGCGATGTACTGCATGTTTATTGGAAATCCAGGGCTAAGTCTGGGGGAGTTACTTCTGCCACTACGGGTTACGAGCCTTTTCCTGGGCGTAAGCCAGGTCCAACAAATAGGTTAACGATCGGAGAAGGTTCTTCAAGGGGTCATATTGCGCATGAAGTAAGTGATTCGGGTCCTTCATGTGTTGAGCGCGATTAACATTAAGTAGATAGGACATGGTTTGTAGTATGAACTATTTATGTGGAACCTAACTGATGCTGTCTAGTCCTCGGAATGAATCATGAGGTACAACACAACGACGGTATAACCATCCTAGACCCCTTTATAGCCATACCATACTAACTTTGATAGCCGCCAACCATATCGTATTCAAGTGTGAAAATCTATTTGATTATGAGGAAATCGCAGAGTTCGCGGGTGAGAACGAGGGTATCACGGTCGGAGAAGCTGGCCATCGGCTTTGCACTGATTGGGGTTTCGCATTCAAATACAAATTTGCCGCTGCTCAATGGCTACCGAATCCCGATTTTCCACCTCAGAGTTTAGGGCAGTTTGACGTTGATTCCATCAGTAAGTAGGTGCTCAAGGCGTCAAGAAAAAACCTTCTGACATCGTGCACCAGTGATGTACGGCTCTGACCAAGCTGCCGGCTGGGACAGTTGCACTGAAGCGAAACCTGATCACTGCCCGGTTGCCAAAATAAAAAGAGATGAACAAGGAAAAGAGGTTGGGCTCGAATATATTCATTGGAAGGGTTACCCTTCTGCAAAGGATGCTGCATGGATGAGGGCGACATATCCTTGGTCCGGCCACCAGTCACGAAGGAAGCGTCGAGCCTCTGGCTTGACACACTAAGGGTTTTCGAGCGCCAGCCAAAGCCACGGGGCGTCATAGGATGAATATGGGTTTCGAGTAAATATATGCGGGGTGTCTTTTAGGTAGATATTTTTGCACGGGGACATAAACGATGGAATCGAAGTCACCGCCGTAGGATTTCCAGCTCCCAAGTCCATGCTCTTGTCCAGCTGACACTCGCTTGTGCTCTCATAAGAAAAGTAAACGTATTTTCAGGGGCGGAAGCGAGAGCGGAGTGATTAGGGCGAATGCGAAGAATACGAGGCCGGGTCTTACAAATAACACTACTTGCTTTGAATTCGTGGATCTTGGCGAAACTCCATCGCATTGCTATGAGGTGAATGTTTTATGTAAAAGAGACGGAGTAGGCATTGGTAAATTTTTGATCCTAGCATTCATTTCCACAGCATCATCCAATCTAATCTTTATATCAATCTCGACTGCAAGTATGCCTGCAATTTCCGACAGCAAGGCGATCATTGTAGGCGGTACGCACGGTATCGGTCTCGCAACAGCAGAATTATTGGTCCACGAAGGTGCTACCCTAATAGTCACTGGTCGGAATCATAAGAAACTCCGGTCCGTTCAAGCGCAGCTGGGTGATCGTGTGACAGTGGAAGAGTGCGACATTACGCTTACCGAGGCTGGTTCTGTGATAGCAGCCCAAGTTCAAAAAACTTTCGGCTCTGGACCGCAACTTGATTTGGTTTTTATCAATGCAGGATATGCCAGGCTCGAGTCTGTTGCGACTGTCTCCGAAGCTTCATTCCGCCGAACTTTTGACACCAACGTCTTTGGAGCATTCTTTGTTGCTCAAGCGCTTTCATCCCTGATAAAGCCTGAGGGCTCGATAGTGTTTACGACTTCGATTGCAAATCGGCGAGGCATTCCGGGCATGTCGGTTTACTCGGCTAGTAAAGCTGCTGTGCACTCATTCGTACAATCGCTAGCAGCGGAGTTAGCCGCCCGGAGAGTTCGCGTCAATTCTGTCAGCCCCGGATACATTAAAACCCCCACCATGGGGATCGAAGGCACCTCTGGAGAGGATTTGGACAGCTTTGAAAAGCAGGGAGCACAGATCACGCCGTTGGGTAGAGTAGGAACTGCTGAGGAGGTGGCGAAAGCGGTAGTTTTCCTTGGATACGAAGCAACATTTACCACGGGTTCAGAAATTGTGATTGATGGAGGTTTACTGTCTTTGGAGAAAGTAAATCACTAGGTACCTAAAGAAGGGGTGATGCTTTGCGACCAGACGAATTTTGCCACTTGTGAAGTGTTTGAAGAACCGCAAAGTCGCTTTCATTGAAATTTGCCTTCTGAAGATTCTGTACAATGCTCACTTTCACTGCCGGACAAGCCGCGACTACAGTACAAAACAGGAGGCTATTGGCAACTTCCATTCGCGGAAGGAGATAGTATCGACGCGGGACCGCCGAAGCTGACGGTGTTGTGACACGTTTCGGAGGCTGTGCGAAACTTTGCTAGCTCTCCATCCCATGTTAAGTCAGTAGACGATTACGTTGCTCGGGCGGTGCTTCGTTTCGAGGGCATTTCAGGAATGCATACTGCTGGTGTATTCGCCATGATATCGAGCAAGGGGCTTTTAACGAGACAAGACGAGGCGGGCTGTGCGCGTATCCCCTCGAGCTGGCTGGTGAATGCAGGGCTGGACAGACACGCTTCCGGTATGGACTGGCTTGCGCAGGCGCTTGTGGTTTCGGTTGTGCCACATGGCAGTTCAGACAGGTCAGGCAGAAAGCACAAACGGTCAAGTGGATGCCCAGGATTTTGGGGCTAGTTGTGGCGAAGCATTGTGGCGGTGGATCAAGCCTCATCATCAGCCAATGACCGGATTCTGTGCCTGAAAGATGGCCTGTTAGCCTCATCCTGATCTGCACGATGCCTACAAGCTAATACTCAATCTTAACATCGTGAACATCATCATACTGGGCCTTTGTCCCTCTTCATCATCGGTCCTTTCACCCAGAAACCATTTTCTTGTTACGCACAAGACGGAGCTCCAGTGGACCCCGTCGTCTGCCGCGGTTGAGGGGGTTTTGCACTGCCCTCCTCCAAGAGCGCCGGTGCCTTGACCTCTGGGCATTCTGCCATCTAGATCATTTGCCGCCAAACATCGAGCTCTGGTTGTTCTCGGCGCCCAATCATCACTGTACCCATCACTGCCCCGCTCTAAGGTCTGTAGCCTTCTAGTTGATTCTAGCAAGCCTCGTACGTCGTAGGCCGTACACAATCACAAGATTGTGAACTGGCCCAGAGATGGTTGACCGCCAAGCAATGCCTTGGCCGTCCAACATTGCCTTCTCAAGGCAGAACAAACGACGCACCAAGCGCCTAGTAGGCTCTCGTATGGGGCAACAATTAGACACAGCCCCCCTATGGATTCTATATGGTGCCCTGATGCGGTCCTCGCACTCGTACAACAGTCATCACCCTTTTATCACGTAAGCCTACGGCTGCCTAAGGCTACCCATTATCGCTCGTATATCAAAGTTTGACGGCGCAATACTTTTTTGGCTTGCAAATTTCCATCCAAGATGGAGGCTGGCAAGCTCGCTCCGCCAACACTACACATCAATACGCGGCCACGTGCGCTGAGCGAAGCCGAGACCATCACCTCACAAACATCGAATCCGTTTCTAACACCAGTATCACCGAGTGCTGCGTCGACAAGTAATGCTTCTACTATTGTAGGCGATTATGATTCGACGATACGGCAGGAACTACGATCTGAAGCTGCAACTGATTCAAGCAGCCCATTTGCTTTTCTACCGACACACCTCAACAAGCTCTTGAACCCGAAGTCACTTAATGTGTATCACGCTCTAGGTGGTATCCAGGGGATTGCGACCGGTTTACAATCTGACGTACACGCCGGACTGAGCATCGATGAATCAACAGCACCGCGTTATGTCTCGTTCGATGAAGCTACAAACCTCCAAACACCTACCAAAGAGAGAGAATCGAGCAGGCCGTCTACCAATGCACAACCTTTCGAGGATCGCATACGTGTCTATGGGCGCAATGTCCTCCCACCAAAGAAAGTGACTCCATTGTGGAGATTGGTATGGAATGCATATAACGACACAGTACTTATTGTCCTCACCGTCGCTGCCGCTATATCTTTAGCTCTCGGCCTGTACGAAACCCTCGGTGTCGAGCATCCTCCTGGGTCTCCAACGCCCGTAGATTGGGTCGAAGGACTTGCGATCTGCGTTGCCATTGTAATAGTTGTACTTGTCACGGCTCTAAACGACTGGCAGAAGGAACAAGCATTTGCGCGGCTTAATGCTAAAAAAGAACAACGAGATATCAAGGTGACTCGCTCGGGGAAAATCGTTATGATCAGCGTCTATGACGTCCTCGCTGGGGACATAATTCACCTGGAGCCTGGCGATGTGATTCCTGTTGATGGTATATTTATCGACGGCTCCGACGTCAAGTGCGATGAATCGTCCGCTACAGGAGAATCCGATGCTATGCGAAAGACACCTGGTGCTGCTGTGTTCAAAGCGCTCGAATCCGGCCAATCTACCAAAAAGCTTGACCCATTCATCATCTCTGGCGCGAAGGTGCTTGAAGGTGTTGGCACTTACATGGCCACCTCAGTCGGAGTACACAGTAGCTTTGGAAGGATCATGATGTCTGTTCGCGCCGAGGTTGAAGCCACACCACTCCAGGAGAAGCTTGGAGGTCTCGCCGTGGCTATCTCTAAAATTGGAAGTACTGCTGCTGGCATTCTCTTCTTCGTGCTTCTCTTTCGCTTTATCGGGGGATTATCTGGCGACACTCGAACCCCAGCCCAAAAAGGTTCGGCATTCATGGATATTCTCATTGTCGCAGTAACGATCGTCGTTGTGGCCGTGCCTGAGGGTCTTCCTCTCGCTGTGACTCTGGCATTGGCTTTCGCAACAACGAAGATGCTAAAGGCAAACAACCTGGTGAGGATCCTGAGGGCGTGTGAAACCATGGGAAATGCCACAGCCATATGCTCTGACAAAACAGGCACATTGGTAAGTATTCATCAAACAACATGAATCAAACATTTACTGACTATTTTCATTCAGACAACGAATAAGATGTCTGTTGTTGCTGGGACATTTGGATCCACCAGCTTCGTGCATGCCGACGCAAAATCAGACAACGATCAGACCATCTCCTCGTGGGCTTCGGAGGTTACCCCAGCTGCCAAGAATCTTATTATCCAGTCCATGGCTATTAATTCTACAGCTTTTGAAGGTGAAGAAGAGGGCAAGCCAGTCTTTGTTGGCTCCAAAACAGAGACGGCTTTGCTTCAATTTGCCAAGGATCACATTGGACTTGTATCGCTATCCGAAACACGAGACAACCACCAAGTTGCTCACATGTTCCCCTTTGACTCAAGCAAGAAGTGCATGGGGGCCATACTTAGGCTTCAGAATGGGGGGTATCGTATGGTCGTGAAGGGCGCATCCGAGATTCTTCTTGCCTCTGCTTCCACATTCGCTCATTTCGATACTCTGGAGACAGAACTACTATCTAACGAGAGCCGCGGATTACTCACTAACACAATCAACAACTATGCCAACAGGTCTCTCCGGACCATAGCACTGGTATACCGCGACTTTGAACAATGGCCACCGGTAAATGCCGAGTTCACGGAAGGTGGTAGCGTTGACTTCGCCTCTGTGCTCCACGATCTTACCTTCTTTGGTGTAGTTGGTATCCAAGATCCCGTTCGCCCTGGTGTTCCAGACGCTGTCCGCAAAGCACAGAAAGCTGGTGTTACAGTCCGTATGGTCACTGGCGATAACATGCAAACTGCTCGAGCTATTGCATCCGAGTGTTTAATCTACACCGAAGGAGGTGTTGTGATGGAAGGTCCAGACTTCCGCCGCTTGTCTGAAGAGGAAATGGACAAGATATTGCCACAGCTTCAAGTACTTGCACGATCATCTCCTGAAGACAAAAAGATCCTTGTCCAACGCCTCAAGAAGTTAGGCGAGATTGTAGCCGTTACTGGAGATGGAACGAACGATGCTCCAGCGCTTAAAGCGGCCAACATTGGTTTCTCGATGGGCATTTCTGGTACAGAGGTTGCCAAAGAGGCATCTTCGATTATTCTTATGGATGACAACTTTGCTTCTATCATCACAGCATTGATGTGGGGCCGAGCTGTCAATGATGCTGTACAAAAGTTCCTTCAGGTAAGTTAACGCTGGCTTGGAAACTTCTTTGTTACCAAGGACTGACAAATATAGTTTCAAATCACAGTCAACATTACTGCAGTTGTACTGGCATTTGTGACAGCGGTATATGATGACGAAATGAAGCCGGCACTCAAGGCCGTACAACTCTTATGGGTCAATTTGATCATGGATACTTTTGCAGCTCTTGCGCTCGCAACCGATCCTCCCACCGAAAAGATTCTCGATAGGCCACCACAAGGCAGAGATAAACCGCTCATTACTACAACTATGTGGAAACAGATCACCGGACAGAACATTTACAAGATCACTGTAATCTTCGTTCTCTACTTCGCCGGCGGTGACATTCTGGGCTACGACCTATCCGACCCTAACAAAAAACTCGAACTCGACACAGTCATTTTCAACAGCTTTGTCTGGATGCAAATTTTCAACATTTTCAACAATAGACGCTTAGACAACAAGTTAAACGTCCTCGAAGGCGTATTGCGTAATTGGTTTTTCATTGGTATTGTCATTCTCATCGTTGCTTTGCAAATTATGATCATCTTCGTTGGTGGACGGGCGTTTCAGATCAGTCCTGGCGGTCTTGATGGAACCCAATGGGCCATCTCCATCGTCACTGGCTTTATTTGCATTCCGTGGGCGGTCGCTATCAGATACTTTCCCGACGAGTGGTTCGCCGTCATTGCGGACATTGTCGGTAGGCCGGTTGTTGTCGTTTACAGGTGGTGTTGCAATGGCGCAAGTAAGGTCAAGGGAATATTTACCAGGAGCAAGAAGGCTAAAGAGAATGATCCTGAGGTGGGGGTCGCGCCTGCAATTGTTGTTGTGGGAGAGGAAGCGAGTACTTCGGAGAAGAGGATATGATATGGTAATGAGTTATGACTTTATAGATTACGCACATTGTACTATTATTTGTTGCAATATAATTCCAGTTTGTACTACTACTACTACTACTACTACTACTACTACTACTACTACTACTAATGCTATCACGACGTATAATATGTAATAAAAATCCAAGGGGCAGTTTTAACTACCCTATTCCTGCGTCTCTAAGCGCCGATTGGGGCAATAGATGGTATAATCAGACTCAATTGCATAAGGAATCCGATGCATTGTCAATAATCTGATCACGTGCTACTGTTAGAATACTCAAGCGGCTTATATTTAACACAAAATAGAAACTGAGTAAGACACCGTCGTTATGAATTCCTACGAAAATATACAATGTAGGGTGAAAACTGCGGTACAAGTCTCATACTCCTCACAAAATCCCCTCTCTCAACAACCAATGAGAAAAAAGTCCTTGCTCAGCTTGCTATCCAACCTATCTCCGCAACTAAGATTCGACAATGACTCGGTAGGTCCCCGCAACATCTCCATCGGGTCCCTTTGTCGGCCCTGTAACGAATTAGCTCACTTCTGGTCCATTGAAGCCAAGAGGGAAAACCTACAGCAGACTTCTCCTTCGACATCTCCACCATCGCATTGGCCCTTTCCAGTGCTGCAGGACAACGTAGCAGTAAACCCAAGTTTTCCAGACTGACCGGCAGGAATGCTAACTTGCACAGCTTTGCTGGTACTGATAGTCTCGGTGAACTCAGCGCTCACGCCCAGGCTGAGGATGTCCGCGATACCGAGGCTCATAGAGGTACTGTAGCTCTGGCTGCGCTCGGTAGTCACGGTCTGCGACGCTCCACCCGATCCTCCGCTCACGGAGTCGAGCATGATTTGCACGTCGTCAGCAGGCTTGGTGAGGACTTCGCCTCCTTTCCAGCTGTTCTTGGTGCAGCTGCGCTTCTGGAGGGCATTTCTGGCCTCTACTACATCACTGCGCTTGGATTGCGGAGCGGCGGCGATCTCAGGGGGTGGGCCGATTTCAGCGGGTTCAATCACGGTGCCGTTGGCGTCTTTCAGCAGGAGGCCGCCGCGTCCGTTGATAGAGACGGAACGCACAGTGCCCATGGGTCCGATGCCGCGGATCATTTTGGCTCCGGCACTGTCGCAGTCGGTGCCGCAGCAGCTCTGGACCATGAAGCTTGATTCGAGGGCCAGAGTGGCACAGGATGGCTGCTTGAAGGCGCCGATCACGACACCGCAGCCGGCGATGTCAGTGCTGGCTGGTGATTTGATGATAGTAGCGCATCCGGGGTCGTGCTGTTGGACGTCGAAGTAGACAGTGTAGCCTCTGCAGAGTGAAGAGAAAGATGTTAGCATGCTGGAATGCGGAAGATTGGGTGGAGAGTAGAGTTGAGACTCACCCTCCTTCTGAGCCTTCGTAACCCTGGTTTGCAAAAACGTCTTCAGAGTTGTATACAACGCAGTTGGGGTAGCCGGTGCCGCTGCTGGCGACTGAGGAAGGACATTGTTCGCATTTGCTTTCGGTGCACATGTAGAAAGGATCTTGCGCCACAGCAACGGAAGTGAGGCCAGCAAGAATGCTGAGATACTGTTTGGAAAGCATGTTGATACTGTTAAGAATGCGAATTTGAGAAGTGCGAACGAAGTCTGGATGGAAGGCTGGATTGAAATTCTGTCTCGAGGATACGGCCTGTCATTTTATACTACTAGAGACCATGGCTTCAGCACTAGACTCCCGTACGTATAATGAATATAGCCAACTGAGTTACGTCATGGTATGGTCTTGAGCTCTTTCCTTCGCAGGATTCATTCACTGGGGATCGATACCCCGTCCGTAATAGGCGCTAAGGCAACCAGTGCTTTCGTAAACCAAAACTTCCTTATGACGTTCTGGTAGAATCCCCTTACAGTTAATCCGATGATACATTATTAGATTCTCCGATTTCTCTGTCGGCACAGCCCATCTAAGGAGATCGACGATCACCGCAGATCAAGGGGCTGAAGTTCACATGGAGCCTTCAAACGAAACACTTACTTCTTTTCGCCTAGTTCTTCTAGTCCTAGTCTATGTGTACGCTGAAAAGCTAGCATCGGTATCCACGAGCTGGGTTTGGTAGCGTCGTTGCTGGGATTATTCTCCTTGTTCGTACAATCCTTCTTGGCGGGTAGTAAGCTCTACTAAGTGATGCTTGCTTCCAAAACCTTATTGAGCATCTAAGTGGCAGGGATTGAACCTGTCCTGTATTCACATCTCAAGTGCTGAATGTCATTGCTCGTGTTTGTCTATCGGATGCGATACTGACGATCGGCATTTCAAAGTCTAAGCACGCCTAATCCACCAAGCCAGTGAGATGTGTGTGCCTTGTTGCAGCGTGGTTTCACAGTTGCTTTGTGAAATGACTGCCATGATTCAAATTAACAAGTTCAATATTTCGCAAGAAATGAGCTTGAATCTTCCAGGACTCATGAGTTTTTCCTTTTCCTTTTTTTATCCGTGGCATGGTGTATACCCAAGTGAAGGTAGATATTATGGTGTGCATATGATATTTTTCTGTGTCAACCACCCACAAATGGAAAAACAACTTATCCCACAGCAGAACTAGCCCCCATCATAATCGAACCCTCAAAAGAAGGGGCCACAAGAAACTTTTCCGGGGACTCGGAGCGTAGATCTGTGGGGTCCCACTCGGGCGGATGTACTAGCGTGCGTTCCACCCGTGCGAGAGACGGCACCACCTTGCCCCAGCCCACGCCAAAACAGAACACGCTCTATGCTCTATTCTAGTAAGCACTACTCCCCCATGCATTTTCGTACTCTTGGGCTGCCTGTTCCGGCCTCGAGGCTGACTCGAGATGCTTTTTCGTTAGCCCAGACAGTGCCTGATCAGGCGGGATGGGAATCTAAGTTAGGCGGTAGGAATTTCGCATCCCCGTATCTCGCGCGACAAGCCGTAATAGCATTGAAATGACGATGCTTATGTTTCGAGTATGATATCATCGAGGATGGCTCGAGATGGTGTGCCTGAAATGGGCTGTGGGTGGACGAGGTGCATGGCGATGATCGACCTATGCCGACCGCGTGGTGCATCGATGATCAGACACATAGTGAATGTTCCAAGTGACTTAGCTTTTCAAGATGCGAATCTGATAGGACTACTTACAGTCCGAAGGGGTATAAGAATGAATAGTTCGCCCTTCAAATCAACCACCACCACGGCCTCGAAATCTCAATTCTATCTCACAGCATTCTCTCTCTCCCCAAGCACTCACAGAAATACCACCATGCTTTCCAAACTTTCCATCCTCGCGCTCCTCGCGGCTACCACACTCGGCTCTACCATCCCCCTCACCGACAAGTCCACTGCAATCTCAAAGCGTCAGGAAGTATGGAACAACTGGTGCGTCTGCCTTCTGTTCTCGTCTCCCTCTCTCTCTCTCTCTCATACCCCCATACTAACCTTGGAAACACAGGAAACTCTATCTCTACACTTCAGGCTGCGACGATGAATCCACCGAGTACTTCAGCGGCCATGACGACCAGATGTTCCCCTGCGCGGGCAGTGTGACAGGGTGGCACAACGTCAAGATGGAGAACATGGCGGCGACGGGCCACAAGGTGCTCTTGTACTCGGACGGGGGTTGCCTCAACCAGATCGGCGAGGTGTCTCGTGATGGGACGTGCTATTCTGCGCCGAGCGACGTAAGCGAAACACTTGAATCATTGCGGAATATAGAGGACTAACGGTGGTCATAGACTGTGATCTCGGCTTATGGAATCGTGCCGTTGTAG
>Ga0247757_10000368_pt1 | contig 37980 bp, 32 predicted proteins | sample UWRJL126311R4_FD_180929 | JGI IMG/M metagenome (GOLD analysis project Ga0247757, IMG submission 180929) | Plant litter microbial communities from Arlington Agricultural Research Station in Wisconsin, United States - UWRJ-L126-311R-4 | ecosystem: Environmental > Terrestrial > Plant litter >... | reverse complement strand
TTGGGGGGCGTGACCTCGTGTGAGAGGGCTGACACTGGCCCTGGCGCCGGGGAGTGGAGGGGGTAGGGGGAGGGGGGAGGGGAGGAGGGGAGGGGTGGTAGAAGAGAGAGGGCTTGGGGCTTGGGAGAGAAGGTGCAAGAGGGGCAGGGCAGGGGGCAATGAGGAGCCGCCAGCCGGTGCGCCACGGCGCATGCCCAATGGCTGCGTGTGTGTATGGTATGGATGCATATGTGTATGTGTGTGTGCGCGTGTATATGCATGTATGTTGCGTGTGTGCTGTATGGAGAGATGGGCCTGGCGGCATCGCTAGTTGGGCAGGCGAATGCGCTCCGAGCCGTGCGCCGTCGTCCCGGGAGGCCCTCCCTTCCTTCCTCGCAGGGCCCCAAGCCGGCCACCCCTTCCCTGCTCTCCTGTCCTGCCCCATGGCCCTTTCCCCGGCCTGGCAAACCCGCAGACGCGCCTGCCCGCCGGAATCGTCAGCCCACCGGCACCGTGTCCTACACAACAATGCCGTATCCCCCCAGCTGCGCACGGTGTAATCTGCCTAATGCATGCTCGGCTTCCGGCATGCGCCCCCTCATACTTTAGGGCTGCTGCTGCTGCTGCCGCCGCGGCCAATGTCCCCCTCGCTCCCCAGAGCTCGCATACAGCGCGACTGCATCACCAGCCTGTCGAATCCACACACGTATACCGTCCGCCATTGCTCTTCCGGCCCTCCAGCTTCCTCAGCGCCCGCTCTAGCTGGCACTCTTCCGCTTCCCAGGACGATGCACATCTCCAGCACATCCTTTTCGCATTCCCATATCCTGCGCTATGCAGACGGAGCAACTCCAAACCCACTTGAATCCGCACCATGCACCAATTGCCGCTGGTGCACTCTCTCCTTCCGCTGCCCAGGACGTTAGCTTGCTTGCCCGCAAACAAGACGACATTGCTCATGCACGGGAAAATCTGCTCGTCGAACGCTCTGCAGTGAGGTCCCAAGCAGTATCAGTCCGCCAACAGCGTCAGCTCACTGCAAACACTGAAGTCAAGCTGATGAATGCCCTGCGCCAATACTTTGTTGGACGCCGCGGATCCTTTCCGCAGTACCTCGACGACCTGTATCGCGAGACGGAAAAAGAAAGAGAGCGACTAGCCACCGTCGAGGACGACTATCTGTTGGCTGAGCAAAACCTTGGCGGCTCCGAATGGACTTTCCTAGAAAAAGAACGCGTCTTCTATCAATACGACCTCCCAAATAGCCTCGCCGGGGACGCACCTCACCAACCATCCCGCACTGCCCCTCACCCCTGCCGACCGCCGCCGCCCCCCTTCCCTCCGCCACTACCGCCAGGCGCCGGCGTCGTAATTGTGACCGATGCTCCCCCGCCTCCCCCGCCTCCGCCCACCACCGTCCCGACATCACCCATGTATCATTCCCACCGATCCCAAACCCCTGCTGAACCCTTCCCATCCCCTACGAACGAGATCCATGGCAGGCTTGGTCTTGATCAGCGGCGCCAACAAGCTGAGGAAGAGCTTGTTCGGCTCAGGAAAGAATTCGGCTTGCTCAGAGCGGAGCAGTCCAAGCACCTAGTTCTCGACCTTGGAAAAAAACGCTCCGATTTGTATGCAGACGCCTCAACCGCCCCGCGTGGTTTCAAGGATTCCGATGAACTGCTGGGTAAGATTGCCGACTGCGAAGTTAGGATCCAGCGCTTGAATCAGGAACGCATGCAATATGACGGTATGGGTACGCTTCTGGACCGACGAATGTCGGACCCTGTTCATGGCGAAAACCGGCCTATAGCTCCCTTTGATGCCGTTACTAGGGCTCAAACGGATAGCATTCTTCGCACGCTGTCTGACAGGACTCCCCCAAAGGTCCGTGTACGGGACTGGTTACTTGAATTTTATCGGAATAACGCCATCGAAAAAACCCGCTATTCCAACATCCTGGAACAGGCGGGCATCTCCCTTTCAAACCACAGTACACTGGAGGATTGCCCAGAACCAAGTTTATCTCTAGGTTTAAGTGATCTGCCGGCCACATCAGATAGTAAACACCATGCGCATGGTGCATCCAAAATCCCCGCCCCTGGCCAAACCCTATCCGTGAATCGCTATTCATATGAATCTAGCAGTTCCCTCTTGGATCCACTAGATAGTCCGGCCAGGCTGCCAGGTCGAAGTGCGCGGAGCGACCCAGGCTGCTTCAATAGTGTGGACATGTCTGGTATAGCCTTTGGATCCGGGCTTGGTCAGGACTCGAACCATTGGAGCCCATTCAGGACAGATGGTGAAGGGATATTCAAACCTTCTAAGACCATGTGGGAGCAGGATATTAGTTCCAGTTGGAAAGAGCAGAAGAGCCTCTCAGCCCATGCTTCACAACGGAAGCCTAGGGGTGAACCGTCGTCCATGCCTAGGTATAATTACAAACGCCCCTACTTTAAATCACCGAGAGTCGCTTGGCGTGCTTGCCAATGAATTTGATCCAACCCACCAAACTCAACCGCTAGGTTACTCCAAATCGATACGCTACTTCGAAGAGCGGCTTGAGAACAGGGAGCCATCAAGGTTCAGCCCATGAATAAAACCAAAGAAGAATTAACTTGGATATGACTTTTGGGTGCACATGCGAAACAAAAACGCATCCTTCTCAATACCAAGAAATACCTGACTATCCACAACCTCATAATGTGAGCTCTCCACTTCCAACACTCGAGCTAGCGAATGAAGCCATGTAGGTAAGCTCAGCATCCTATTTAAGGTCTGAAAACGCAACACAGCCCCTGTATGTTGATTCTCTGATGCCCGTTTTTCCAGGATACGCTTCCCCTTCGGCTGGATTGTATTATTATCTGGATTGGACCTCGATATCCGGTCTACGGTCCTCTGGCTGCCACCCTTGTTTTGTGGACCACTCCTATATTTTCTGCTCCCCCTACGGGTTGTCTCTTACCTTTTACTGACTCTGCATAATTTATTATGAGATGTTTTCCCCCAACACATGGAATCACGTGAATCAACCTACCTGACGCGGCTTTCTGAATTACCTTGGACGCCTATTATCTCTGCTCCCATTGTATTTGCAATTGGATTTCGGTACTTGGATATATTGTAGTTTATGGGTCCTTGGGCCGAGCCTTCTTTGCTTACGACTCCTTTTCAAATTGATTTGGAAACCCGTTTTTAGCTGCAAACCTGAAAAAGTATCGGCGTTTGCCTCTTGGATCTTCTGCAAAACCCTCAGCAGCTGGCTGCCTGTCTCGACGTGTTTTGGTCCAACTCCGTCTTACATTGCGCAAAGGCAAAGCCTCTGAGCCAGTGCCTTTCTGATGTTGTGCTCCCGACCTAACAGGCTAGCCATCGGTCGCCCATTGAAACACAACGCTTGCCTTAAACCCGTATTCACCGATGAAGCTTTCCCAGCCGTAAAAGATTGCAGAGTTCCATACAGACTCATATCCAACATGGTTGGTTTTAAGCCATCATATTCACGCACCTTTAGCTGCAACCCACTTCGGAATGCGATAATATGCATGCATTGTAACCCTGCTGATAATGTATCCTGCAGCCTTATATGGCTTGCAAGCCACAGCAATCTATCTCCAGTCAATTTCTCACATGCAATAGTGCAGCATGCCTTGCATCTGCTGGCCCGGGGTGTGTGCGCTATTGGAGAACAATTCAGGCGGAGCAGGCAAAAGAGGCTTGCTATTGTCGGCAGTTCAAATACGCTTTGCGAAATGCGGCTGAAAGTTGCGACGAAGTGCCATTCAGCTTGGGAAATGTAAAGCCTATCGCAACTCCGGCGTGTGACCAAATCTCGCTTGCTTTTGCAAGCCGCACCTCGTATTCTAACATGGAATCATGGTTGGAAGGCTAGAGCTGCGTGCAGCAGAGAGAGTGGCGGTCGGTTTTTTCAGATGAGGAACCTGATAATGGGTCTGAGTCACGACAAGCATCCTACATGCGCGTCTTGTGGCTCAGTAAAGGTTCGCGGTAGTCCGGAGGATCAGAATTGTCCGCCTCCTTCAGCACGAATCAAACGCCCCGTCGGGGCCAACTCCTCTTGGGGGACGCTGTTCTATCTCATTTGTTCAAAGTTCGGCGATCAACTGCTCCTCCCATAAGCAAAACTCTGTTAAATGTGCATGCCTCGTATCGCAAGCTTCCCCGTCTTCCGCGTGTATGTAAGCCCGTTCGTCTCCACACTATCCCGGTCGATCAAAACGGCGACCCACTTCGCGGTACGAACCTTCGTGCATCACCCGTTCAGCCCCCGTCTGAAGGGTTACAGGTAGCGTCAGCCGCGTCTTTGAATATATTCATCTCAGTCCGTAACCAAGAAAACGATATGATATTAAGGGTAAAAACACTGCCTTGCCTTCTGTCTTGCACGGCTGTTCACGCCATGGCCGCGCCGTTGCAGACAAGGGTTAGCATGGGGGATGAACCTTACGAGGTAGGAAGCTTACAAGCGACCGGGATCGCAATCGTATCATGAGCAAGGAGGGGTAAACTCAGTCACATTCACTCTTAGTGCGACAGCGAACATCTTATCTCGACACAGGCACCCAAGTGAAACCTCGAAGATTCTCGGTCTGCCGGTAATGCCTATATTGCCTTGTCGTCGCAGTCTAACATTGGAAGACTACGGCCCGAGAAAAGGCGATTCTCTTCACGTTTCGGCCCGCACTATTAAGCCGCCGGGAGGTGGCCATGCCACGCGCTACAAAGCCCATGCATCGTAGTGGTGCCCCTCGGATGCAGATGAGCAGTTCCGCCCGGACGTCAAGACATGTGCATCAGGCTTCCGAGGGGACTGGGGGCGGTACAACGTTCCGCCAATGGCGGCAGGCGGCGGTAAGTCACACGATACACATAGCATATACCACTAGATGAAGGCTTCTTGCGATAGATATCGACCAACTATCGAAAAAAGCCGTGGATGACTCTGAGATATCGAATCGAAGATGGATTGGAGCACAGCAAGGCTGAATACTTGTTTTAAGACTTTACTAGCAAGGATAGAGGGCTGGCATCGCACCTGTTTGGCTGGGTCAGATTAAGGTCCCGGGATGTCGGATCCAACCAAGATCAGGTATGATAATCACCGCGAGGTGATCCGAAGCAAGGTGCACTAAGTGATCAAGGGGCATGGTAGCTTGAATGCATTTTGACAATGCGTAGCCCAGTGGGAGTTAAAGGTGCAATCGCAAAGCAGTACAGGTAGGCCCTCAGCGTAGCCAGAAGCTGGAAAGGCAAAGATGGGGGCTTGCCTTATCCCAAGAGGCTAAGACGGCAGACCCGAACCTACAGCGACGTAGTGGTATGGCATAAGAAATATGAGCCATGGCAGCCTGGTGCTGTGTATTTGCTTCTTGCGATCCCATGGTCGCATTGATCCTTGCGTCCACGCCATCTTAGGCGCGAGTGCAGACATGCCGTGCATTTCATAGCTATTCACGAGCAAGGGCAACTTCCACAAGGCCGGAATGCAAAAACCCGCATCTGCTATATATTCTGCATGGCAATCGGTGACTACAGGGAGAATCGTCAGCTGGTACGTCATCTGAGCCCTTGCTGTTACATAAAATATAGTGCTTGTGAGATGCAAGATATATGCAACAGCTTGCATCTAGCTTTGTGTAAGAACCGTATAATCGACATAGGGGAGCCTGCTTTGGGAAAAACTGTCTAAGCACGAGATACCATGATGGCCTGAATGGATGAAACGCCAGGAAATTGTCTGGCGTCGTCTGCAGAGTTGAGCAAGTAGGTGCCACTTACTGATTCCTTAGAGCTTTGTAAGTGACAAAATACAGATCTTAAGTTCTCGTCAAAACATGACTGGCATCACTGCACCATCTGATCAATAACATCATTCACTACTCATTTTCTGTATCAAGAATGACGGTTATCACCTTGAAGAAATATTAAAACTATTAGACGCATGCAAATCTCGTCTGTTCAGAGTTCTCTAAGACGAACAAGCAACGTAGTAGAATTATCTCATCGACAAAAGAATGCCTATACAATGCATGGGATTCTCCTGCCCAAGGAAGTTAACAGTACAAAAATCAATTCAGCGGGCTTATAGAAACCAAGGCGTTTGGGTATTGTCATGATCAAAAGACCAACCTATCATATCAAACTTGAAAGGATCCATAGTTTCGTTTGATGTCATCTATCGACCGAGAAGGTAAGTAAAAATTCCAGCTTAACATGACACGACTTACAAAACTCTCCCAGCCTTGAGTGATCTCTGGGTTAAAGCCAAGTGGCATGTTTACTGTCTCGCCCAAGCTCTTCTCAAGCGGCTCTTGTTCGAGTGATCTTTCTAATATTGCCATGCAAAGCTCTTCGGCGTTCCGCACCGCTTCTATTAGTACAGCTCCAGCCCCATGTTTGTCGAGTCCCCTTGCATGGCTCTCGACGTAAGCATACATGAGACATGTGAAGATATACCCTTTGATATTGGTTTCGCCAGCCTCGATACATTTCAAAGACCAACTTTTGGCGTGTTCCAGTATAACAAGTAGGTCTTGTCGAGGCGGTGAAAGCCCCAGGCCATCATCTTCCTGAAGCAAATTCTTCATCTCAACTCCAACCATAAGCACTGATTGCATAGTAGCTGATCGTAGAAACCCAGTTGCACAGGTAATAAATCTTTCAAAGTCGTTGTGTTCGCGCTCAGATGGAATGATATCTCCAAACGCCTGGATACCCATGGTTGCGGATGAGGAATTAGATGCATACCATATCTTCAAGGCGGAGTCAATGACTGTCTTTCTTGAAAATGCATAAGAAGTGTCTTGTAACGACGATAAATAAAACGGTGAATGTAGGGTGCAAAGGTAGCGATGCATGATCACGTCCACCGTGCGCAATTGGAAGCCTGAAGGAGACTTCCCAGCCATAAGACTAAATTCTCTAAGTTTGCTCCGTAACACTTTGTAGGTTGCACGAAGCTCCGAGTCGACTCGAAGTGTCTCTGCATAGGTGCCGCTGGATTTGAAATTGTTCAAGAATCGCGTCAAAGCCAGACGGATGGGAAAGGTCTGACGTAGTGCTATCTGGACAGAAACGTCCGTGAATTTGTTTTCTGTCGCCGGTTCTACATCGTCGTCGATCGTGAGTTGTTCATCGTCAAAATTGCTAGGCGGCTGTGTGTCAAAATCGTCTAGGCAAATAAGTGGAGGGCTACCTGAGTTGATGCTCGACTGTAAATACACCTCTATGATAGTATTCCACAATCTCCTATGCATCTCGTTTGCATACCTAGTCCTACATGGCAAGTGAACAGGGTCCCTGTGTAAACCGAGGTAGATAGCAGCTCGGAGCAGACCGCCAGCAGATATAAAGATGAGATCCTCATCCAAAGCTACGCATTCCCGGGAGATGAGTAGGAGACAATAGATTTGTAGATACGGGATGCCAAGTCGATGTTTCAAGGCCGGGTTTGCTAGCCATGTTTGGGCTTCGTATACCCATCGTAGGGCAGTAGAGCGCAGCGTAAACTTTTCATCATACGTTGCTGCGCCGATAGCGAAGATAAGTTTCAATTGAATCAGGAACACTTTGTCGGCTTCTGCTCCAGCTACCCAAACAGTGTCATATTCCCTCTGAAACGAGGGGATGTGAATAATTCGATACACGCTTTCGATCGTTCGAAGATAGCAGTCCAACAACACATCGGCTACATCCTTGGTAGGCAGATGGGGGGTGGGGGGGCAAGGCCAAGATGGTGCTCGTTGGGTCTTGATTGCTTTTGCTATCTGCTTGCATTTGTGCATGCCGGCAAAGACTTTTTCCGCTAGGCATTTAGTACTTTCATTCCGGACTTGGGTGTCAATAATCTCTGCTATGTCTTTAACAAGAACTATGCTCAGATTCATCCAGTGGCTTTGACCGTACATACGGTTCTTATGCGTGATGCTGCGGTGCATGCTAGGAGACTGTCCAAGTGCTGGGTCGCCATGGTGAATATAGAAAACACCACCAATGCGGGATTCTGCCGTTACAACGCTGGATACTGGCGTCGCTACCGAGGATGGGGTAAGCGGAAGAAGCGGCGTTGTGTGATTTGCCACTTTTTGCAGGTGGTCTTCAAGCTGTCTTATTCGACCCTTCAGGAATTCCAAATCCAGACCTGAGTTCGCGGCGGAATCAGCAGCGATACTGAACCCATCGCCAGAATCATTTCCCAGCTGACGGCTGGGCAGGCCTAGATGGCTTTCATAAACACAAGAATCATTTTTGGATCGAATGCAGTTGCCACAGGGTGTTTCACGGTTGCAACGAATCTTCCGTCGCCTGCACAAAGTACACGAGCTTAGTCATCTGTCGTCAGCATAGTCGTGGCCACAGCAGGCAGACTCACACGGCAGGTCTTCTTCGCCGGCGCTCCGCTTCAGGCATCAGCTAGGATGATGTATGAATGTATTGGATACCAAGATTCAAAAGGGATTTGGAGCCAAGAAGAGCGCAGCAAAGGGCAATGATTTGGAATGACGGGGGGTTTGTTTTGTATGTTGCATGTGGTGTCGGGCATGTTGTCCGAAATACCGTTTCTCCGACCGATAAGCCCGCTGGATCGACGGTATCTGCATACAGCCATCGTTTATCAAAGGCATATTCCATTGTCACCAGGGCATCGGGCTACCTTCATAAGATGGAGAGGGATACTGGGTCGTTTCGGGAACTTTAAATTCTGTTTCTCCCATTTTTAAATAACCATGACCATGCCAAGGTTAGCCATGTGACATTGATTACTCGAGTGTGTCCCAGCTAGATCAAGAAAGATGCACATACTGGTATCAATGGCAACGATGATGATAATTCTAGCTGTCAACTAGGTTGGCAAGAGAACTCCTGCCCTCGTTGGAACCACAAGGTTCAGTCAGACAACAATACATTTAAAGCGGGTAGGAACAGAGTTCAATATCTAAAAGACATGCAGCTAACATCTGGGAATAGGAAAGAAATCGCCTCTCAAGAACTTCGTATTGGCGTGCTATAGATGTCGGGGACATGAGTCTTGAAATTTATTTAAGTTATGTTTGGCTTCTGTCAAGAGTTAGGACGACAGTATGTTAGTGAATGGACTAAAATAGATACCGCAGCCGGATTGAAGAGACAAGCAACAGAGGGAGGCGGAGCAAGTGGTAGCGTTATGCTACTTGCAACCTTAAATCATTTTTCAGACAGGCGTTTGCAAAGTTCGTGGTACTTTTTTCAGCGCGCCGTCATTCAGCTCACTAATGCCACTCCCTCCTCGATTGTTTCATCTATTTTTGCTGTGCTAGCACCCGCAATCGTTCATTCGGTGCCTCGGCTGGTCCTGCACACTATCCTCTGTAATCCACGAATACAGTTCTCCCAAGCCCGCGACGTGATTCTCTCTGAGAAAGAGTGCCATTCTGTCGCTTCACATTATGCGTCCTCTCAAATTGACTGTGACCCACCATACTCTCAATCTTCGAAAATTGCTTGGATATTATCCGATTTGTGTTCACTCAGCGCCTTGCCATCAACCACTCGTTAACCTCACTCCAAAGTTGTTTGTCGGCGTCCTTTAGCAAATTATCTGAGTTCTTCACGCCTTCATACACAGCGTCCCACAGCCCAAATGCGGTGTAAAGATCGCCTACCAAGTTCTGTGACTGCGGAAAATATCGCGTGGCTGCGGTTTCCCGGACGCGAGACTTGGTTTCTACTGCTGTAGGATCGGAGTCGGTGTACAACTCATCAAGGTAAGATTTGACGGCAATACTAAGGGCGCAATTGCTTGGCAAGAGAAACGGAAGTCTAATAGTGTTAGAAGGGACCTGAAAATGAACAACCTCATCACCCACTTCATTGCAATTTCAGAAAGGTTGGAGATGTCACGCTTTGCGAATGCTCCCATGAACATATGTGTCGTGGCCACTTCGACTAGATCGCGCAAAGTCTGGCGAACAAGATTTATTATAGACCCATAGGCGAGCAAGTGCTGACTGAGTGGACCTGTGAAACCAATGCCACTGTGATGTAGGTTCCCAAGACCGGCGACTCGTGAGACGAGAAGGTTAAACTCACGGTCTTTGGCTAAGGGATCTTTAGCTAGGGATCTTCAATTGGAATGAAATACTAACTTTCACCACGCATTGGTGCGCCTTTGTAGGGGAACATGTCAAGATCCGAGTTCAGAAGACCGAGACGAATGAGCTCTACTGCAACCACCGCGGCTTCTTCTAGCTCGGGTTTGCCTTTTAAAGCCGTGATCGTTGCATTCAAAACCTTGCCCCACTTCGTGAGGTTATGGTTATGATCGACATACTCTCTGAGAGCAAGAAACCGCCAGATTGCATTGTTTAGAATTTCATCCGTTGTGCTCAGGGGCTAGAGGATATTAGCCGCAGAATCAACAATTGGAGATCACCACTTACGCTGTTAATGTCCTTCTTTGAAACGGACCTATTCACAAATTCGGGGTCTTGAAGAACTAGGATGGCAGAACCAAGACGCCCACATGACTAAAAAGCTCAGTAATGGAAACTAAAAAGTTGAACTAGTGGGCAACATACTTGGAACTTAGAAACAAATTCTCGGATTACCGCGTCTTGGACATTCCACGTATCTACGCTTTTTCGCCATTCAGGTAGTCCCTTCATACTAATCGTTATAGCCTGGTGCTTTCCTGACTGATCGAGTTTGAACCAACACTTCAGGTCAATATCTTTGTGTTGGTACCAGTTGTGAAGAGAAGAGGACAGCAAATTGATGGCAGTCGTTCGTAACGGGGTCAACTTTGTGCTAACAAGATTCTGGTATGCGGTATGGTCTCCGCCGTCAGTGGGCGGCGGCTCTATTATCTCGCTGGCTGCGCGCCAGCTCAAGATGCGTGAATTAATCAGACCCCTGGACATGTAATAGAATATCTCATCGGGTAACCGCTGACCGATAAACTCATGCGAGTCGTTTGGCAGTTGGCTTTCAAGCAGAGGCTCAACCTTACCTTCTGAGGTGAGAATAGGATGATGCTTCACGGCAAGACGAGCTCTGCGGTATCTGTCTACATAATTAATCCGCTGGAAGATAGGGTCATCTCTATTGTTCATCACCACCTGGTGCCCCGTCCTGCCATGGTTCATTATGAGTTCAATGGCCCCGCCAAGCTTCGAGACTTTGGGTCTTGCATTTTGGGCATCCAGGTTAGGAAGTGTAGGAAGGAAGTGCGATCCGGCAAGAATGCAGGCGTCGACAAAGGTGTCGTCGGTGATGTCAGCATTCGGGACATATTTGCGTAGGTCGGTAACGCATTTAGCGCGCTTTATCCACTTAAAGACTTTATCTTCTAGGTTCCAAGAGGTAATGACTCGGTCGCAGTCAAACAGTAGGATCTCCGACGAACCAGAAATGGCTTGGACTTGGCCCTGCCTCTCCATGTAGGCCAGCTACACCGGGATCAGCGACGACATACAAGAGTGGGGCAGGAGTGCAATCACCTGGGCCCATGCGCTGTACGGTGCTACTAGGAAGGGTAGCCCTCTTTCGGCCAGAATAGACTGGAGTGCGCGGAAATAGTCCTCGGGAACGATGTAGGCTGTCTGTGATCAGCTGTCGCTCGGCCATTCGACGGTGAGGGTAAAGGAGGGTAGGTGGACGTACGTGACTCGCCAAACTTCTGCACCGATTTCTCTGCCTCGTGGTTGTCGTACAGGCCCCAGGCCTGGTTGTTGACTATGGCGCCCTCCTGGCGGCGGCGGAAAGGGTCGTCCTGCTTCGCGATGTCGAGCCCGCTGAATACAAACAATGGCTGCAACTGGAAGGCGGCGAAGGCATCAAGATCAGTCTCTACGTAGGCGCGGAACCCCAGCGGCAAGCCGCCTAGGGCTGGTACGAGCGGTTCCTTGTTGCTGCCATGGCGCATTATGCGATGGTCGAGGTAATGTGCTGCTTCGATGCCCACGCGTGTGCCTTGAAGCTCTTCCAGCTGCGACGCTTCGCCATAAGTGCTGCTCCATGTTTCGAAATCGCGAATCATGGCGGGGGGTGGGTGGAGGGTAGAGTGCGGGTGAGAAGGGAGAAGGAAGGAATGGTTTGTGGATTGCGGGGGTGAGTGCATTGGAAGCTCCATGAGCTTTTGGCTTGGTCCGAGCGTCCAGGAGCTTTGCTGGGCCATGCGGCTCTGCCAGGCACGTCCGGGTCGGCACAGCACTCATCTAATATGCATGTATCCAGCAGTAGACCAGAAGCAAAACTCTCGTTATGATCCCTGTCATCGATATCTCAGACCCCTCTCCGCAAACTGCCCAGCAGCTACTCTCGGCTGCCTCCACTCATGGCTTTCTCTTCATTAAAAACGATGGCGCAACCATTGCCCCCACGCATATCGCCAGCATGTTCACGCTCGTGCGTCTACCCCCATCACCCTCCACCCTATTTTTTCTCATTTCCTGTCAGTCTGCTCGATATTTCCAGCAGCCTGCCTCCCAAAAAGCCGCCTTCGCTATCCACTCTTCTAAGGCGGGCGGCATAAACCGTGGGTGGGTGCGCATGCAAGGCGAAGCCCTCGATCCTAGCGGCCAGCAGAAAGGCGACCCCAAAGAAGCCTTCAACATCTCGCCCCCTCACCCTGACCTTCAGCCCTTGCCCGAACCCCTTTCATCCTGCTCTTCCGACATTCTCTTCTTTCTAGAGTCTTGTCATGCACTGTGCGCTCGCATCTTCGCCCTCCTCGGGACCGCCTTGGATATTGATGCCGCCGCCGGAGGAGAGACGTGGTTCTCATCACGCCATGATGAGACCCAAGGACCCTCCGGTACCATCTTCCGCATGCTGTACTATCCACCGACTGTCATGCGTCCTGCTGATGGGAACGAATCTGTTCGTGCAGGCGCCCACTCGGATTACGGCAGCCTGACACTGCTGTTCCGCCTTCCAGGTCAGCCCGGCCTGGAGATGCAAAAGCCGGATGGCACATGGGTGCCTGTGCCCGTCAACCCTTCTCCTGGTACCCTGGATTATCCCCCAATACTGGTTAACATTGGAGACTTGTTGTCCTTTTGGACCAACGGGATGCTGAAGAGTACCATGCACCGTGTGACCTTCAGCGGTGGGGAAGAGCGCTACAGCATGGCCTACTTCTGTCACCCGCTTGACCATGTGCGCCTGGAACCTGTACCGAGTAGAGTGATTGCCCAATTCGGGGATGGAGGGGTGCGGGAGCTGGAGGCACAACGGGAGAGGCTGGCACTCGATATGGAGAGGGGCGGGGACGTCTTGACTGCGAAACAGCATCTAGATCGCAGGCTCAAGGTCACGTATGGATTGAAGGACTAAGATTTGAGAAAGCAACACCCCAATTATGAATACTGACAATTTGCTATCATGTCAAGATTCCATACCTCGCTATGCAGCAGCACACATGAACAACCCAGATCGTCTCCATCATGCGTCCCGAAAGCCAAATCAAACTCTCCTCAATCTACTCATTCTTCCTGTCTCTAACGGTTCCTCACTCGTCGCATCTTTCACCACGCCAGCCTCATCGATTCCCGTCTTTGCTTCTACTACGTTTCCGCCAATTGCTCTGATCATCTGTTCTCGAGCTCTCTGGGCCCCGGGTGAGTCCCAACCAAGCTGCTGGCTCGGCTCGGGTAATTGAAATGCTATGGGGACCTCTCCATCCTCCATAGCAACCTCTTCTTCTCCAGCCTTAGAGTTTGAGCTCTGTCTCGAAACTAGACTATCGCCTGCACTTGACTGGTTGGACCGCCCCGAGTCTGCTCGACCTAGTGGGCGCCGTCTTCTCCGTCCTTGCTCTTCCTGCTTTTCTGAAAGACTGGACGTCTTGCGGCTGGCAAGCAGCTTCGACATGATGGATGAATAGTCTTTTTCCCCAACGCTGTTAGTAACTGCCGGAGCAACTAGAGGCTCCGTGTGGGGCGGTATGACGGAATCTGGAGTAGGTTCTGCGGCGAGTCCAGGCTTTGGTGGAACTCGCCTCGCTTTCGTAATTGGATCAAGGGAAGCTGGCCGCAATGGACCCGGTTTCGTATTAGTGTTCGACGACGTGGGCGGCCTACGCGGGGAGTTTACGCCAGGGTTAATGTCTTTCAAGGGGCATGACTCTGCGCCATCATAAACGCCCGAAATCGGGTTGTTGATGACGAGGTCATCATCGGAAGCCCTACTTGGAGACTTGGGTGCTGACAGCTCGAAAGATTCTGGCCGGCGCGGAGCACCACAAGGTTTTGGTGCGAGCTTAGGGATCCGAATCTTCTCTTGTCCAATTCGGAGCTTCTCATCATCAGAGACATGCGTGCTAAGCGCGTCATGCGAGGTATTTTGCGGGTTTTGTTCTGGCCCCTGTGGCTGAGGAGGGAGCATATTGAGCATGTAATCAGCATAGGGTTGGACCTCGCCACTGCTTATGCATCTCCATAGCCATTTAGTGTGCACGACCGGTATTCTCTTTTCGGTAGCAAACTTGAGCTTCTCGGTCTTGGGCTTGTCGTCTCGACAGACCAAGACTGATGTTTTTTGGGACAACACTTCGTCATAAGTTGCACCTATATAATTAGCCCAGGAGGTAGGGAAATGGCGGGATGACAGATATCATACCAAAAAGTACCACAGTTTTCGTGACCTGCAATAGGTCGATGCCAGTAAAGCCTGTGGTGTTTATTATCAAACTATTGAATCCTACTGTTTGTTAGCTCACTAGGACCACCTCCATTTCTGTGTGGAAACAATCCACGCACCAGTGATGCTGAGTTTCGCGAATGGCTTGCACAGAAGGTTCTCTGCGGGGTCCACTAGACGTTTCCCGTGAAGGCAACGCTCAACCCACCAATTGGTTACCGCTGACATGTCTCCGGCAGCTTCCGGCAACGACGTAAAGGTAGGGACCATATCATGAGGCACGCAAAGAAAGCCTTGCTGAATGTCGTCGGCAGTGTATTTGCCCAAATCTTCAGGAGCACAGGTCACAACCGCGCTATTACTGTCGAGATGATTTTTGAGGATGGTAGTCTGTGGCTACGTCAACTTCAGCTAGGCTTTGCATGTAGGTAAATGCAAACCTTGTTCCTATCGAACCCCCAGATCAGCACCAAGCGTCCCGCAAAGATACCGTCACTGTCATCCGAGAAGGGACCGCGGGTGCGGGATGCAGGTTCCATCGATGGCGCCTGAACTTGTGTGGTTTCTTCACACTGCCTTGGTCGATCAGTCGTTGGTAGAGCATCTGGCTGATTCATGATGCCTTCGGTCCACTCATCTTCGTCATTCTTCTTCCTTCTGACGCTTGCGGCGGTGATACCCGCCCACAAGGCCCTGTGTTCATTCTGTAATCGGGAGCTCGCGGAGCGACGCAATTTTCGCCGCAGTGGATTGAGCGTCCCATCTTGATCGATGGGTCGCGTGCGCTTCCCTAACTTAGGTGAGGTGTTTGCGCTGCGGTCCCAAGCACCTTGGCCTCTCTCTGCGACTGGCATCGTAGGGTGGTAATGGCTCTCATCGAGTGCCATGCCCCGCTGGTAGCTCTGTTCGAACCACTCCCAGGTAACGATCTTCATGTGCCATTGAAGAGCATGCTCGTACTTCTTCCCCTCAGGAACAGCTGCAATGAGATGCGTGACCGACTTGGTCAAGTCACCGTGGTATTCGGCACCGTTCTGGACGACTGTCTCTTGGATATATCTGCGCCGGTCGGGGTCTTCGAAGCCTGTGAGACATATCTTTAGGTGGTAGAAGGTGGGAAGGCGGAACTGCTGTTCCAGCGCAGGCGTGTCGACATCTTCGCCGGCCACCCAGACGGTGCGGAGGGCATCAAGCCAGCCAGGCAGGAGCACCCTAACATCCTCGCGCGACTTTGCGACGTAGCGGTATTTGGCGCTATTGGTATTGCCTACAATAAGATGGGTGACGTCTGATGTGAGGTCAAGTTTGATAGCGGCGCCCATCTGCGCGCCGACGGCGGCGAGGTCTGCCTGAGAGGGCGCATTAGCAATGCGCGTGGTGGGCTGGATAGGCTAGCGGAGATGCGTACGCGCTGCTCGGGGGGGATGGAGGTGAAGCACAGAACGGCCCCGGCGAGGGGCATCTGGCTCGTGCCTGCATCGTGTGAGGGTATTGTAGATGACATGAGAGCAAGGACGGTCTCACCATATTCTGCTTGGGCTGCAGCCATGATGCAACGGGCATGGGATAGGGAATAGAATGTGTGCTTGGGGATGGCGTCGCGGTGCGCGTAGGAGCTTGGCTGACCTTGCCCGTCCAGGCGTCGCGTCAACCTCGCGTCGGATTCGATGCGGGGCCTCGATGGAAGAGAAACATCAATCCAGATCCCACTGCGTTACAAGACACGAAGAGACCGAGCACATCCACCATGTAGAAAAGTATCAAAAGGAGTATACGCACGGGCTTGTCAGTCGATCAGTCACAACGTACGAAGTCAAGAGAAAAGCCATGTACAATAGATAGTAGCGGAGAGGGGACTGGGCATGGATGGGCCGAGGCGAGAGCCCCCTCGTTTAGGGCCTCTAGAGCCCTGAAGAGGGCATCTAACAGCGAGCCTGGGGAAGACCGAATGGCATGGACCTGGAGGACGGGCTTGGATGCGCCGTTGTCGCTGCAGGTCGATTCCGTTGTTCAAGATGGCACATGGGAATGGCCCTACATAGACCAGCTGCATATATTTGCACCATCTACCTGCACCCCATGCCGGATATCCAGCAACACAACACCAAACATCAGATATCAAACATCAACACCAAGAGCCAAGCACGTCATGGCCGCATCCGCCCAAGAGCCGTCGATGACGCCGACGCTTTGGACGCTTGGGCGACGGACAGGGCGATGAGGCCGTGGCCTCTTCGAGACTGGCTGTCGGGCGATTGCTACGCCATTGGGCCTGTGTAGGGCTCGCAGTCGCCCAACACGGCATCGGCATCCCGGGAATAAATGGCGTCTGGGGGACTGGGAGGTGGATTAGGTCGCCGTGGGCTGCCTTCACCTCCCAGTTGAGCAGCCCAGTCCCTGGCTCCCTGACGCCCTGGCCCAACACGCCTCACTCACTACTCGCCCATCTCGCCCATCTCGCACACGCACGCGCACATGCAGTCGGTCTGCACGCACGTACGCACGCATGCTCGCTCAGTAATGGAGTTGACGCACGCCGCCGGCAAAGTCTCCGTCGCGTGACCCGGCAGCATCCACTGCAAGTGTCTGGCGCAATCAACGTCTGGCTCCGTCAGCCGTCTTCGTCAGCCAGCTCTCTCTTCCAGTTGCCAGAGCGCTGCTGCTGTCAGATGGCGCCGTGCAACGGCCTGCTGGGACGTCCTTCCGGCGCCTCCCACTGCTCCCCTGCTTCGCATCGTTGGCCGCCCTCGAGCGCTAGCCACCACTCGAGCCCTGCGTGTGCCTTGGAACGAGTCGTCTTTGCAGAGGTGACGTAGCGCTCTCTCTTCCCTATCCGAGCCTTCCATCTTCACCACCACCACGGTCCACCATCGCGCCCACGCCGTCTTCCGCCGCACCCTTTCGGCGTAGACAAGTAGCGGCGTCCGCGGTCTTGCACCAGCACTCACACACCCGCCCGCTGCCCGCTGCGCGTCCTGCAGCATCCTGACGCCGCCATTATCCAAGGGAAAAGCCAAAAGTAAAAATCGCCTTCTGCCAATCCGCCTCACAGCCCTCACCCTGCCACACCCCACACCGCGTCATCTGCGGCCTTGTCCAGTCCAGCGGCGGTCCTATTTTGCCCTGGCTTCGGGCACTTTCGCAGTCCCTTTAATTCGGCGCCCCTTGTCGTCCTGCCTGCCCTTTGACAGAAACGCCCGTCTGCCGCCAACACATCACTCATCCAGACAGGGTCTACCCGCACACTTCCGCCCCGACTGCTGACCGCTGTATCGCGTACCGTGGGCCTGCCCATTAGACTCTTGAATCCCTACTTACCATGCCCGCAAAACCTTCCTGACCGTCCCCTGTCGTGTGAGTCCTGTCTTATTTTGTTTGGCTTGCCTTTGTTCCGCATGGAGCGCCCACTTGGAATCCCCTCCCTAAGAGACCACCTGGACATGGCATTGCAACCGTAGCCAGGGAGTCCCCTTTGTACACCGTTCGGTACTTCTCTGTGTCGCTACACTGTCCCTCTGCGCCCAACATTCGCGTTCTCTTATAATTCCCCGTTCCCGCCCTCCTTCATGTTCCCGTGTCACGCCGTTGCTGGCCCTGTTAGCAATTGACCTCCTGCTTACCCATACGCCATGACAGACTACCTACCAGTCTACACTGGCCGCGGACGTCTCTCGTATATACCCGAGCACCTGGTCGACCCAGATCGCACACGCAGCGGTTTCTTTCAAGCCCGCCATCGACGCCCACATCGCATTCACATAGCCCGCGTAGCCCCCGACCCTACTCTCTACCGAACACCCTCAGCAAGCAAGTCGTACATTGTCGCGAAGCTGGCGGGTCCTCGCGACAACGCCAAACGCCTCATCCGTTCCTTCATCGACACGCGCTTCGCCCCACCCCTTGCCCAGCAGCCCGATACGGGCTCATCTCCCCGATCTTCCACCAGCAGCGCCAGGAACTCAACTGCTTCTGCACCCGAAAGCAGACCGTTATCCATTGCGGCAGGCGAGATGAGGTCAAGCCCAAGAAACTCGATGGGTGGTCCACCATCCGCTGTTAGCGCCCCCCGGCCTGCTCTCACCGAAAGCCATCGTTCGTCAGGTAGATCGTCTGTCAAGAGTATGATGAGCAGTAGCACAAAAGCGCTTCCCGAGGAAAAACCACTGGCTACTGGAAACGGAATCAGCGTTGGTGTGTCACTGACCGAGCCTATATTATTCCTTCAAGGTTTTGAGCAGTCTGAAACGTCTGACCGAAGCACAGCCATGCTTCGCGGTACTCTCAATCTTCGGGTGACCAAGCCCGCCAAACTCAAGGCCATTACGCTCAAGTTCCGCGGAAGGGCCATCACCAAATGGCCCGAGGGCATTCCGCCCAAAAAGACCGAATTCGAGGAAATCGATACCATCATGAGCCACACTTGGCCATTCTTCAACGCACAGTTTCCGACAGCCGAAGCTGGGACTGGCGCCGATCGCGTCGAGTTACTGAAGAGCTCGGTTGCCGGTATGCAGGCTCCAAAAAGCAGTGTCTTTGGCAGTTCGCCTAACGCTTCGTCTACCAACCTGAGTAGCAAAGAAGCAAAACGTTTGTCGCTCCAAGTGAATCAATCCCGGAGTTTCGGAAAAGGTGAATCTCCCACGGGTGGTCCTACGGTCGCACAGAAAGGCTACCGAACTTTCAATCCTGGCGAGTACTTTTACAACTTCGAACTCCCACTCGACAGCCACCTTCCCGAAACGATTGACGTTGAGCTGGGCTCCGTCAAATACGAACTCGAAGCAACCATTGAGCGTGCTGGAGCTTTCCGCGCCAACTTGGTTGGTACCAAAGAGGTGACGCTGATCCGCGCTCCTTCCGAGGGCTCACTGGAACAAGTCGAGCCCATCGCCATCAGTCGCAGCTGGGAAGATCAGTTACACTATGACATTGTAATATCAGGAAAATCGTTTCCGCTTGGGGCCCAAGTGCCTATTGCCTTTAAGCTAACGCCTCTCGCGAAAGTCCAATGCCATCGGATCAAAGTTTTCATCACGGAGAATGTCGAATACTTTTGCTCTAACAAGCGAGTTCATCGTCTGGAGCCAGTCCGGAAAGTTCAATTGTTCGAGAAGCGAGCCGACGGACCAGCGACCAGTACATTCCCTGGGAGCTCGATGCGCATCATCTCCGGAGGCGGAGTTCCGTACGATCAGAGGGCAGCGGCTTCTAGAGGTGAGGATGTACTAGTACAAGATCCTACCAACCTTCTAGGAGATCTCTCTGCAGGCGAAACCAATGTAGGGCCGACGGAAATGGAATTCAATGTTCAATTGCCGAGTTGTCACGCCATGAGGGAAAAAGACCGAGCGTCCAAGCTACACTTTGATACCACATACCAAAACATCCAAGTTCATCACTGGATCAAGATTGTCATGCGACTATCGAAGCCAGATACGGTGGACCCAACAAAAAGGCGACACTTTGAGATCTCGATTGATTCACCATTCCACATTCTTTCTTGCCAGGCAACGCAAGCCAACACAGCACTTCCAGCCTACTCATCGCCCGAGCCATACAACATTGCTGCGCGGATGCCTGAGTGCGGCTGTCCCGGTGCACCAGTACGCCGTACCTCACCCCCGTCGATAGTACCCACGCTCGGCTCGATGGGACGCTCTCGCAATGATGCAGAGGGCGTTGTGGCCAGCCCGACACTGGCACGACCCCAGGCAGCGCATATTGGCGGTCCAACCGATGGACAGGTGCAACGGCCTATCCACCTGCTGCGAGCGCCGTCATTCAACCCGCCTCCGTTCGAGGAAGAAGAGCCGCCACCACCACTCGAAACACCGCCGCCGCTATACGAAACAATAGCATCGCCGACGCACGGATTGGCAGACTATTTCGCTCGACTGTCGGCTTACGACGACGACAGCGAAGGCGAATCGGGGAGCAGCAGCCGCAGTGGCCACGGCCGGGTTGAGATACCTTTGACGCCAGGGAGTCGCATCAATTCAAGGAGCATGGATGAGCGGAGAACATGGCTGCCTGTGGGGCACTGAAGCATGGGATAGGATGGGCTATTTTTTCATGATGGCACGATTGGACGAAGAAATAAAAGGTCCGGGGAAACAGCCATGTAAAGGATACGCGATGACGAGGGTGCATTAGAAGTCTGGCTTGGGTTCGTGCATCTGGGATGGACCTGGGCGATGGCGCTCGGCCGGGCATATGGCAGCATTGCTTTTGGGCTTTTGATTTATGGTCCTTGCGTTTGGGCCTGGGCATTGGATCTAACGACAATGGAGTTGAAACTAGAAGGGAAGGGTCAAATGGTATTCAACAATGTAGGTACGTCGCGTCGCGAGCGGTCTGTGTACATAGCATAATAGTATGCCTATACTGTGGCGGTCAGCGCACCTTGTTCCCCTAGCCGACAGTGGGGCAACCCGACGACGTAGGCGAGCTGCACGCTCGGGACGTGAGTGCTGGGGGATGTGTGGATTGGATGCAGCGGTGACGCGACTTTAGCGAGCGCCACGGGCGCACCGCCAACCACGGTGGTTTCCTTGGCCGACCCCCTCCCCCTTTGGGCGACTCGGACTCGCAAGCTTCTGCTGGTGGCCTCCAAGCTTCGGCTGCGACGGGGATGGGGCAGGCTTCACAGTCACATTTCCTCTTGACCCTCGCCCCAGAGCCGGTGGAGCTGGCAGAAGAGGCTGAATCATCCGAGGAAGCCCTGTTTCTGCGCAAACGGCGCCGGCTACCGTGGCTTGGCTGGGGCGAGGCAGGGCTGGCGATTGGCCACTGCTGGTGAGCGCGGGCGGAAACATGTCAGCCAAGAAGAGCTGCCGAGCGACGAGGAAGCTCGGCCTGTGTCTATTAAACATTGCCAACCCGCGCCCGCCGTCTTGCGCTGTCTTGCGTCGTCTTGCCCACGGCCTGCGACGTTCCACGAGCGCCCCGGCGACCACAGCGCACAGCAAAGCTCGCCTCGCGTGGCTCCCATTGTTGTTGAGGCGCAAGTGCAATCGCTGCGATCACATTCGACAACGGGGCTTTATTTTTTTTTGCGTCGCCCGCTGCACACCCTCCCACTTTGTCCCCGGCCGATTGCCGCACGCCGCACGCCGCACGCCGCACCTGCCGCCGCATTCACCACTGCCTTCCGCCCTGGCACAAAACAGAGCGAAACAGGAAACCGAATCCTGGCAGTCCTGGCAAGAGCCGCACGAGCAAGAGCAAGAGTATCGAGGGAGCGGCGACTGGGCGCACCTGACATACATGCATCCAGGTCATCCACGCCTCTTTGACTGCACGCCCTCCGCTATCGGTCCCGACATTCTGCTGCCCACCTAACCTCCTAACCTCCCCCTCGCTCGTTACTCGTTATCCAAGGTCGACGGCCGTCACACACGCGCCCTCCTCGCCGTCATCATGGCTTGGGAGCACCTGTCCATCACGAAACCGCACCTGGTGTACATCATCCTGGGCGGTTTCACGAGCCTGTTTATGCTGTGCTCGTCCGTCATCAAAGAGCGTCTCTATATTGGTGAGGCCACCGTCGCTACCATATGCGGCATCATCTTTGGCCCCCATGCCGCCGACCTCATAAATCCTCGTACCTGGGGCAATGTGGACCTGATTACGCTCGAGTTTTCGCGCATCGTCCTCGTTGTGCAGTGCTTCGCCGTGGGTGTCGAACTGCCCCGTGCTTACATGGAGAAGCATTGGAAGTCCGTGACGCTGCTGCTGCTGCCCGTCATGACTTTTGGCTGGCTAATCACCAGCCTTTTCGTTTGGTGGATGTTTGGCAGCCACCTTAATTGGCTCGACAGCCTATGTATTGCCGCCTGTGTGACTGCCACCGACCCCGTCCTGGCCTCATCCGTAGTTGGCAAGGGCAAGTTTGCCAAGCGAGTGCCCAAGCATCTGCGCGACTTGCTCTCTGCCGAGTCCGGCTGCAACGACGGCATGGCCTTCCCTTTCATCTATCTCGCCATCTACCTCATTCGCTACCGCCCGGATGCGAACAAGGTCGCTCTGCATTGGTTTTGTTTCACCATCTTGTACGAATGCGTCTTCGGTGCCTTCTATGGAGTCGTCGTTGGCTACCTCGCCCGCCGCGCTATTCGATATGCCCACGAACGCGATCTGATTGACCGGGAGAGTTTCCTTGTCTTTTACTTTGTCCTTGCCCTTTTCTGCGCCGGCTCGGGCAGTCTGCTGGGCATGGATGATTTGCTGATTGGTTTTGCCTGTGGCGTGGGCTTCTCTAACGACGGCTGGTTTCTCGAAAAGACTGAAGAGTCTCATGTCTCCAACGTTATTGATCTGTTGATCAATCTGGCTTTTTTCGTCTACTTTGGCACCATCATCCCATGGGAACTGTTCAATGCCCCCGTCATTGGCCTGTCGCCCTGGCGTTTGGTTGTACTAGGCATTCTCGTCTTGTTCTTTCGTCGCATTCCCATCATGCTAGTCCTCAAACCAGTAATTCCGGACATCAAGACCTGGCGGGAGGCGTTGTTTGCCGGACATTTTGGCCCCATTGGCGTTGGCGGCTTGTTCGTTGCCATCCTTGCGAGAGCCGAGTTGGAGACGGAAGAGACGACACCCTTGGCCGAACTCCCGCCTGAAGGGTTCGAACATCTAAACATCATCGAGATGATCTGGCCCATCACGTGCTTTTTGGTTATCTGCAGCATCTTGGTTCACGGAAGTTCTATTGCTGTCTTCACGCTGGGTAAGCACATCAATACTTTGACTATTTCGTTGTCGTACACACAGGCCAATGAGGATGGGCCGTCTTGGATGGACCGGTTGCCCCGCATTCAGTCACGCTCCAAATCATCCATGTCCCTTGGTCGTCGTCCCTCAGAGTCATCCATAGATGAGAAGGATACTACTGGTCCTGGTCTGTTGCCATCCATTGGACTCCCCAACCAGTTCCTGCGTCGTCAGAAAGAAGAGGACAATCCTAGTCGGTCTAGCTCGCTTCGGCCTTCTGCGCGTCGGCGTCGCTGGGACGTAGGCCGTGGGCCAGGTGGTCCCATCTCACAATCTGCCATCATGCCCGACAGAAGCAACAGGGAGCCCAACGAAGCCACCTCACCACTACAAGACTCGGACACTCTAGCCGTACCCAGCGACGAATCACCTGAGGGATCCGCGACGACAAAAGAGAAGGGTCGGCTTGCACCAGAAGAAGAGATATATCAGGAAGGCCACCAAACCGTCATTGAGGACGAGGAAGGGAATGTTCTGGGCGTGCGAGAGAGTCGCAGGGGCGAGTCTAATGAAGAACGATTGCGTAAAGATAATCTAGAAGCGAAACGTTTGGCTGAAGAGAAGGATGTCGAACACGGAGTCGCACAGACTGAGCATGGTGGGACATTGGAGCAAGCGCCAGGAAAAGCAGTAAATCTTATCGAACATCCTAATAAATGGCGGAGACGTATGGAGAGCTTTTCGGGAAGACATCATTACACGGAGAGCGGACCAGTCGAGCCACCAAAGGCACAGAGACCACAGAAACGCGGGCCCGCTCTGGCTTACCAGTTTGGAAATACAATCATTGTCGAAGACGAAGATGGAGAGGTGCTCAAAAAATATGATATTCCAGCCCCCTCAAAAGAACGCAACGAGCGTCCCGGAATGTCTCGCAAAGGTTCCATGGCTGAGACTGGCGGTCGCGCAATGCAGAGTCTGCGCAAGATGGGGACGTATGTTGGTGTTCCAGCTCCGAAGCAGCAGGAAAGCAGCCCTTCTGATGCCCAAGGGCCCACTGAAGGGAGGAACAGAGCAGGACACGTGGATGATGATGATGAGCGCATACGGTTTACTGTCACGGCGGGGGGGCGAAGGATGAGCAAGGCAGAGTTCATCCAGCAGATGTCGAATCTCGATCCCAAATCACGTGCCAAATTCATCCAGGACAGCGATGTACCCGAGCCTATCAAGCGAGAAGCCCACCAAGATGCGAAGGATGCAACTCGACGACGCGCTGCCTCTTCTGCTAACGTGCCCCCAGTTGTTGGTGAAGAGGGCCAGGCTGAAATCCAACGGATCGAATCCCAAGAAGCTCAATATGAGCAACGACGCAGAGGTCCAGAAGGGCTTACTCTTGTTGATAGTGACGATGAGGACGTACCCTTTCACAGTGTACGAAAAGACCTTGCTAGGTTTTCAACCGATAACAGGAAGGCGGAAACTGCAGCCCAACGCCGCCGCCGCCTCGCAACTGGAGAAGCAAGCTCTCCGCAACCTGAACAAGATGATGAGCCATCCTCGTCTGCAGATGATGGCGAGACTCCGGCTGAACGTCGTCGGCGTCTAGCCGCACTCAAAGGTTCGTCTTCCCCGGATGATTCGCAGCGTCGTACCATTTCCCCGCCGGTCCTTCCTCTCAAGTCGCACATGGACGAAGGCGAAACAGCGGCCGAACGGAAACGCCGTCTCGGTGCCCTGGGTATGGACAACAGCGACAACTCGTCTGCCGAGTCAGATTCGGATGCCGAAGAGGCAGGTGATCCACTTGAGACAGGCCGGGGCACGCAGAGTATTACTAAGAAAGGCGAGAGCAGCGGCGCTCAAGGACAAGCCGGATTGGCGCCGCCCAGGGCACCTGGGATTAGGTTCGCAGAGCAACCGCGCATTCCGACGAAAGACGAGAGGGCACAGGAAGACAGGGAAGAAAAGGAGAAGGAAAAAGAGGCAGAAGGAAATGGGAAGAATCGGGGCTTGAGCCGACTGAGGTGGAAGAAATGAGGTAACTAGCCAAACGTGAACATTATGTACAGGCTACTTTTACCAATGAACAATAACGGCTTGAACCATAGATATAATTTCAGACCAGGGAAATGACGAGATGATCTTCCAATCTTCAACAGAAGTATAGTAAAGGCTTAGCCGATGGCATTCGCATAGCGTGGAATCCTTCGTTGTTTCATTCTATACACGCGAAAAGGAGATGAGACTCGAGAGAGGTTGCCACACATTTTAGAGCCAGGTCAGTATCAGATAGAGTCGACGCAACAATGATCAGAAAGGAAGTTGATGTTCTGTTAACTAATAGTGTTCTTACTTCGTCTATTGCTTATATCTACTATCACTATTCTTGTATCATATCTATTGACATAACCAGTTTAATAGCAATTTTTGGTGTGTCTCCCTTTATCGCAAGCCGACACTCTAACTCTGCTCAGTACCCTTGCCAGAAAAGTACAGATGTCCAGCCAAGCGACATAGTGTAAGGACACTAATGGATGATGAAGGATACGTTTGTTCTTTTATCGTACTACCACAACTAGATTATGTCACACTGAATACATCTAATATATTGAAGGTACTCTTTGCTCCGCCATTGCATGATGTGACCAATGCGAAATTCGGAACAGGGCGAGCATGTGCCATCGTGTTTGCGCCTAGCATTTACTATGAGTGTCGGGGACACACTAAAACTTCGGAATGAAGATACTATAACGGGTTTCGGATGTGCTTGTTAATATCTACCCTTGATGGCAGCGACGGGGTATAATCTAGTGCTTGAAGTACGGCCATATGATCTAGAACGCACTATTTTACCGCCAACTACCTATTCCCGAGCATCGTCCATTATGCCCTGATCCTAAATGATGGCTGCTAGTACAGTGTCTTAAACAATAAGCCAAGAGGGTGCACCTATCGATAAATAGGCGGGGCCACATGACAGAGTTTGACCTTCCGCTTCCTAACGGTGACAAAGAGATAGGAGACGCAGTCAGGAAATGTAAATGTTGTGCAAGAGAGCTACCATTCTATGACCCTAACGCCGCAATAGATTACTTGAAAGGTCATATAACAATTAAGACTGCTGAGCTAGGGGATTCTACTTTAGTGAAAAGAAATGCTGATTCGAAAGACTGGATCAAGAACGATGACCAAGCATTACTTGAGGCGACCGTTACTGGTGCTGCAATCATTATGGCACACGCTTCAGATAAGGCGAGCATGATCCACGGCCAGCTGAAAGAAATATCCGAGGGCGTGCGTAACGCTGAAGGGAACCTTTCAGAATATTACTATTTTCTACGTCGACTCCTTGAAACACTGCATCGCCTTCTAGTCTTTTACTTCGCGGTGGAGCGTAGCCTGCATTATACTGCGCAGAACTTCGATATGGTAAAGAAAGGTGGTGACTAGGAAGAATATCTGTACAGTAAGCGCGGCCTCGGAGTTTTAAACAAATTCTGTGAAGGGGTCAAGTTGCCTCTACAACAGGTGCGATTAGATCTATGTGAAATGGTGCGGTCACCAAAACCCAATATTCCTTGGGATCGCATGTCGTGAGGTCCAGAGACGGCTTGTAGCTGGCTCATGAGGCGACTGATCGTTAAACCGCTGGACAAGAGTATGACAGTAGGCGATATGTACCGCGAGTATCTTTCTACGCTGGTACGTCAGCCTGTACACCTTCCATTGGAATGTTCGAATATACCCTGCTAACCTCGAATGCCAGCAATTCCAAGTAAACCACCGCCCCGGGAAGCGTCTCCTCCGCTCCATAAACCTGGTCGAGGAAGGACTTGGCATCTTCACTCGAGTGAACGATTGGTAAACCCAACTCATACAGAACTACACCCGTGTACTGGATGACACAAGCTATGCGGTTGACCTCTCATCGCGCCGAGCCTCATTCCCATTCGAGCAGCTGCTGCTCTCATTCTGCCTAGAGATATTGGCTCTTACCATCGAAGAGTATAACGACCTGATAGCGCGCGGCGGACCGCTGTCAGATCGCACCAAGCAGAGCGCTGAAATCAACGAAGAACACCATGGCAAGGCGATCCTGATTTTCACCGTCGTCACCGTCATCTTTCTACCCTTGCCTTTTGTAACAAGCTATCTAGGCATGAACACGAGCGACATCAGAGACATGGAGAATAAACAGATGCTGTTTTGGGAAATCGCAATCCCGCTGACCGTTGTAGTCATGAGCACTATCCTCGTCGTTGTATACACTGGTGATAAAATCAAGGATTACCTAGACAGTATTGAGAGGTCCCTACTGGGAAAAGAAGATGGGGGGATGGATGTAAGAGGAATCAGTGTTGTGCAGCGCACACGCGCCCTCAGGTTCCACTATCCTAGGGCAGTGAATAATGCTGTGTCGGAATCGACGTCAGACTTCAAATCACTAGCCAACGATGCAGAATATGCAATGCCGAAGCCGCCTGGATACCAACACACCTGGGACCGGTCTGGTGCATCCGGACGACTGCGAGGTGAAGCTGCTCGGCTACAAAACCTAGTAAAGAGCTCTGGCACCAATGGTGTTGTGCTGCCTGCTGGCACAAGGAACGGTATACATCCCCAAACACGCTTGCCAGATCGGAGCCGCCCGACGCCGGAACAGGACCGAGTGTCCATCATGCCACCTACCATAAAACGCATGTACGAACCGTTGCAGAGGTCCGACAACGCCGGTGCCGATCGTCCTCTAGGGGTTCCACTCTCCACTGTTCCGCCAAACGGCAAACTACCTTTCATGCGGCTGCATACCAAGTACGTCGCGCTGCAAGTCTTGGAATCTGCGTGTCTACCGTGGCATTACGATCCTGACGATGCGGACTATATCATCGTCGAGCGGTATATGAATGCCTGGGAGACGGACGAGGTGTTTGAACAAAGCAAACGGATGGCCGAGGCCAACGGAGAGCGTAATGGGGGTGATAGGTATAAAAGTTGGAGGAACGACGCGTGGGCATATGCTGGCAATGACAGGCGACCCAACGAGTATGTGTGGGTAAGCAAGAAGAGCAAAAGAAGGCAGAGGAGGCAGAGAAGATGGGCTCGGGACGACGAGTATGAACAATGATAATGTATAGTGTTTGATGCAAGCTGATGCAGAAGAATATTGATCTAGTTCTGGGGCAAGATTGTAATATCGTTGGGGTTACAACCAGTTATCTGCAGCCACCATGACTCAACCATAGCGCCAGGCCCACAGTATTACAAAAGTACAAGTACACACAAAGATACAAGGCATCACAAAAAAGGACCATTAGGGCTTGTGCCAAGCATATCCCACCAGTAGCGACGGCTGATGCCCTGCCAGAGGGAGCTAGTGGTTGGTACGCGAATGTCATGAGATCGTAAGAAGTCGTCGAGAGCCGCTGAAGCGCTAGAAACAAAATGCGTAGGAGGCAGACAAGGTATAGGAAAATGGCCAATGGGTCGGGTTCTCGAATGGGATGAGGTGGTAATCCATGGCATCAACATAGGAAAGATAACTATGTACAAGGTACGGGGATGTAGTTGGTTGAGGCGGGTAGCACGAAGCGCCGATGAGGTTTTAGCGAGATTACGCGAGGACGCTCGGCTGCTGCTGCGGCGGCGTCTGTGGTAGCTTTGTGGGCAGCGAGAGGGCTTTAGGGACCGACTGGTGGGCGTTGGCCGGTTTGGTTGGGGCGTGTAGCACCGGGGCGTGTACTACGCGCTGGTACCCAGCATCTTTTCTCTTGACTAGTAAGCTTTTGAACGCGCCGAGCCATTTAGACAGCGAGTCCTCATCTGGGGCGCTGAAGCGAAAGTTTTTGTCTTCGGTGATGACCTGGAGGCAATACTGTTTGCTCTTGGATGGGGGATCAATGTCGACGGCATCGAGGATGGCGGAGAAGGGGATGATGAGGATGGCCGAGTACTCTTGGTCGTTCTTGTATAGGCCCAAGGCCTTTGGTCGCAACACGACCCATACTTTTTTCCACTGGCGCACGCCGCCCTTGGATTTGAGAACGTGCAGCCAGCCGTGGTACACGACACGCTCATCGTCGTGGACGGCGCCGATATTGCTCTGCTGACTTTGGTTGAGCAGCTGCGCCTGGTGGGCGGGCGAGAGCGAATTTGCGGAGGCATGGAAGACAGCATGGATGGGGCCTGGGGCATCGGAGAAGTCGGATAATGAGCCATAGTCGTTGGTCGAGTAGTTGAGGGCATGGGATGGCCGGCGGGTGCTGTGCATGTTGTCAGGGGCGATGGAGCTCGAAGGCCTGTCGTCGACGTCGGATGAGCTGTCGGGCGGCATGTGCGTCTGGTTGTGCGTTTGGCGGTCCGTCTGGCCGCGATCGAAGCCGGTAAAGGTCTTGTTGCCCGTGGGGCTCATGAGAACAATGTCCTCTTCATGCTCGTCGATGCGGGCCTCGTCGCGGATCATATGGACCCATTGCTGAGCGTCCTTGTCGGTGGTGGCTGCGAGGTGGTAGTTGCGGGCGGGGGAGAAAACGCCAAAGACGTGCTGGACCTTTTTCTTCGAGTCCTTCTGGCGGGCGACGGCAGTGATGTCGGAGAGGGTGATTTGGTGGCGCAGCTTAGTCTCGTCGTGGTCGCGGTAGACGGAGAGCAGGTTGGGGCGCAGGACCAGGTAGACGGGCTTCCACTGCTTCGTCTTGCGGGTGCGCTTCATGACGGGGCCGCGCTTGATGACGCGGTCGAACTCGAAGCTGCCGTTCTGGTTGACAGGCGTGGGCGTCATGCTGGCCTGGACCTGGATGGCCCTGGGGCGGGCGGCATTCGGGAGGGGATGTGGGAATGTTGCTGTTGCTATTGCTGTTGCTGTAGCTCCGGTAGCTCCTACTGCTGCTGCTGTTGCTGCTGCTGCTGCTGGGGTCGGGGCGAGTGCTGTCATGTGAGGGTGGCGCGGCGTGGCGTGGCGTGGGGGGTGGGTATTGTCGTTGTTGTTGTTGTTGTTGTTGTTGTTGTTGCTGTTGTTTTTGTGGTGGTGACGCGTCTGCACGGCAAAGGTGTAGGGGCGAAGAGAGAGGGAGAGGGCAGGGGCGATCGGAGAGGCTACCCGAGGCGAGGCGAGGCGAGATGGCGAGCTAGGCGAGGTGCATTGGCACATGATTTGGCGCATGGTCTCCTCGCAGCAAAAGTGCTTGCACTTGTAACTTGTGCTTGTGCTTGTGCTTGTGCTTGTGCTTAGGCTGGGACCTGTACTCTCAAGCGTGAACAACTGGCCACGACGCGAAGGAAGACTGCATGGGCGTGTCGTGCATGGTACTACTACTGATGTAGGTACCTGTAAAATCCATGTATGCAGCCACTGACGTCCCGCTCGTCATAGGCCTAGAACAAAAATAGTTGGTGGGGTTTATCTTTTTCTTTCTCCTTCTCCCTCTTCATCTCTTTTCTCGCCCCGTCATCCTCGTGGTTTCACCCTCTTCCCCTCTTCTACCCCGGCTCCATAACTGCTCACAGCCACAAATACACGGGACTCTGATAGGGCTTCGGGTTATCCACAATGCCCGTCGTCCCGCCCGAGAAGCTGGTCTCCCTCCAGCACGCCGCCGCCTCCATCCGCAACATCTGCATCCTTGCCCACGTCGATCACGGCAAGACATCCCTCACCGATGCCCTCATTGCTACAAATGGCATCATCTCACCCAAGCTCGCCGGCAAGATCCGCTACCTCGACTCGCGCCCAGACGAGCAGCTTCGCGGCATCACTATGGAGTCGTCGGCCATTTCTTTGTTATTTTCCCTCCTCCGTCGCCCCGCACCCGATGCCCCGCCTGAGCAGAGCGAGTTCCTCATCAATCTAATCGACTCGCCCGGTCACATAGACTTCAGCTATGAGGTTTCGACAGCCTCGCGCCTATGCGACGGCGCCGTCGTGCTCGTCGACGCCGTCGAAGGCGTCTGCAGCCAGACTGTCACCGTTCTGCGCCAGACGTGGGTCGAGAAGCTGAAGCCGCTGCTTGTCATCAACAAAATGGATAGGCTGGTTACTGAGCTTAAAATGAGTCCTGCCGAGGCCTACACCCATTTAACCAAGCTGCTTGAGCAGGTTAACGCTGTCATGGGTAGCTTCTATCAGGGCGAGCGCATGGAGGATGACCTCCGTTGGCGCGAGAAGATGGAAGAAAAGCTCAATGCTGCCCGCGACAGGTCCATCTCGGCACCCGTCTTGCATAACGCTGACGCCATAGACACCGCAAACATCCCCGCCGAGTACGAGGAAATGGATGACCAGGACATCTATTTCGCCCCCGAAAAGAACAACGTCATATTCAGCAGTGCCACCGACGGCTGGGCCTTCACCGTGAGACAGTTTGCTGCCCTTTACGAGCGCAAGCTGAGCATCAAGCGATCCGTGTTGGAGAAGGTACTATGGGGGGACTTCTTCCTCGATCCGAAAACAAAACGCGTCTTGGGATCCAAGCATCTCAAAGGCCGAAACCTGAAGCCCATGTTTGTTCAGCTGGTCCTTGATAACATCTGGGCCGTGTACGACGCTACAGCGGGAGGTAATAATGGGAAGGGGTGCGTGGATCTCCTTTCCTGCGTCTTTGTTACTCTTGCTGTATATACTTTAGTCAATATACTCATGATGAGCACGCAGAGATCCCACCATGGTCGAGAAGATTACAAAGTCGCTCAGCCTGAATATCCCAGCCCATATCCTCCGTTCGCGCGATCCTCGAGCTCTTTTGACCACCCTCTTCGCCGCTTGGCTTCCACTCTCCACGGCTCTTCTTGTATCCGTAATCGAGTACCTGCCATCGCCCTCCAAAGCACAAGCCCAACGGATCCCCGCGATTGTCGATAGCTCTCCTGGTGCCGACCATGTCTCGGCACATGTACGAGAGGCCATCACAGAGTTCAAAACGTCCAAGGACGCACCTGTAGTGGCCTACGTTAGCAAAATGGTTGCAGTCTCGGAAAGCGAGTTACCGGAAAACAAACGTCGAGGAGGAGCATTGGGCGCCGAAGAGGCTCGAGAGCTGGGTCGAAAAAAACGAGCCGAGATAGCAAGGCAGCAAGCATTAGCTATCGGCGACGGCACCGACGTCGAGAGCCTGACATCAGTGCTCGGCTCGTCAGTAATCAGCGAGGCGGAAACCCGCGACGAGACTGTGGTGGAGGCGGAGCAAGAGGTAGAGCATCTTATTGGCTTTGCACGCATCTACTCTGGGACATTGAGCGTTGGCGACGAGGTCTACGTTCTAGGGCCCAAGTTCACTCCGGCACGGCCACACAAGGTCCCTGAGCCACAAAGGGTCAAGGTCACGGCCCTCTATCTTATGATGGGACGTGGGCTCGAATCGTTAACGTCAGTCCCGGCAGGTGTTGTTTTCGGTATAGGAGGGCTCGCAGGCCACGTCCTCAAGTCGGGTACTCTGTGCTCGCAACTTACTGGAGCTGTTAACTTGGCCGGCATTAGTATGGGTACGCATCCCATCGTGCGTGTTGCCTTAGAGCCAGAAAATCCCTATGACCTGGATAAGATGATTAACGGGCTGAGACTATTGGTTCAGAGTGACCCTTGCGCAGAGTACGAAGTCCTCCCAAGCGGCGAGCACGTCATCCTCACAGCCGGTGAACTGCATTTGGAACGCTGCCTCAAAGATCTAAAGGAGCGTTTCGCCAGGTGCGAGATACAGGCCGGTGCTCCCATTGTCCCATACCGGGAGTCAATTGTAGCAGCTGCCGAGATGAACCTGCCAAAGGATCCAAGCTTATCGCGTGGAACTGTGGTTGGAGTGACTGTTAGTAAGCAAGTCACGGTACGTCTCCGAGTTAGACCACTACCTCCAACTGTGACCGAGTTCCTCAGCAAAAATTCTGGAGCAATCAAAAGATTGTTTTCCATTAAGTGGGATGAGGAGTCAACGCAGAGCGTCACCGAAGATGTGTCTGTCGAGGGTCCTGTCGTAGACCAAGATGGCATGGAAGAAGCAGAGCAGCTAGAGATCGGACATACTTTGAGTCCGGAAGAGTTTAGAAGACGTCTTCAGGATGCGTTTGGCGAGGCAAAGGGTCAGAGGGACGTCTGGACCGATGTCATTGAAAAAATCACGGCATTTGGACCTAGGCGAACTGGCCCAAACATCCTGGTGGATGTTACAAGTGATGGTATCTGCGGTAGAGTCCTCCATGATACCGAACCCGAAAATGCAGCAAATGCACCCTCGCAGGCACTTACCGCACATTCTTTTAGCGATAAAATTACTTATGCTTTCCAACTTGCCACGGCACAAGGGCCGCTTTGCAGTGAGCCCGTCCAAGGTATTGCCGTCTTTCTCGAAGATGTCTCACTTTCCCTCGCCTCGACCGAAGAATCGACCCCCGAGCGCATGGGCCGTCTGACAGGCGAAGTCATCAAGACAGTCCGCTCATCTATCCACCAAGGCTTTCTCGACTGGTCCCCACGCATGCTTCTTGCCATGTACACCTGCGAAATCCAAGCTTCTACAGACGTCTTGGGTCGCGTCTATGCGGTCCTAACTCGTCGCCGCGGGACCATTCTGTCCGAAACACTGTCTTCGACTTCCTCTGCCTCGACCACCGGGAACCAAACCTTTACCATCTCTGCGCTTCTTCCGGTTGCTGAATCCTTCGGCTTCAGCGATGAAATAAGAAAACGAAGTTCCGGAAGCGCAAGCCCGCAACTCCGGTTTGCCGGTTTTGAGATGTTGGACGAGGATCCATTTTGGGTGCCGTTTACCGAGGATGAGCTTGAGGATCTAGGAGAGCTGGCAGATAGGGAGAATGTAGCAAAGCGGTACATGGATAGTGTAAGGAGGAGAAAGGGACTTCTTGTTCGGGAAGTTTTAGTTAGAGATGCAGAAAAGCAGAAGAATTTAAAACGATAGTTTAGTATACATTTATTACCATAATTCAGTTTCATTATCTAAGTTTATATGTATGGTGTTTTCTGAGTCAACTAAGGGGTATTATAAAATTAAAACTAAGAAGCATGCAAAGCACCCTTTATAGACTAATAAAAAGGTATAAAAAAGATAATCAATAGCACTTGATTTGGAAACCAATAACCGACAAGGTTAACGAATTACGTAGCCTAAGCGAATATGGCCACAGTGGAGTAGTGCGCACAAATCACAAGACACCTGATTTTCTCCTCATTCCAACGAAGTCAACATAATTATAATAATATAGAGCCTTATATATATCTAAATTTTTTATGATTTTTTATCTTCTAAAAATTTATACAACATTGACTTATATACTACGTATACGGAGAGAATCGTAGAATAACAGTACCCTCCTATTATAAAACCTGAACCTAATTTAGACTATATCTAAAAACAAATCGTACTACTTAGAGAACTATAGATTGTTATTAAACAATACTAACAACCTTAAGAGTCGAATGCATGAAAGGACCTGACCCGTTAATAGTAAGCCTGAAAGAGCCTACACGTCGGTAGTACTCCTCATCCACTGCTAGCAACATCAAACCATCCACCTGATCTTTTCCGGGTATGTCTTCGAACAGTCGTGTAGCAATACATGTCACCAAGACCCCGTCATGAAGCTCAGGGTCAAGCGCATCTACGACACCCCCACCTACCGTTTCTTCTGAATAAAGGGGACTTGCACAGGCCGAATTAATAACAAGAAAGCCGTCTGTCTCTTGATTATCCAAAATCGAGCCTTCTTCATGTGGACGCCAGATAAGTACGCAGAGCCGGCCTCTGACTTTCAGGACGCCTGATTTCACAGCACCATAATCGAAGCTAGGCACGGAGAGCTCAACATGGCATGAGATTACCTCAAAATCCAAGGTGCCTTTGAAAGGCCTCCCGTCCTCGTCGGCCCCGTCTTCTTCAAAGAACATGGAGGCGCTTACGTTTGCATCTACTGATGCCCAACTCCAGGATGGTGCGACGTATTCTTTTGGCCGTGGCTTCCGCTTAATAATACCAGGACCTTCTGTATTCTCACTCGGTAAACAGCTCCACTGTAACTCTTCAGCGAGGTTACTCTCCCACATTCCTGCTAAGTATCTACTTCTATACGAGTGACCTAATTCTTCTGCTATGGCCGATATAGCGAGTAGCTTGTCGCCTTGATACGAGAGGTTTCTCCTACTGTATTCGCCCCGGACGGCGAGCCAGATTTGGCGTGCGTTCACTGGATTCTGACTCAATGAAAATAGAAGGCCGTTCCAGGGTAGATTAGGCAGCTGAGGATCTTTACCTGAAGTCATGCCGTGTGCACTGGGCCTATTTGTCCGATCAATGGTAGATATTCCGCGGTAAGAGAATATTATGGCTCGCGTGGAGAGGAGCAGTTCTTGGAAAGTCCATGCTCGATCATTGATAGGGTCCTTCCAGCGTTTGTAGTCCGCTGGATAACTAATTATAATGTTGGCCTGTCGATCGTCCGTGAGGTACGGGCGATACGGGATAGATATTGGCTCAATGAAATACAATGGCTCCTCAGGGTGATGCAGAAAGCCCTCACTTGCCGAATTGGCAACGGCGGCAACAATGGTCACGGATGCGCATTTGTATATCGATCGCATCCTGGGGAGCTCTCGCGACTTGTCTTCATTGGAGTCCTGAATTATGCATCTAGGGCCTTCATTAGATAGCTCGGAAAAATGGAGAATGCCACTACTGACAAAGCATCAACCCATATGTATCGAAGTCCGATATGACGCGTAACAGTCACGGCATCTCGTATGGTCTGTGGTAACTTCTCAAATTTGAACGATTTCATGAGAGATTTTTTGTTGCTACTCGACAGGACGAAAGACTGGTTAGTTCCCCACACATAACTCAATGCAACGAAGCTCAGACTAGATTGCGGTGAGTTTAAGGTTTCGATGATGCGTAAGTCACCTTCTGACCGCAGATCTATCAGTCTCGCAGGGAGATGGGATATGGTGTCTGAGGAATTACAATCTTCGCCTAGGTTGTGCATCCAGTTTTTTATTGTTTTCATGTTCGAGACAGACCCAAGCGCGTCGTTAATAGGTTTGTCCGGGAATAGGCCCTTTCCTTCCAAACAATCATTGCCTGTGTGATATAAGTCCTCCATATTCGTCTCAATGGGCAATACGTACTATCCAAGTTGATATGGTATCGTAGCTGAATTGCTTTATCACTGTGGAGCTTATGCAAAACATTCGAGTTGTCGCTTTTCTCACGATCTGTCTCAATCTTTGCGTTCATAAACGTAAAGAGCTCCCCATCTCCTCTTTCAAAGGAAAGCTCAACTAACAAATTACACTCTTCGCTAAGCGTGTCGCGGTCTTCCCATACGTCCCAGCCTCCGGTCTCATCTTCTAGCTCCTCTTCGTTGAATGCCGAGGCGTCATTCCAACCCTCATCATCATCTTTTTCGTCATCCGCAGCCTCGTTTTCATTATCCGTGCCATTTTTGTTCGATGCAATACTTCCGGGCCAACTATCAGTGTTCTCGAATCGCGCGTATAGCTCATCGAGGAAGACTCTTCCATTGACCCCATCTGCGATAGTGCGACAAAAGCCGCAGCCTTCGACGACTGATTTTCGTAGCTCGTGGGATGAAATCGTGTATCTGACCAAGACACTGCTCTTATCGCTTGGAGTCTCACTAAGCGATGCGAAAAGATCAGGTGTCCATACGCGCGTAAGGCAGATAGAGCATGGATTTCTTGGTGGGAACAAGGTAGGACCGTCAGGTACTGTGTACTTGCGCGGCGGCTGGAGCGTACCTTTATAACGAAGCATTTTGCCCCTCTATAGAATCTAGCTACCTATAGGATAGGTAAAGTTTATTTCGTCTCTTATAGATCGGTAAATGGGTTCGGGGTACCTACTAGCGGGTTAAGTTAGGTTTAATATATATAGGCTATAAATATAAGTTTAGTTAGAGCTATCTATATATTAGATAGTAGTTAAATAAGTAATATTCATATATTAAATAGAGATATATTAGAATTATTTATATATTAGATTAAATTAAATTAGATATATTTATAATATAACTATTAAATATAATTATTAGTATAGTAATAAGTATATAGGTTGAACTAGTCTATAGTTATAATAACTTTATATAAAAGAAGATAATTAATTTTATAAAGAGAATTATAGAGAAGTTTATATAGAAGAAGGGCCGCGTCGTCTTTAGACGATATTATACCATTTATTTAGTATCTTTATCTCCTTAGGTAGAAGTAATGCGTAGTTACTAGTCTTTCCTGCTAATCGTATATAAACCCTTTAGGCACCTTAATTATATAAGTATATATTCGAGTAAATTAATCTAATACTATATAAATAAGAACTTTTAAAAAGACTACTTCTATAGCCTACGTTCTTTACTACTACCTTTACCTTTATAGCTTATTTATTTCTTTAGACCCTCTATCTCCTTTACTCCTTCTATCTACTTATTAGTAACCCTTAGATTATATAGCTCTAATAATTACCTATATCTAGGTAATACTCCCTTCTCTAGAAAACTTATTATAGAGCTCCCTTTTAAAGCTCTTACTCTATAGCGGCTATTTTCTACTTATAACCTATAATAATCGCTTCTCCTATAGATCTATTATAGCTAATACCTCCTTTAAGGCTATTATTACCTCTAGTCCTCCTT